>Ga0316191_10001220_pt1 | contig 17848 bp, 16 predicted proteins | sample Eddworburr2cm_MG_FD_204928 | JGI IMG/M metagenome (GOLD analysis project Ga0316191, IMG submission 204928) | Coastal sediment microbial communities from Maine, United States - Eddy worm burrow 2 cm | ecosystem: Environmental > Aquatic > Marine > Coastal > Sediment | place: USA: Maine...
ATTGGCCTGTCGACTTTCTACTTTGCGCGCAGGTTGAGTAGACCTTGCTTTTTGAGAGGAAACCTCTCTAACTTGGGTTCTCGTTGCTTTCGCCCCTTCCTTTTCCTGAGTTGCGGGACGTCTTGCTGACTGGGCCTGGATGCTTGCTGTCGCAAAAACCAGGGCAATCAGCATTGCGGTTGTGTATAGCTTGGTTTTCATGATTTCCCGGTATTTAATGTTTTACATCTTTGCTTATTGAAAGTCAAAATCAATGCCAAAAAAGGTAAGTGTACATTTTACGCTAGGAGGGAATTAAGCATAATAACCTGAACCTCATCAGATTATATATAAAAAGAAAATCCCGGTTCTTTTTGGAACCGGGATCCTCCATCACAGATTTAGTCTTAGGATTAGTGACTATTTTGTGTTGTCTCTTACATACTATGGAGGCAAATATAGAAGATATATTTTAAATACCAAATTCTTTAAATATCCTTTTCATTGTTCTTGGAATCCAGATCACGCCTGGAATTCTCCATATCTTTCTTTATCTCATCCCAGTCAATTTCTTCGAGGGATTCTTCTATCTCCTGTTTCATCTCCTCCATATCTATCTGCATCTCAGAAAAACTACGCTGCATTTCCTGCTTCATCTCCTCCCAGTCAATCTCTTTCATCTCACGCCTTGCTTCTTCCATATTTTCCCTGATGGATTCCATGTCAACATCCATGTCAAAATCCATATCGAAGTCAATATCCATATCCTGAATGGCAGAATCCATCTCAGCTTTCATTTCATCCCAGTCAATTTCTTCCATGGCCTCCAATCGGGCAGCTTCCATGTCTTCTTTGATCTGATCCCAGTCAATTTCTTCCATGGCCTCTTTGGCCTCCAATCGGGCAGCTTCCATGTCTTCTTTGATCTGATCCCAGTCAATTTCTTCCATGGCCTCTTTGGCCTCCATTCGGGCAGCTTCCATGTCTTCTTTGATCTGGTCCCAATCTACTTCCTCCTCCTCTCTGAGTTCCTTCTGTTTTTTCGGATCGCGTATGGTGTCTTGCACAGGATTATCAGGAAACACTTGGACAAAGGAAAGGTGCTGAGCCGAATTCTCCGGAATCCTATCGTCTTGTTTGATTTTTGAAAAGCCTGAACTAAAACCACTGATTACTACTAGCACCATGATGGCTCCTGCAAGGAGAAGGAGGGACATCACACGTTCTTGCATATTCTTTTTCATATCGTTTCTGTTTATAATTCTTCTAATCCGGGTCATAAAGTGATTTTTACTGCTTCCACCGGCACCCGGTACCAGTCGGATATATTGTTGATGTTCTGCCAGCTGAACTAGAGCTTTCGCATAGTTGACAGGATCATTACTGGCCTTCACTACGGCGTCATCGCAGGAATGTTCTCGTTCCAGGCGTATGCGGTCAGAGATATACCATACAGCCGGATTATAAAAGAGTACTCCCTCCATAAATAGTTGCATGATGTTTACCAGGTAGTCCAGTCTTTTGAGATGATACAACTCATGTATCAGAATGGTCTCTATCTGACTAAGCGAAAGATGTGTAAACATCCCCACAGGTACAATCACAGCTGGCTTCAGAAGGCCAATAATGAGCGGGCCGGTGACTTGGTCCGATTGCAGGAAGCAAACCTCTTTTTTGATGCCCAGCAAGCTCGAGATTCGCTTTAAAGCATCCTGCCATTCACCACTGACCCTCCGGCCGCTTTTTTTAAGCTTTCTGATGTAGCTGTAGGATGACAGGGATCGCAGTACCATGAATAACATTCCGGCAAAATAGATATAGCTGCAGAGAGTAAACAGCAGGTTGGGCTCCCAACTTGAAGCTGAAGAGGGCTCCATAAGGAGAAAATGCGGGATACTTCTATCTGCTTCAAGCACGCTGAACACACTGCCTGCCTGGATGCCTGGCGTGTATAACAAAAGGAAGGTAGCTAATACTGAAGCTGCCAGTAAAATCAATGAAGCTACTGAGACTAAATAGCGCTGATTGGAGTGTCGATGGGATATGGCAAGTAAAACCATCCTGAGCGCGGCAAGGATGATAAGCCCCATCCATACACTGTGAATGATGGTCTTTCCTATTGCAATTATTAAGCTGCCGCTAGTCTCAAATAGAAGCATTATTTTCCCTCCAGCTTTTTTATCAGTGATTTAATCTCGGAAATTTCCTCTGGAGAAGCATCGTGGCTACCCAAAGCCTGGAGTACTAAGCTGGACCGGTTTCCTTTGAAAGCGGTTTTCAGCACGTGATCCAGCATGGTAGATTGCACCTCTTCTGACTGTAGAAGGGAAGAGTATATGTGTGAACGTTCTTCTGTATCTCTTGACAGAAGCCCTTTTTCTGTCATAATCTGCATCATTTTCAAAGAGGTAGTGTATCCTACCGTACGTTCCTTATTGAGTTTGTCATTTAATTCACGAACGGTCATGGGACCGAATTCCCAGAGTAGTTGCAGGATTTCAAGTTCAGAATCTGTGGGTTTGGCTTTCATATACGAAGGGTTTCGTAGCAAATATATACGAAGCTTTTCGTATTTGCAAAAAGATTCCCGAAAAAATGGGCCTGTTTAATATTTATTAACATTTGTCAGAAGGGGAGAGACCTGAAGATATGAGCTTCATAAGTATACAACTCTGCTGACTTCCAACCATCCCAAGCCATTCCGGCCTTGTACTTTGAACAGTTGCCAAGAAATTCCTCAATATTCCAATTCTGAGTAACAGCTACCTGAGGGAGAAGGGTTCCTCTGTTCAAGCCCCGGGTCATAAATATCCCATGCTTTCCAATAACAATGTCCGAAATATCATAGATGCGTGTACGGGGAGTGAGCACACTTACTTCGATGGAAAGCCTATCCAGTTCTTCAGGAAGAATGGGACTAAACCTGGTATCGGTGGTGGCCGCAGAAACTGCCATCTTTTTTACGTTCTTGTAGAGGGCTTCTTCCTCTGAGAACGTTCCGATGCATCCCCTTAGTTCATCGTCCACATAAAGCGAAACAAATGTGCCACAACAGGTGTGTAATGCTTCTCTATGCGGTGATGTTAAGGGAGGTACAGGCAAATCAGGATTAACGGTTTCCGAAATGGCATTCCTGGCCACCCGAAGTAAATCATCCCTTTCTGCTTTTTCCAAAATCATCTGTATGCCATTAAGGAAATATAATCAACCACCTCCCGGGAAGGATGTACTTCTCCGGAATGTCCGCGTGCCAGTATCTCAACTTTGTATTTCTTTTCCCTGGACCGCGCATATTCCATCAGCGACATGATTGGACCATAACCACATACAGAAATCTGGTGTTCAACCACAGCCTGTTCTACGCCTGGAGCATCCCGCTTAAGAATGTTATCCAGAACTTCCTGATCAAGCGCTGCCCCTTCTTCAGATGGAAGGAAGTGTGAAAAATCGCAGGATGCAATAAGCATGATCTTCCTTCCAGTTTCAGCCACGGCCTTGTTGATACTCTCTGCCACCAAGGAGGCACTTTTATATCCCTGATCCTTCATGCATACCGGTACAATAGAGAAATTATGGTCGGCCAGAAAATACTGCATAAAGGGTATGATCACCTCTGCAGAATGCTCCCTTGCATGTGCCTTGCTGTCGAAAGGGAGATCCATGGCCTGTGCCACTTCCTGATCGACAGGAACTTCACCTATGGCATTGGACCACCATGTTGATTCATCAATGGCCAGGGACTTCCCAAACCCGGAATGGTTGGGATGCACAATGATAAATGTGTCAGGAAATAACCTGTGTCTTCGGATCAATTGAAAAAACGGGATGGTCTGGTAGCCGGAGTAAAGATGTCCGGCGTGCGGCAGAACCGCTCCAAATACCTTACCAGGCGATATATCCGGTTCGGGATACCTTCCAGATTGTTCAATCTCCATGATCTGATCGAAAATTCTGCTTTTCGTGGAAGGATAGAACCTGCCTTCGACCGCTGCCTTCCGTGTATTCATATTGTTGTCTGGTTTAAAATTCCCTGAAATTTCAGCTTGCATTGCATGCAGTTTCCGTCTTCTCCAATGCCAGTCACAGATGCATCATAAAGGAAACGTTCAATAAGCATGCTTCCGCATGCAGGACAATAGGTGTGGCTTTCGAGCTGGGGAGTATTTCCGGGGTAAACATACTCCAGTTTTTCCCTGGCCATCTCCAGAAAGCGCTGGATTGTTGTCAGTGGAGTAGGGGGCTTATAGACCTTATAGTAGGGATAATATCTGCTCACATGAAGTACAGTATGGGGGCTGCAATGGTCTGTGATCCAGTTAATCATTTCATTCCACTCGATGTCAGAGTCATTGAATTCGGGGATTATCAGAAAGGTTAGTTCAAGATGTTTCCCCGATTTAGCAATGGTTTCGATGCTTTTAAGTACAGGATGAAGAGAGGCTCCTGAGCGCTTCAGGTAAAACAAATTGCGAAATGACTTCAGATCCACATTGAATGCATCCATCACTGGAATCAAGCCCTCCAGGGGAGCCTTGTTAATGTATCCATTGCTTATCATTACATTGCTTAGTTGATGTTCTTTAAGCTGTTCAGCACAACGGATCATATATTCATAATAGACTGTCGGTTCATTATAGGTGTAAGCTAGTCCGATGTTGTTTCGGTGAAGACGAGCCTTTTGAACCATGTCTTCTGGTTCTCTTGATGGATGTTGGGAGAAAATGCGCTCATTGATCTGCGTGATCTCACAATTCTGACAGTAATCGCAAGTCAGATTGCATCCAAAACTGCCAATGGAAAGGATGGAACGCCCTGGATGAAAGTGATATAGAGGCTTCTTTTCCACAGGATCGGATGAGATCGAAGAGAGGATTCCATAACTCTCAGAGTATAATATACCCTCACGGTTCACCCGGGTTTTGCATTTTCCATACTGTCCGCTTTCGACGATGCAACAGTGCGGACAAAGCTGGCACTGGACAATGTGGTTCTCCAGTTTGCTGTAGTAGGAGGCTTCCTGCATGAGATAAAGTTACAACGAAAATGCGATGAAATCCAGCATCAAACAAAACATAAGATTTCAGGTTTATATATTATACATATCTTAAATAGCCATGAAAAGTAAGGCATTGCTTATATTTACCGGCTTGTTGTTTTATATTTCTTTATCAGGTAAGTGCAGCATGGATGAAAAACGAGAACTAGCTACTTTTGGAGGAGGATGCTTCTGGTGTGTGGAAGCAATTTTTGAACGTGTGAATGGGGTATTCAGTGCAGAATCCGGATACTCGGGTGGACATATGCGGAATCCTGATTATAAACAGGTTACTTCTGGTACAACAGGTCATGCCGAAGTAGTTCAAATCGCTTATGATCCTTCCGTGATATCCTACCAGGAACTTCTTGAGATATTCTTTAAGACCCACGACCCAACCACCCTGAACCGCCAGGGAGCAGATGTGGGAACCCAGTACCGATCCATTGTTCTCTACCACAATGAGGTGCAGAGGGACCTGGCCAGCCAGGTGATTGATAAGCTTGAAGAGGAGGGAATATGGAATGATCCTATTGTGACTACTGTAGAGCCCTTTGAAGCATTTTACAGTGCTGAGGCCTATCACCAGGAATACTATGAAAACAATCCCAACCAGGGTTACTGCAGGCTGGTAATCAATCCGAAAGTGGAAAAATTTGAGAAGGTATTCAAAGAAAAACTGAAATAGGCTTATTCTTGCTTGGACACGGGCAGTTCTATGATAAAGACAGAACCATTTCCGGGTTCGCTTTCCACTCTGATTGCCCCCTTGTTTCGTTCCAAAAACTCTTTACATATAACCAATCCCAGTCCAGAGCCTGATTCTCCAGTTGTTCCAGGTGTAGAGACCACCTCGTTGGATTTGAATAACTTTTCCTGAATTTCAGGCTGAATACCGATTCCTTCATCGGATATCGAGATGCTGCAATAGTTTTCTACAGATTCAGAATTAATCCGGATTTTACTACCAGGAAAACTGAATTTGACGGCATTGATAATAAGGTTTCGTAATACGGTATGGATCATGGCCTTATCTGCATATACCACACATGTTTGGCTAATATTAACCAGGCAATCAACCTTCTTGTGATCCAGATTGGCCTTCATCTCCTTTACACAATCTTCCACCAGGCTGCGTACCTTCAAAAGCTCCGGTTGATACTTCACTGCTTTCATCTGTGCCCTGGCCCAGATCAGGAGATTTTCGAGCAAATTCTGGATTCGCTGGGTTCCCTGTAAAACCTGCAAGAGATATTCTTTTTGTGTTTCCACCGGAAATTCGTCGAAATTGTCATAGAGAAGTTCTGAGAAACCGGTCACAGCGGCCACAGGATTCCTGAGATCGTGGGCCACCACGGAAAAAATCCTGTCCTTGGACATATTCAGTTTCTGTAATTCAGTTTCTGAATCGCTCAGTTGCTGTAGGGCATTAGATATCTGCATATTACGCTCGGCAAGCATCTGGTTGGTCCGTTTCTTGGACTTAAGGTTTACAGCAATAATAATAACCAGAGCCACGATGACAACGATGAAAATGATAAATACTTTGTTTAACATTTTTTGGACCTGCGACTCCGATTGCAGCTGCGAAATCTCCTTTTCACTGATCTCCTGTTCGTACATGGCCCTCAGCCTTGAAATCCGGGCCGACTGATCTTCATTGAACAGTGATTTGTAAAGTGTGTCGTATCGTACCTGCCAGTTATAGGCCGGTCCATAGCTGCCTGTTCCAGCATGGAGCTTCGCCAGTTCTTCAAAGGTTTCCAGCGTCACAGAGAGGTATCCCCGCTTTTCGGCGATCTGAAGGGCCCTGTGTAAATAGAACAGGGCAGAATCCATCCTGCCCATCTCGCCAAACAAAGATCCGAGGTTGATATAGACCGTAGCCTCAGTTGACTCATCATTTGCTCTTCTGGCAAGTCCCAATCCCTTTCTGAAGTAATCCAGGGCCAGCCTCTGTTCTCCTAATTCCGAGTAGGTCAGGGCGGTATTGTTATAGACTCCCGATAATATACTGTGTTGAACGGCCGAGTTGAGTGAATCAGGATTTAGCTTCTCCATCACCTGGAAAAAGAAAGTCAGCGCAGAATCATACTGTGTTTTATTATAGAGGATCATCCCAATGTTCCCCAGTGCGCCACATTCTTCAGTGGCAAGCCCCAATTCATGGTAAATCTCATAACCGTTCTGATAGTGTTTTTCCGCATCTGAAAGCCTACCCATGTCTTCCGATACATTTCCCAGGTTAATTTCTGCATTGGCAATGTTCAGCTGATTGCCTTCCCTTTCAGAGGCAGTCAGACTTTGCATAAAGAAGTAGTATGCCTCACCGAAATTGGCCACTTCATAATACAGATTGCCTATGCTTAAGGCGCATTCTCCAATTTGGTGATAGTTTTCAAGCTTGATAAATTCATCATAAGCTTTCCGGTAATAGAAGATACTTCGTTCAGTGACCATTTTCAGGGCATAGATTCGCCCCTTGCTTTTGTAGAGGGAGGGGAGAAGGTTATCCGGGTCACCTCTTTGCAGAATGGTTTCGGCCCTGTTGGCAAAATAGAGAGCGCTGTCTGTGTATACTACCTGCAATGCCAGGGAGAGTTCATAATAGGTTCTGGCCAATTCATTGTCTGACTGAAGCGAGGTCATACCGAGCAGACTGTCAGCTCTGGATTCCTGGGCAAAGAAGATACTAGCAGGCCAGATAACAAGGCACACCAGTGTTAGTAATCTCTTCATGGGCTGATTTGGCTTCTTGGAAACAGGTATGAGACAAATATACTTATTTTGGGATGAATACGGCCATGCAGGGATTGCAGATTCGGTTGAACTCGGACATGCTGACTACTTTTGGCAAAAAGTTTTTTCATGGAACCTTCTATCAAATTCTCCCGCAAGGAAGAGATAGCCAACGCTGTGTCACATTTTTCCGGGGCCCTTCTGGCTGTCGCTGCTCTTGTACTTATGGTAAGCATGAGTGCTAAACACGGAAACAGCCTGCATGTGGTAAGCACAGCTGTCTTTGGAGTCTCTATGATTGTGCTCTACCTCTCATCCACCTTGACCCATATATTGCCCACTGGAAAGTCAAAAGACTTCTTCTTCAATTTTGACAGAATAGCCATCTACTTTCTGATCGCGGGCACTTATACTCCAATCGCGCTTATAACATTAAGCGGACCTCTGGGTTGGGTGATGTTTGGGATCGAATGGGGACTCGCTCTGACTGGCACCTTTATGATCCTTCGAAAACCTGGTGATTACGAAACTGGAGTTAGTGTGTTTTATGTGATCTCCTATGCTGTCATGGGCTGGTTAATACTTGTAGCTATCGTCCCTGTTTCGAAGATACTTCCTTTAATGGGCACTCTTTGGATTCTTATAGGGGGGCTCTGCTATACCCTTGGCATAGTGTTCTTTAAGTTTATTCGCTTCCCTTATCATCACCTTGTCTGGCATCTGCTGGTAGTGGCTGGAACCGTTTCACATTTTTTTGCCGTATTTTTTTATATCATACCCCGGTGAGTTCAGAAATGTTAATACACTATGTGCATTTGGATTTAAAATGTATTACTTTTGCAGAGTCATTAATTATCAATTTATACAATGAAAGAAGGTAAAGTAAAATTCTTTAATGAATCCAAAGGATATGGATTTATCAAAGACGTCGAATCTGACGAAGAGTATTTTGTCCATGTATCTGGCCTGATTGACAAGATCAAGGAAGATGACAATGTAACGTTCGAACTTACTGAAGGACGAAAAGGATTAAATGCAGTGAATGTCAAACTGATATAGTTGAGCAGATCATCTCGTATTTATCTGAACCCTTCGCAATTGCGAGGGGTTTTTTTGTTCTTATGCTTTTTCCGGTTATTTTTATGTCACATTCAAAATCATATATATGAAACTTAACCGACGTCAATTCCTGTCCAGCACAGGTGCTGTTGCCCTTGGGACCTCCATGGGACTGCGTGCCAACGGAGCACCCCGAACCGGCTACCTGCCTGCTGAATCCGATCTTCCATCACTTGAGGGAAGAAAGATACTCTACACCTATGGAGGATGGAAAGGGCATGAGCCTGATCAATCCCTGGAACTCTTTAAGCCCTGGTTGGAAAAAGAGGGAGCCACTGTAGAGGCCTTTGATAACCTGGACCCCTATGCTGATGCAGAATATATGAAGGGGATTGACCTGGTGATCCAGATATTTACCATGGCGAAAATTACAGGAGCACAGGAGAAGGGATTGTTGAAAGCAGTAGAAGAAGGATGTGGACTCGCCGGATGGCATGGCGGAATCTGTGATTCCTTTAGGAATAACGTGGCCTACCAGTTCATGTGTGGCGGACAATGGGTAGCTCACCCTGGAGGGGTGATTGACTACAGTGTACAAGTAACTGATCCCAAGGACCCTGTTACCGCCGGACTGGCAGATTTTAATATGCACAGCGAACAGTACTACCTTCATGTGGATCCCAATATGAAGGTGCTGGCCACTACCACTTTCTCTGACGAACATGCCGCTTGGATCGGTGGATGCACTATGCCGGTGGTATGGAAAAAAATGTATGGAAAGGGGCGTGTTTTCTATTCGTCGCTGGGACATGTTATGAAGGATTTTGAAGTGCCTGAAGCCCTGAAAATTCAACATCGGGGATTCAAATGGGCCTCAGCCAGCAAGTATGCACCGGCAGAATCCTGGAAGAACCCGGTTTATTAAGAATGGGAATAAAAAGAGAAACAAGTGTCGGACTTATAGAAATAATCTCTATTTTTCGATAGATTAATACAAAATGATGCATTTATATACCAATCATAACAACTGGCGATGGCTTTGGTGGCAGCACCAAAGAAATGCTTCGTGTGGATTGATCGGTTTGTAAGAGAATCACAGAATATTATATACGCGGGGCATGTTAGAAATAGCTGCCTCGTTTTTTTTATGACATTTTTTAAACCCTAAAATCAGAGATACTATGAACAAGAGCAAGAAGATTATCCTGAGCGAAAAAGAGATACCGAAGCAATGGTATAACATCGCAGCGGATTTGCCAGGAACAATGAATCCCCCGCTGGGTCCCGATGGAAATCCCATTGGGCCTGAGTCACTGGCACCGGTATTCCCCATGAACCTTATTGAACAGGAGGTAAGCACACAGCGCTGGATCGATATTCCTGAAAAGGTGCTGGAGATGCTGAATATATGGCGGCCAGCTCCAATGGTCAGAGCATATGCCCTGGAAGAAGCCCTGGGTACCCCTGCCAGGATCTACTACAAAAATGAGAGCGTTTCCCCTGCTGGGAGTCACAAGCCAAACACAGCAGTAGCTCAGGCTTATTACAACAAAGAATTTGGCATCAAGAATCTGACCACTGAAACCGGGGCCGGACAATGGGGGAGTGCACTTTCCTTTGCCACCTCATTGCTGGGAATGACCTGTAAAGTTTTTATGGTTCGTGTAAGCTTCGACCAGAAACCATTCAGGAAAATGATGATGGAGGCTTGGGGAGGTAAATGCTATCCCAGTCCCAGCGATATGACCCAGGCCGGTCGCAATGTACTTGCAGAACATCCGGATACTCCGGGAAGCCTGGGAATTGCCATCTCTGAGGCAATCGAAGCTGCCGTCACAGATCCAAGCGGAGAAACCCGCTACTCACTGGGCAGCGTGCTGAATCATGTCATGCTCCATCAGACCATTATTGGTCTGGAGGCCAAAAAGCAGCTGGAACTTATTGGTGAGAAGCTTCCCGATGTAGTGATTGGTTGTGCCGGAGGCGGCAGCAATTTTGCCGGACTGGCTTTCCCCTTTATGCAGGATAAAATTAACGGTGCTCAGATGGAGATCATTCCGGTGGAGCCTGCCAGTTGTCCTACTCTGACCAAGGCTCCCTTTGCCTATGACCATGGCGATCTGGCCAAGATGACCCCTCTTCTGGCCATGAATTCCCTGGGACATGGATTTATTCCACCTCCCATTCATGCAGGTGGCCTTCGCTACCATGGCATGTCTCCCCTGGTGAGTCACGCTGTTAAAGAGGGACTGGCCACTCCGGAGGCGATCCACCAGCTGGAATGCTACGAGGCCGGTGTACTCTTCTCCCGAACCGAAGGCATCATTCCCGCTCCCGAAACCAACCATGCTATTGCCTCTACTATTCGTCAGGCCAAGCAGGCCAAAGAAGAAGGAAAAGAAAAGGTGATCTTGTTCAATTTCAGCGGTCACGGCTTGATGGACCTGGTGGGCTACGATAAGTATTTCAATGGCGAGCTTAAAGATCATGAGCTGGCTGCGAAGGATTTTGAAGAGTTCACAGCGGTTTTGAAGAATCATCCATCACCCATTATTTAACTACTGACCTGACTAAGACAGGGCCATCTCATTGGGATGGCCCTGTTTATTTTATCAGGGATGCTATCTTTGACGGATGAAACGAATTGCAGTGTATTGCGGCTCCAGTGCAGGGCCCAATGAAATATACCGGAAGCAGGCAGCCCAGCTGGGCCGATTCCTGGCAGAACAAAAGATCCATGTGATATTTGGGGGAGGAAAGGTAGGAATGATGGGGGTATTGGCCGATGCGGCTCTGAAGGCTGGAGGAGAAGTTACCGGGGTCATTCCGGGTTTTCTACATGTGAAGGAAGTGGCTCACACTCAGCTGACTGAATTGATCACGGTAGATACCATGCACCAGAGAAAAGCGCTGATTGAAGAAATGAGTGATGGGGCCATTGCCCTACCTGGTGGATTTGGCACCTTGGATGAACTATTTGAAATGCTGACCTGGGGACAACTGGGACTACACGACAAGCCCGTAGGTATTTTGAATACTCAAGGTTTCTTTGATCCAATACTCTCAGCAATTGACCGAATGGTAGAGGAGGGCTTTTTGAAGGATCTGAACCGGGACATGGTGCTGGTAAGCCAGCAAATAGAAAAGCTGATAGACGCCATGCGCAACTATCAGCCTCCAAAAATACGTAAATGGATCATGGACGGGGATCCAAATAAGGATACTCCTTTTAAAGCAGCACAGCATTAAGCTGAATATCTGCAGCAGCCACCAACCTTGAAATGGGACACCCACTCTTGGCTGCAGCTGAAAGCTCCTGGAATTTCTCCTGTGACAAGCCTTCGCATTTAACCTGACAATCGAGTTCGATGGTTGTGATTACCGGACCCAGGTCATCTTTGCCCAGGTGAACCGTAGCTGTGGTTTCCACGCTTTCGGGATCCAGACCTTCACCACCAATCAGGGCGGCCAGGAACATGGAGTAACACCCGGAATGGGCTGCTCCGACAAGCTCCTCGGGATTGGTTCCACTACCTTCTTCGAAGCGAGATTTAAAGGTATAAGGACCGCTGTAGTTACTGAAATTCATGGTGCCCTTTCCATCTTTAAGGGTACCATTCCATTGTGATTTTGCAGTTCTGACTGACATTCTGTTTGAGTTTTATAAATAAAAAATCCGCTATCCTTACTTTAACGGTAAGAAGAGCGGATTGTTCACTATGAAAGTTTAGCCTTTCTGACGTGATTTAGCCCCTTCCACGTCCCCGTTCAGGTCGTTCAGCGGGCTGACCATCTGGATTTTGCTGCTGCTGCTCACGTTGTTGCCGCATTTCGTTTCGGCGTTGCTCCTGGGTTTCGATAAATTTCTTATACTGATCAGGAGTAAGTAACTCTTCGTACTTGGCATTGCGCTCATCCATCACCTTCGTCATTCTGGCACGCATTTCTTCACGGTCAAATTCTCCTCCGGAATTTCGCATTTTCTGGAATTCAATTTGCCTCTTGTTATAAAAATCCAGCTCATAGCTAAGGACCTTCTTGTGCTGATCATCCGATAATTCGAGCGTCTTTGCAGTGGTTTCAACTCTTTCCTTGATATCGTCTTCGGTCATCTGGAAGCCACGTCCGCCGCCCGGACCCTGGGCAGATAGCTGAATTACGAAAAGTAACATGATAGCTGCTGCTATTCCAAATTTTAATGTGCGTTTCATGATTTTCGATAATTATAATGGTTCTTTCTAATGCTATGACCCTTTCAATATAAAAAGGTTTAAATTTAATTGATTATTCGGTAACGTAGTTAAACCCTAAAGCGTCTTATGGGTCAAAGCTCACAATTAAAGGAAATCCTAATTACTGCCCATTGCAAATAGAAATTAAAAACCTTACCAAGACCTATTCGGGAGGATTCAAGGCACTTGATGAAGTGAACCTGACAATCACTAATGGGATGTTCGGTCTTCTGGGGCCCAACGGAGCAGGTAAATCCACCCTGATGCGCATCCTGGTCACATTGATGCAGGCTTCCGAAGGAGAAGTGCTTATAGATGGCAGGGATATCGGCTTATACCGCAAGGAGATCCGTCAAATGGTAGGCTACCTGCCTCAGGACTTCCGCTTCTTTGCCAAATTGAAATCCTGGGAATTTCTTGATTATGCTGCTCGCCTGGGAGGGATGTACTCCAGAAAGGAGAGAAGGGAGCGTGTGGATGAAATGCTGGAGAGTGTCGGACTGTTTGAGTTCAGGAACAGGATGGCCAACAAATTGTCGGGCGGAATGAAAAGAAGGCTGGGAATTGCACAGGCCCTGATAGCTCACCCTTCGATCATTATCGTAGATGAGCCCACCACCGGGCTGGATCCCGAAGAAAGGATCCGATTCCGAAACCTTTTGTCCGACCTTGGACGCAGCGAAACCATCATCATACTTTCCACTCATATAGTGGGCGATATTTCAAGTACCTGCAACCAGATGGCTCTGCTGAATGAAGGATCCCTGATTTACCAGGGCACACCCGACAGACTGGTGGAACTGGCCCAGGGACATGTTTGGCGGTCCGAGGTTACACAATTACAGTATGAGAAACTGAAAGAAGATGTGCCCATCATCTCCACTATTCCATCGGGAGGAGGTTGGGAGATCCAGTTTGTTGGAGAGAAGCCGGCTTCCATCGAAGCCACTCCTGTGAATCCCAACCTTGAGCATGCTTATGTGCATTATATGGACAATAAACTGGAGCACTGGAACCTCTGATGAACCTGATCAACATATGGAACGTGGCCACTTATGAAAGCAAAACGCTTTTCAGGAGCTGGTTCTTCCGGATATTTGCTATCCTGGCTCTCTTCATATTATTTGGAACGAACATGGGTATGTTTGGGGAACCCAATGCACGGTGGACCTTCAGGGCCATTGCAGCCAACATGCCTTATATCAATGTCCTGTTTATTAATGTTTCCCAGGCGGTAATTGCCGTTTTTCTGGCCTCCGATTTTATGAAGCGTGACAAAAAGCTGGATACCACCGAAGTGATTTATGCCAGGCCCATCACCAATGGAGAATATGTGATGGGGAAAACCCTGGGAATCCTGGCACTTTTCCTGGCCCTGGTCATTATAGCTCTTTCCATGTCCCTGATATTTAATTTAATAATAAAGGATGTTCCTGTGGTTTGGGAAGCCTATCTCTACTATCCCCTGCTGATCACTTTGCCCACCCTGGTATTCATCCTGGGGCTCTCGTTTTTTCTGATGATTCTGTTCCGGAGTCAGGCAGTTACCTTCCTGGTTCTCCTGGGATATATCGGACTTACCCTGGCCTATTTCCAGGATAAGGCTTATGGGATGCTGGATTACATGGCCTTTAATTTCCCCATGGTCTATTCAGATTTTATCGGTTTTGCCGATCCACAGCGGATCTTGCTGCACCGTCTTGCTTACCTGATGCTGGGCATGGGATTTATTTTTGCGACCATCCGCTTCCTGAACCGGCTTCCACAGACAGGGCGGTGGAACTTCCTGAACCTGTTTCTGTTCGTGGGATTTGTGGCCGGGGGACTCTGGTTTGGGTACCGGTATTACGATTCCTTTCACGATACGGCGCAGAAACGTGAAAAATACCTATCCCTTAATAACCAATATGCGGGCCTGTACGTGGTGGATGTGGAAAGCAATCAGATCGAAGTGGAGCAGAACAGCAAAAGGCTTCGAATCTCCTCTTCTCTGCGTTACAGGAACATGGGACAGGAAAAACTGGACACCCTGGTTTTCTCCCTGAATCCGGGATTTCGGATCGACAGCATCAAGGATCGGGGGAGGGAGGTTGAGTACCTGCGCAGCGAGCAGCTCATCCGAATTGTCCCTGAGAATGGACTTATGGCCGGAAGAAGGGGAAGCCTGGATTTTTATTTTTCAGGGATTCCGGACGGATCGGTCGCTTACCTTGATATTCCCAGGGAACAGGTGGAAGCCTTAAAGCGGGCTGCAGTGGCCACTATCGATAAGGAACCAGGTATCATACATCCAGACTACATGTTGCTGACTCCGGAACTCAACTGGTATCCCAGGGCAGGTGTGGGCTTTAACATGGAGAACTTCCAGCCTCAGGAACTCGATTTTGCCAGCTTCAGGCTAAGCGTTCGTCCCGACTCGGGAATGATTGCCATTGCCCCTGGGAAGGTGGACACCATTGCGGGAGGATTCAGCTTTAGTCCTGAGCACGACCTGAGTGTACTCCCCCTGGTGATAGCCCGGCTGGAACGAAGAAGCATGACCATCGATGAAGTGGAATACAACCTCTACCTGGATCCAAGCCATGATTACTTCTCCGGCTATTTTTCAGAAATCGGAGATACCATTGAAGCTTTGATCAGGGAACAGAAAGATAACTATGAATTGGATGAGCTGGACCTTTACTACCCTTTTGAAAGAATCAACCTGGTAGAGGTACCCATCCAGTACCATGCCTATGAAAGGCCCTACATTCAGACTGTAGAGACCATTCTGCCTGAGATGATCCTGATGCCGGAAAAAGGAGCAGGAATCAACACCCTTGATTTTGAAAGATTCAAAAAGGCGGAGGAACGGCGTGACCGGGAGCGTGAGAACAAACGGAGTCCCAGGGAAATCCAGGTGGATCAGTTTAAGCGCTTCCTTCAGAATACCTTCTTTAATACTGGTATCCGTACCAGAGGTGGAGGAGGTTTTGGAGGGGGAGATGGAGGAGAGAACCTGATTGCTTATAACGAAGATCTCTATTCAAAGAATCCCTATTGCGTTTTTCCACTCTACTACTCCTACGTCACCGGAATCAGCTCCTCAGAATATCCCGTTCTAAATTCCATGCTGGAAATTTACCTGAAGGAAGGATTTGAAGTCTCGCCAAGGCAGGGATTCACGGGGGGAATCACAGAAAAGGAGAGGGCCAATCTGGCGCTACAGGACAAGAGTATGATTGAGCTCTTTGGAGAATGGGATACAGAACTTACCTCCTCCCTGATCAATCAGACCGGAAGCTTTATCATTTCAGCCCTGCAAAACAGGGTAGGCCAGAGCGACTTCGATTATTTCTTCTACTACTATCTGGAAGATCATGCTTTCGCCGAAATTACATTTGAGCAGTTCTCCCGGGATTTCTACAGGGAATTCGGGGTGGAAATAGCCCCTTACCTGGATGTTATCAACAAAGGGGAGGGCATGGCCACCTTTAAGATCTCCGAACCCGAATATCTGCAAACCCGGGACGATATAGGAGATGTCTACCTGGTAAAATACAGGATATCCAATGTGGGAGACTCCAAGGGCCTGGTGAATATGAATTTCCGGATCATGGGCCAGGGAGGATTTGGCGGAGGCGGGGGCATGACCGAAGAGCAAAGGGTACATGAAGTGGATCCGGGAGAGACAAGAGATGTGCAGGTGGTGCTTTATGACCGGCCAATGATGATGACTGTGAACACACTGATCTCGGGAAACATCCCTTCCAGCTACAACAATTTTCTTCGCTCGGCCACAGAAGTGGAGCATGCCAACCTGGACGAATACGAACGTAGCACAGAGAAGGAAGTAAACTATACCTACGAAGATGAGTTTGTGGTAGATAACGAAGACGATGGATTTTACGCTTATTCGGTTTCCCACGAGAGCAAACTGAAACAATACATCGATTCCAGGAAAGTGAAGGAGGAAGGACTTAAATATGAGAGTCTGAATGAATGGTGGACCCCGTCACAATGGACTCCCGTGGCCCATTCTGCCTATTATGGGGAGATCGTTCGTTCGGCCATGGCCATCCGAAACGGGGATGGCGGTAATTATGTAAGCTGGAGCTCGGTACTCCCCGAAAAAGGATTCTACGATGTATATGTCTACATTCCCGTATCAGCCATGTACAAGCGTCCTTCCAGGAGAGACCAGGGAGGGGGTCAGCAGGGAGGATCCAATCAGGGTCCAGGTCAGGGAGAGAGGCGCTTCGGACCCGAATTTGCCGATAAAGGAGCTGATTACAACTATACCATTTCTTCCAACGAAGGAACAGAATCACTGGTGTTTGAACTGAATAGCCCGGAAGATGGATGGAACCGTCTGGGCTCCTTCCATTTCCCGGCCGATACAGCAGTTGTTACACTGACCAACGAAACCGACGGACGCAGAGTCATTGCCGATGCTGTCAAATGGGTAAGGAAAAGATGAAACAGCCAAAAGCTGAGAGATAAAAGCTAAATGTCAGAAAGTTATATGATATGGATAATCTAAGAATACACAAATGGTTCTTGCTGATGGTTGGGATTCTGGCCATGGGAGCAAGCCCCCTGACGGCCCAGGCACTGCTTACCATGGACCGGGCGCTGGACATTGCCGAGGAAAACAGCCCTAACATGAAGCAGACCGAACTGGCGCTTGTACGCAGTCAGGAGAGACTGAATGCTCAGAGGGCCCGCTTGAAATCGCAATTCTCCATTACCCTGGATCCCTTCCAATATGAAAAGACCAACCGCTTCGATCAGCAGACCAATGAATGGTACCTGAACGAATCAG
>Ga0316191_10001221_pt1 | contig 17846 bp, 15 predicted proteins | sample Eddworburr2cm_MG_FD_204928 | JGI IMG/M metagenome (GOLD analysis project Ga0316191, IMG submission 204928) | Coastal sediment microbial communities from Maine, United States - Eddy worm burrow 2 cm | ecosystem: Environmental > Aquatic > Marine > Coastal > Sediment | place: USA: Maine...
CGAGTCCGTGCTGGCACTGGCACCTGAAGCCATTATCGCCAGCGGCATGCGCGACACCCGTCCCCACTGGCTTGACGATTGGCAGCGCTACCCGACACTGCCTGCCGTACGAGATGGCGGCTTGTTCTTCGTCAATCCGGATTACCTGGAGCGTCCCACGGCGCGGGTCCTGCAGGGGGCCCGAAGCCTGTGTGAGCAGCTGGATAGCCTGCGAAAGTGACCGCGGCAACACCACGCTGCGCATCCGTGAGCGAGACCAAGGCGTATCTGGCCGTGTTTGTAGAACGATCTGCAAAAAAATGGCGCAGCTCGGTTGCGGCACTTACCTCTTTTGAGCCAAAATCAACGGCCGCAAATCACGAGGTTTAAGAAATGACTCAATGGAACCAATTTCGTCAGCTGGCGACTGTTACCGGCCTGACACTTGCCCTGTTGGGAGGAAGCACTCTCGCAATGGCTCAAAGAACCGGGGACAGCGCCCGGGTTACTGTAGGCATCGTTGAGGGAAAGCAGCGGATAAATTTGAAATCCGATACTGGCAGAAATTCCCTGATCGGCGGCGCTTTGGGCTGGGGACTTGCGCGCAACAAGTCCAGTGCTACGCAGGCAGCGGCTGCCCTGGGTGGAGCAGCAATCGGTGGTGGCGCAACCAGTGCCGCGCAGGGAGACAACACTGCCATTCAATACACTGTTCGGACCAGCGCAGGTAGCGCCATACAGGTTGTCACTGACCAAACCGAAATCATCGTCGGCGATTGCGTAATAGTGGAGGAAACCAGTAAAGGCGCTAATGTCCGGCGCAAGGATCCTGCCATGTGTAAAACCGCCTCCCAGGAGGTGATGTCCCATGTTGAACCAGAGCTGAAAGATGATGCCAGCCAGTGCGACGCCGCCAAGCAGCGATTGTTTGACGCTAAAACCACCGAAGAGGTGGCAGTAGCCAAGCAGGTTATGGAGATTCTGTGTAACGACTAGGTGTAATAGTCCAGGCCAGAATCTGACAAACAACATCAGATTCTGGCCCAAATGTGGGACAAACCAGGATTAGTCCATCGGACAGTCAAAGAGAAACCGGGTCTGTCCCCGATTAAAAACAGTTCCTGTCGTTATTCGCCGCCAGTATATGAGCCACATATCCAATTGGCACATCGCCATCGAGCTATTAATCCAATTCCTATTGATATTTATATCAATGATAATTATATTACCAAAGCAATGAATGGCCCAACTCATTATATTTTCAAAGCCTCTGGAGACAGTCTTTTGAACAGACTCTGCGGTGTAGTGGCCCGAAAATGGTAACTCCTGTCAACACACGGTCTCGGGCAGCCCAGATGCAACCGGAAGAACGCCGCAAACAGCTTCTAAGGGCGGGTGTGGCCAGTTTCGCGGCCAAAGGTATCGGCAGCAGCAAACATGCCGACCTGGCCCGGGCATGCCAGGTGTCAGTGCCCGCGGTATTTTCCTACTTCCCGAATCGAGATGCTCTGGTCAGTTCTGTGCTCGAGGAGGTCGGCAATACCGTGGTCGAGAATGTCCTGACCCCTGCCCTTTCATTACCTCGCCTGGAACAACTGCCGGCCACCGCGCCACTGTTCATCGAGCTCGCAGAACGGGACCCGGATTACGTAAAAGTCTGGCTGATGTGGAGCATGCATTTTGCCCCAGAGATACGAGCGCAATTTCAGATATTTGAAAACCGGGTAATCAACACACTGGCGAAGATGTTCGCCGATGAGGTAACCGGTCACAATCAGGATGAGGAACTTCGTGATCGCTCAAGGATGTTGTTTGCCTCCTCCGCCTTCCTGGCCAAGATGGTTTTCGACGGGGTATCGGAGAAACGCCGACAAGACTTTGTCAGCCATGTGCTGAAATCCCTTGCCATGAACTGAACCAACAAACAGTGCGCAGTTAAACCTGAATGCCAAAAAACTGACATGGAGAACCAACGTCATGAAAGATAACGTAGCTCATCGAATCACCGGAGCTGTCAAGCTTTTCACAGGCCTCCTGGCTGCTTCCTTGCTAAATGGCCAGATCGCCACGGCCAAACCCCTGGTGCACGACGCAGAGTATTACGTCCTGGAAAAGCAAAACGGCGAGACCTGGGCACTGGAAGACAAGGACCTGGACAAGCGCCTCGCCGAATTTCGCAAGAAAAACGGCGGCAGGTCTCCCAATATTTTCTACATCCTGATCGACGATATCGGGTTTGGTGACCTCGGCGACGAAACACTCAATGCTATTCGCGGCTACAAAACCCCGAACATCAATGAATTCGCCCGGGAGGGAATGCGCCTGGCCCGAATGTACACCGAGCCCTCCTGCACACCCACTCGCGTGGCATTTATGACCGGCCGCCATCCCGTGCGCAATGGCATGGGCAATACGGCGGTGGATATTTCGGGTTTCGGGCTCGCCGAAGGGGAAGTGACCATTGCTGAAATACTCTCGGAGAAAGGCTACAACACTTCTCATGTAGGCAAATGGCATATGGGCGATATCAGGGAAGCCTGGCCCAATATGCAGGGTTTTGATTACGCGGCGTTTCCTATTCACCAACAGGGCCAGCTCACCATTTACCACGACGATGCGGCAGACGAGGAAATCAGCATTGGCATTGGCAAAAACAACTATGACGACCGCTACACCATGGACGAGTGGCTGCGCACCGACGCCTCATCCATGGTCACCGGTGTCGAGGGCGTGCGCGGTGAGAACGTACGGGAAGTCTACATGGATGCCGGGGAGCGCTGGACCGAGGCCAAGTACCATGAAATGAACGAGCGCTACCAGAGCCAGGCCATGGAACAACTGCGCAAACTGGCCAAGGCCGACAAGCCCTTTTTCCTGCAGTACTGGCCCCTGTATCCATTGACAGGACCGCGCACCACGACCGATCAATACACCACACCCAATGGCGGCATATACGTGGAGAAGATGAAACTGGTCGATAAGTGGATCGGGGAACTGATGACCGAGATGGATGAACTGGGCATCGCGGATAACACCCTGGTGGTGATCATGGGTGACAACGGCCACTTCACCAAGTACTCACCTGGCTCAGGCTACACGCCCATGGTTTTCCGCGGAGGAAAAGGATCCACCCTGGAAGGCGGTGTTCGCGTGGATGCATTTGTACGCTGGCCGGGCATGATCGAGGCCGACTCAGTGGCCGGCGATATTATTCATGTCAGCGACCTGTTCACCACCATAGCCCGCCTGGGCGATGGTACCGATGAGATTCCCACTGACCGCATCATTGACGGCATTGACCAGACGTCCCTGCTGCTGAATGGCGACACCTACAGTCGACGGGACTACGTGTTTCTGTACAACATAAACAACCTGGAAAGGATTGTTAAAGAGCAGTACAAATTCGACTTGTCATCCGGCAAGGAAAACGCCATTTTGGCGAAATTCTACGACCTGTTCCGGGATACCCGCGAGGAATGGCCGGTATCCACCCAGGTCGGGGCATGGGGCGGCGCCAAGTTCGTACGTATGGTCAATCGCCATGTGGCACGTAAGGCCAAGTATCCCGATGCGCCTCCGGCCACGGGTATGCCCTATGCGGGTATCGACAACCTGCGGCCGGAATCCAAAGCCGCGGTCGAAGAGTTCCTGTACATGATGAAAACGCCCGGGATGTGACCCGGATACCCGCCAGGGACAGGCGGCGGTGTCCGGGTTGGCACGTTGTTGCGCTGCCCCGGCCGGTTGTGTTGCATTCGTGTAGATGACTCAGGGTTGCCCGATAGCCTCCAGTGCGACCAGGCCCCCCTGCGGTTTGAGCTCGCTGCGCAGCAAGCCCGGCAGCTTGTCGTTGACGCCGAAATAGCTGATTGAAGTCGGCGTGCCGGATAGTGTCAGGTAGAGGCTGCCGTCACTGTCAGGTATGACGAAAGCGCCGGAGGCGTCGCGGGATTCAAACCAGCCCAGTACTTCGCCATTGCTGGCATCGAGCTGGGCGACAATGATTTTGCGTGGTTGCGGAAAACCCTGTTCGCCACCGCGAATCTGGTAGTTGAGATCGATGAAGGTCCAGATACCGTTGTCTGTCACTGTAATCAGGCCATCGACGGTGGCGACCCGGGGTAAAAAGGGAATCCAGCGCAAGTGCTGCTCGGCGATATCATTGTACTGCCGGCGCCATTTGAGGGAGCCATCGCTGCCATCGATGGCGACGATCGTACCCTCAATGCCATTGAAGGAATATATGGTGCCGTCCGGGCCAATCGATGGTGATGCCTGTCCCATGGTGTCGGGAACCTGCCAGGCGACTTCGCCGCTATAACTGTCGATCGCTACCATCATTCCGCCGTCGTCGATTGCATAGACGTAGCGGCCGTCTGGTGAGATTGCGGGGCTGGTTCCGGAACCTGCGCCCATGGGCGTGCTGAACGCGATACTGGCGCCCTCGGGGCTGGTGTCGATGCCGTAGAGTACTCCGCTGGTCGGCGTGTCTCCGGCAGCGGTAATATATATACGGCCAATTTCGGGGTGCACCGCGGGAGTATTGGCCACCTCGATCTCACGACCAAAAATCAGGTCCCACAGCGGCAGTATAAATTCTTCGGCCAGCATGCCGGACCACAGGCCCGGTGGAGCTGGCTGCGATGGTGGGCCACTGACCCCGGGCAGCTCGAGCACCGGGATCGCCAACGCACCGCTGTTGCGATCGAACAGCGCCAGCTTGCCATCGGTGCTGACGCCGCCAACGAACCCCTCCTGGCTGAAAATCGGGGTGATAAAAAATCCCTCCAGGCCGAACTCTTTGAGATTTGCCACCCAGCGTAGCTTCCCGTGTGAGGTGAACGACCACAATTGATTGGCATCGGCGGCGTAGACATTGCCCTCGCGGTCGACAATGGGCGCGCACACCACCGCGGCGTAGTCGAAGTCATCAAGGCTTTGCATCACCGGGGTTTGCCATAGCAACTCTCCGCCTGCGTTAAACGCATGCAGGTGGCTGGTACCTGTGCCGCGCCCGCTGGGTACATAGAGGTTGCCCTCCGGTCCCATTACTGGCCCCACAAAAAGTGCAGCTCCTTCCAGGGCGGTCCATTTCACTGCAACGTTGGTGCTCGGGTTCAGCGGTACATAATCGGAATTACTGGAGTCCCGGTGCACCGTCGCCCAGGGAGTTTGCGCGTAGTGGGTGCCAGTAGCTGGAGTGGCAGACAGGGATTCCGGTCCGCCCCAGGGTATTGCCGAGCCGGGTTCCGGTGAGGGGCTACAGCCCAATAGGGTCAGCGTCAGTATTGCGGCGGCGCTAAGATTGCGCATGAGTTTAATCACTATCTCCTCCAGTATGGGGTCGCTGAAAACGCCGTTTCATTCTCATCCCGCTTGCCCTCAACCCGGATTCCTGCAGTTTCTACTGTAGCGCAAATTCGTGCCTCCAGCGGCTAATATCGATACGCGGTGCCCTCCAGGATCACGCCCTGAACTTGCCTGGCCGCGAGTTGGGCTCTATCTGGCTGGATTTTCGTCTCTGAATTCCGGTTTGGAGCCGGTCTTCTCAATGCTGTTTTTTAAACCGCAGCACAACCCGCTGATAGCCATGTGATGCAAAACTCGGCAGATGGGTAAGATCGCTCGCTGCCTCGTCCAGCTCCAGGTCGTCCAGCCTTTCGAGCAAAAGCTCAAATGCAATCCTGGCCTCCAGGCGAGCCAGTTCAGCTCCCGCGCAAAAGTGCGGTCCGTACCCAAAGCCCATGTGCTTTCGAACGTTCTTCCGGGTGATATCGAACGCTTCCGGCGCAGGGAATTCTGCGGGATCACGGTTGGCGGCTGCCCACATCGGCAACACCATTCCCCCCTTTGGTATCGGACAACCGTGCAGCTGTGTATCTGCTGTTGCGCGGCGGTAAGTGCACTGGATTGGCGGGTCCCAGCGCAGCACTTCTTCTACAAACGGTTCGATCAGCTCTGGTTGTGCACGAAGTTGCGTAGCCAGAGCCGGGTCTCTGAGCAGGGCCACGATGCCGTTGCCGACGAGATTGGTTGTGGTTTCATGGCCAGCCAACAGAATTTGGTCGATGATGGGAAGCAGTTCCTCGGTAGTCAAAGGCGCCTCACCCTCGATTCGCGCATTCACCATTTCGCTGAGTAAGTCATCGCTGGGCTGCAAGCGGCGCTGCTCGATGCGCGGCACAAAATACCGGTGCAGATCAACTACTGCATGGGCGACTTCCCTACGCCGTTCGTGACTGAGCATGTCGATATTGCCCGAGATCATCAGGTCGCCCCAGTGCTTGAACGTCCAAATGTCTTTACGGTCGACACCCAGGATGTCGGAAATCACCGTTACCGGGAAAGGGACGGCAAACGCCGGCAGGAGATCCACCTGGCCCTTGTGGATGAACGCATCAATAAGGTCGTTGGCGACCGCTCTGATCTGCGGCTCCAGTTCTCGCACCTTGCGCGGTCCCAGTGCCTTGCTGATAACCTTGCGGTGACGAGTGTGTACCGGAGGGTCTGCAGTGAACAGCGCGTTGACGATGGGGTGAGCATTGGCGAGTATCTCTTCAACGTCATCTTGCACCGGCTCGCTACTCACACCCATGTGACGCGGACCGCGATCATCTTCTGTAATACTCGACGAGTAGAGCTCCGTGTTCTTGGAAAGCTCGACCAGGTCTGCATAACCTGCCACGGCCACACCAACCTCGGGATCAATGGCGACCCCGGTTCCCTCATGCATCCGGCGGTAAAGCGTGTAAGGGGACTCAATATGCGCGTTATGGCTTAGATCGGCCTGGTCTACATCTTTTATTGTCATACTGTCCTCGCCTCGCCTGAAAGTACGGAGATCTTCTTTTATCCATCCTCAGTGATTACAACGTTCACCGCAAGACAGTTTCGTCGGTTTAATTAAAGTTTTTATTCCTGGGGGCTACTCCCCTTTTTGCACGAGATCGGGCAAATCATCTGCCCGTGAATTTTGAACGGATTCCATAGAGACTCGCCCAATTTTTTTGGACAAGCAGGTATTTCCTCTTGTGCTATCTTCTAATCTGATCACGAATCAGATGGCAGAATAGATGGCTAGTGAGTTCAAACGTGAAGCATTGGGCTGGCGCCCGCACTTCCAACAGCAGTTATCCCTGGAAGAGTACGAGCAGTGTCGGCCAGGCAGAATTCTGCAGCAGCATAAGAGCCAACTACAGGTGGCGACAGAGGCCGGGCTGATTGACCTGCCCGTATCGTCTACCATGCCAGCTGTAGTGGTTGGTGACTGGCTCCTGCTGGACAACGAGGGACACTACCTTCGACTACTGGACCGCTTTTCGCTGTTTTCTCGCAAGGCCGCTGGCTCTAAAGTGCAAAAACAGCTTATAGCAGCTAACGTGGATACCGCATTCGTGGTGACCTCAATCAATCAGGACTTCAATCTCAGTCGCATCGAACGTTACCTCACACTTGTGCACGAGGCAGGTGTTGAGCCGGTGGTCGTGCTAACAAAGGCGGATCTCAGTGATGACGTTGAATCGTGTACTAAGGCTGTCCAGTCCCTGGACCCAACGTTAATGGTGGAAGCGGTTAACGCGCTTGCAATGGACAGCGTGGTGAGATTGGCTCCCTGGTGCGGCGAAGGCAAGACAGTCCTCTTCCTCGGCTCTTCGGGTGTGGGTAAATCCACTCTGGTGAACACCCTCATGGGTGAGACAATACAGGTGACCTCTGGTATTCGGGAAGATGACAACAAAGGTCGGCACACAACCACAGGAAGATCACTGCACCCACTGCCCAGCGGTGGATTGTTGCTGGATACGCCGGGAATGCGTGAGCTGCAGCTGGCTGGTGTGGAGGACGGAATCGAGAGGGCATTTGCGGATATCAGCGAGCTCGCACAATCCTGCCGATTCACTGATTGCAGTCATATATCGGAACCGGGTTGTGCAATACTCGCCGCGTTGGAATCAGGGGAAATTGATGATCGCCGGATGGAAAACTACCGTAAGATCATGCGTGAACAGCAGATTAACAGTGCCACTTTGGCAGAAAAACGCTCTCGAGATAAGGCCCTGGGCAAGTTCTACCGCACAGTGCTATCCGAGTCGCGACGGCGCAAGCTTTGACGTGAAATCTGAAATTACTGAGCTCATGCAACCATCCGCAGATTCGCCAGGCGCTTCAGGGCGGAGGGCGGCCAGAATAATGGTACTGTCAGCTCGCGTATGCCCTGCCAGTAACGTGCATGCAGCTCAAGTGCAGCGGGCATGCGGACCGGTGGATCCAGTCTCGCCATGTTGGCCTGGAAAATCAATTCCTTGGCCGGCGCAAGCGCAGGACCAGCGAAAACCCGTTGGCCAAGCACGAGGTAAGTATCAATGTCGCCTAGCGATATGAGGCTGATATCAGGCCCTGATTTGAACGGCTTAAGCGGCGAATGCACCAAAAAACGCTTCACGTTAGTTGCAGCATGGGAACCCATATCCAGAGCATGGTAAGCCTGTTTGCTCACCGAAGTTGGTAACTCTGCTGCATCGCCGATGACAAATAGATTGTCAAAAACCTGGCTTTGCAGAGACGGTTCAACCGCTGCCCATGTATCCGTGCTGGTGGCAAGACCGCTTTCGTACAGCAAAGGGGAAGGGGCGGCCCCACCGGTCCACAGAGTGAGATCGGATTTCAGCGATTTGCCGGATACTAGCCTCACCCTGGTTTTAGTTACCGCTTTGACCCGATCTCCCAAATGAAAGGTAACAGGATAGGGTTGGCACTTTCGCAGGATCTCGCTACTGAGCGCAGCAGCCCCACCCGGCAGCAGTGTATTGCCGCCCTCGACCAGATGCACTGTCAGGTCAGGAATATGGCGGTATGCACGCAGGATCTCTCCCAGCGCCTCTACACCCTCAAGCCCTCCCCCGACTACGACAAGGGACATGCCCTCACCGGCTCCTGCGAGTTTTTCCAGTCGCTCTCTGATTCGTGCGCAGTCGTCAACAGACTTGAAGGGCAAAGCGAAATTCTCGACTCCCGGGAGACCGTAGGTATTGTTGACCCCGCCTACCGCGACGACACAGGCATCAAAATCGAAATTTTCGCCCGATGCGGTTCTGACGGACCCACCCTCTGCATCAATACCTGATACGGTATCCTGGACGAACTGATGCCCCAGGCGATGAAGAATTCGGGCCCGGGGCAGGCGCAACAGCCCAGCACTTTTCACCCCGGACAATAGCTCGTGAATGTTGGGCAAAAACTCGAAGGAAGCTGAAGCGTCTATTACGGTCACTGCATATTGTGAAGACAAATTCATTGCGCATGAGAGACCTGCAAAATTAGAGCCGATAATTACTACTTTTTTCCTGTCATTCATTTCCTATTCCTGAATCTGCACCAAGGTATATCGGGTGAAAAAAGCCCGTCTACGATTTGGTATCCTGCATAGAGTGCTCTTTATACAGTATTTTTGGTAATGACAGCTTAACTTGTATGGTTAATTCATTGGGGCGAAGAAAATCTCCTCTCTGGCGATCAGGCCATATCTGCAGGTCGAAGGTAAGCTCGAGATTTCCTCCGAGGACAGCCCGGGATTGCGACTTGCGGTGATACCGAAACACATGCGAAGGTCTGGAATACATCGCAGTACTTCATAGCCACCCAGGCACGCCAACAGGGTCAGTACAACCAGACAAATGGGCTCCAGCACAGGACCAAGCTCAAGGGGCGACAGCTGGTGAGCCAGTGCAATAATCACCGTCTGGTGCAGGATATAGTAGCAATACACACCGCCGTTCAAGTACCTGATTACAGCATTATTTTTATTCAGCAGATACTGGGACCATCCGCAGATAGCCAACATCCACAACCACCCGTTGCCGCTCCAGCAAAGATCCTCAAGTGCCTGGGCAAAGCCTTCGCCGCCAAGCTCACCGCCGCGAAAAAGGAACAGCGCGATGGCAAAACTAACCAGCGCTGCGGCAAGCATTGGCTTGCGCCACTGCCGGACAGCTCGCCAATAGCGCGGCGCCTGAACGAAAACCACGCCCATCACAAAGGCCATGAAATAGCGACCGTGGTTGAAGTAGTCATTGATGAAGTCATTACTTGGCGGATAGCGCTCATAGAGGAGTTGGCCATTCAGGGTCAACAGGGCAATCGGAACCCCTAATATCATGAGCACTGGCCCTACTCGTTTCTCTATCAGCGGCCAAAATCCAGCCAGGTTTAACAGCTTGAACAACAAAGATACCGCCCAGGCCGCGACCGAATACGCGTAGATGTACATCAGAAACCAGAGGTGGTTCCAGGTCACATGCCACTCGCTCTGGTGCTGGCTCTTGATGTGCCAACCCCAATCGCTGACGTAGTACATTCCTATGTGGTAAAAGATAAGCAGACCAAAGGCCAGCACCCGCAACCAATCCAGTTCATAGCGGTGCCCGGTCCGTGTCGTTTCTGCTATTCCATCTTGCTGTATTATTTCCAACTCCAGTGAGACAAAACATTTACCCGCCCTGTATATTCCGGAACCATCCGCCCATAAGCAGCCTTAAGTGACTGATAAACATAGTGTTGTGATAAGCGGCAGCTGGTGGAAAAGCTCGGCAAGGAGTTCCAGATTTCGGTCGAGGACATCGACTGGGTGGCGGCCTCAGGCAACTACGCCAATTTACACGTTCAGGAACGTGTGTACCCGATGCGCATTACCATGAACCGCATTATGGAGCTACTGCCGGCCAATCAGTTTTTTCGTATTCATCGTTCGAGCATCGTGAACCTGCAACGCGTTGCGCATATAGAGGCCCAGGACAGCGGCGACCACCTGATGACACTCACGAGCGGTAAAGAGCTGGGGTTTTCGCGCCGCTATAGAGAGAGCTCCAAAGAAGCGCTGGCGGCGCAGGATAGGCCGCAACAGAATACGGCTGAATGAGGCGAGGAAATTCCGATCGGTGGTGCTTAGACGACAGGCCTAACTGTACCTGGCAGCAATAGCCTCCCACGTCCTCTCAGCAGGTTGTTGAATTGCATTAAATATTCAGGCAATTTTCCAGGCTATTTGCCTTGCAGATTGATCCACCTGAAAAGCCAAAGTTCCACTTTGATCAGATAGACAGGCCAGTAATAGCGAGTCTGTTGCTATTGCAATTAGCGGGTAAATTTCTGATGCAATTCAACGCGAATGATTATCAGTTGTCACCGACCCCTTATATTCCCGACCCCTTATATTCTCCCCGGCGTTTGCGGGCAGCACACGCAACAGGCTGCCCTGCTCACCATCGGTGATGATATAGAGCAGACCATCAGGCCCCTGGCGCAGGTCGCGGATACGCATATCGATTTCTGCGAACAGAATCTCCTCGTCGGTGACCTTGCCAGCGGCCAGGCTCAGGCGACGCACATCTTTGTTAACCAGTGCACCGACGAACAGGCTGTTGTTCCATTGCGGAAAGGCCGCACCATCGTAATAGGCCAGACCCGACGGCCCGATGCTGGGCGTCCACACTTTGAGGGCCGGTTCCATACCTGGATGTTCGGTAAACGGCGAGACATAGGCACCGCTGTAATTAATGCCGTGGGTGACCGCCGGCCAGCCGTAGTTTTTCGCCGGTAGTACGCGGTTCACCTCGTCCCCGCCACGGGGGCCGTGTTCGTGCATGTAAACCATATTGCGCTGGCGATCCATTGCCAGGCCCTGGGGGTTACGGTGGCCATAGGTCCAGACCTTGGCGGCCGGCCCACCCTGGGCATAAAAGGGGTTGTCTTGAGGAATGCTACCGTCGCTGTTAATGCGGAGGATTTTTCCCAGCTGCTGGTTAATGTCCTGGGCCCCCTCCCGGTATTCAAAGCCATCCCCGACTGTCACCAGCAAGGTGCCGTCGGGCAGGAACAGCATGCGGCCGCCGTAGTGTTGCGGGGTATCGCGGGAGGGATCGCTGAGCAGTATGAGCTGGGGGTCTTCCAGCGCCGCTTCGCTCAGGCGCGCGCGAACCACGCCGGTACCGTTGTCCGTGGGTGTGCCGTGGGCATAGCTGAGGTAGACAATGCTGTTATCGGCGAAGTCAGGGTCTAACAAAATATCGAAGAAGCCGCCCTGGCCCGCAAAATACGTCTCAGGCACCCCGGTCAACGCGCGCCGACTGCCGTCTGCAGCCAGGCGCTGCACCTGGCCATCGCGCTCGGCCACCAGGTATTCACCGCCCGGCAGAAAGGCCAATGACCAGGGATAACTGAGCTCCTCCGCCACTGTCTCAATGCGGTAATCGGCAGCAAATGCAGCCTGCGTGAAACAGCTGAGCAGTAGCGCGGCGCGAAAAATAAACGTGGGCATGGACTATGGCTTTCACTTTTAATCTGGAGGCATCATTATAGCCACAGCTAAATCCCTGAGAGTAGTGGATATGTTAAAGATACTAGCGGCGTATGCCGGTGCGGTGATAAGCGCCTTCCTGCTGGGCAGCATCCTGGCCACCCAGTTCATTCTTGGCAATGTGGCTGAAATGGGCATAAATGTAAGCCTGGCCGTGCGCCTGCAGGCCACCCTGCACGACATAGGCGGGCTGACCGCTACCTACCTGCCGCTCATCGCAATCGCCTTTCTCATCGCCTTGCTGGTCGCTAACGGCCTGCTCAAGGTGTTCCCATCGCGGCCCCGACTGCTCTACCTGTTGGCCGGAGGGCTGGCACTGATCACGCTGCACCTGACCATGAAAGCCGTGCTAGGCCTTACTGGCTTCGCCGCTACCCGCACCATTGCCGGCCTGCTCAGCCAGGGGCTGGCGGGGGTGTTGGGGGGTTATGTCTATTACCGCATCCGTGCCGGCAGTGTGGGCAAGCCAGATACTTCCCTATCCGCTGAGGTTGCTGGCAGCTGAAGTCTGTGAAGTCGCCGACTTTTTGTTGCCCCCGTTTGTTGCCCTCGAAGAGGTTGTTTTCGACCTTTCCCAAGCGTCACGCAGGATGCAGAAATACGGCGCGCGGACAGCGTTAACCGGCAGCAATAAGCTCGCGCAAGCTATCCGGTATCCTGACGGAGCTTTTCGCCGCGGTGTCCATATACACCAGCACGGATTTACCGCGAATCGTGAGCCGATCTTCCTGGTACATCTCGCACAGTACGCTCAGGGAGCTGTTACCTACCGTGGCCCCGGTAATTTTGGCTACCACGTCCTTACCGTAAAATGTCTCTGCGACAAAATCGATCTGTATGGAAGCCAGCATCCAGTCTCTGGCAGCATCGGGGTCCGCATCGATCAAAGACTCCAGGTAGCGTATCCGCACTACCTCGAACCAGGCGGCGATGGATGCGTTATTGATATGACCCAGGGCGTCGGTTTCGTAAAACCGCGGCGCTATGGTGATAGAAAATTCTTTCAATTTTGACTCCGTTTAAAAGTAAAACGGGGTCAGGTCTTGAATTGAGTAAAACGGGGTCAGGTCTTGAATTGTGAAACCCAGAAAGAGATTGGATTCGGGCTCAATCTCTTTCTGGGTTTCACAATTCAAGACCTGACCCCATTTCTTCATGACCCCATTTCTTCATTTCTCTGACCCCATTTCTTCTTGACCCCATTTCTTCAGTCAGCCGCCCACCAGACTGATCATCACGCCCGCCGCCACGGCCGAGCCGATTACGCCGGCCACGTTGGGCCCCATGGCGTGCATCAACAGGAAATTGTGAGGGTCGCTCTCCAGGCCCACCTTGTTGCTCACCCGCGCAGCCATGGGTACGGCGGACACACCGGCGGAGCCAATCAGCGGGTTAATCGGGGAGCCGCCAAGGCGGTTCATCAGCTTGGCGATGAGTACGCCCGAGGCCGTGCCGATACAGAAGGCGACAATGCCCAGGCCGAGGATACCCAGGGTATTGATATCCAGGAACTTGTCCGCCACCAGCTTGGAGCCCACCGACAGACCGAGAAATATGGTGGTGATATTGATCAGCGCGTTCTGCGCCGTATCGGAAAGACGATCTACCACGCCACATTCCTTCATCAGGTTACCGAAACAGAACATACCCAGCAGCGGGGCCGCAGCGGGCAACAGCAGGGCAACCAGGATCAACAGCACCAGCGGAAATACGATTTTTTCTCGCCGGCTTACCGGGCGCAGCTGCACCATCTCGATCTTGCGCTCTGCCTCGGTAGTGAGGGCGCGCATGATGGGCGGCTGGATCATCGGCACCAGGGCCATATAGGAGTATGCCGCTACGGCGATTGCACCCAGCAGGTCCGGCGCCAGCATACTGGCGACATAGATGGCGGTGGGTCCGTCGGCGCCACCGATAATGCCAATAGCGGCGGCATCAGCAATACTGAAGTCCATCAGGCCGATGGAACTCAGCCCGACGGCGCCCAACACGGTAGCGAAAATGCCGAATTGCGCCGCGGCGCCCAGGAACAGGGTCCTGGGGTTGGCCAACAGGGGGCCGAAATCGGTCATGGCACCGACCCCCATGAATATCACCAGGGGAGCCACGCCGCTGGCAATCGCCACATTGTAAAAGTTATACAACATACCATTGCCGTATCCCGCATCCTGGGCCAACTGCTGCAACAGCAGATGCTCCTGGGCACCGCTGGCGCTATAGGCCACGGCCAGGTCCTTGACGTTATCGCTGGCGGCGACACCCAGCGCTTGCGCCATGGCCGCCAGGGTCGCGGGATCTGCCGCGTGCAGTGCGTTCTCCACCGCCGAGTAGGCCAGACCGGCGCCGGGGATATTGGCCAGGATACCGCCAAAGCCAATAGGAACCAGCAGCAGTGGCTCGAACCCCTTGCGGATGGCGAGAAACAGTAACAGCAGGCCAATTATGATCATGAAAGCCTGGCCCATGGTCATTTGCGCCGCGCCCGAGGTACTCCACAGTTGCAGGATATTATCCACGGCGCTTAAGCCAGGCTAAGCAGTGTATCGCCGACGGCGACGCTATCACCCTCCTTGACACTGACTGCCGCCACGGTGCCGGCATGCGGCGCGCGAACCTCGGTCTCCATCTTCATGGCTTCCAGGATAACTATCACATCACCGGCAGCTACCGCATCACCCACCGCAGCGTGAACCTTGACGATGTTACCTGCCAGCGGCGCTTTTACCGGCTCGCTGCCGGAGGTCGCTGCAGCTGGTACGGCGGTGGCAGCCGGTGCATTGGCAATGGTGGAAATATCGCCACCGGCGGCAACTTCAACCACATAGCTTTGCCCATTGACCGTCACAGTGTAGACCTCGGCGCCCCCGGCTGGAACAGCCGGTGCGGCGGTTGCAGGGGCTGCCACAGGAGACGGCTCCGCTCCGGGCACCGGTTCGAAGGCGGCAGGATTATCGCGGTTTTCCAGGAACTTCAGACCAATTTGCGGAAACAGCGCGTAAGTCAGCACGTCGTCAATTTCGCCTTCACCCTCGGTAAGGGCAATGTCTTTTTCAGCTGCCAGGCTGTGTAACTCGGTGGTCAGGCTCGCCAGCTCCGGTTGCAGCAGGTCCGCCGGGCGACAGGTAATCGGGTCGGCCCCTTCCAGCACACGCTGCTGCAGCTGCGCATTGACCGGTGCCGGGGTGGCGCCGTACTCGCCCTTGAGCACGCCGGCGGTCTCCCTGGAAATCGACTTGTAGCGCTCACCGGTAAGTACGTTGATCACCGACTGGGTGCCGACAATCTGCGAGGTGGGGGTAACCAGGGGGATAAAACCCAGGTCCTCCCGCACCCGCGGAATTTCTTCCAACACCTGGTCCATCTTGTCCGCTGCGCCCTGCTCCCTGAGCTGGCTTTCCATATTGGTCAGCATACCGCCGGGAACCTGGGCCACCAGAATGCGCGCATCGACCCCGCGCAGGGAGCCCTCGAACTTCGCGTACTTTTTGCGCACCTCGCGGAAGTACGCGGCAATCTCTGCCAGCTTGCCAATATCCAGGCCGGTATCGCGGTCCGTATCCTGCAAGATCGCAACCACCGACTCAGTGGGAGAATGGCCATAAGTCATGGACATGGATGAGATGGAAGTATCGACATTGTCGATGCCCGCCTCCACGCACTTGAGGATAGTGGCGGTGGACAGGCCGGTGGTCGCATGGCACTGCATGTGAATGGGAATATCACAGGACGCCTTGAGTCGTGTCACCAGTTCGAAGCCGGTATAGGGGTGCAACAGGCCGGCCATATCCTTGATGGCGATGGAGTCAGCGCCCGTGTCTTCGATACGTTTACCCATTTCCACCCAGGTTTCTATATTGTGCACCGGGCTCAAGGTGTAGGAGATAGTGCCCTGGGCATGTTTACCGACTGCCTTGACCGCCTGCAGGGCCACCTCCAGGTTGCGCATATCATTCATCGCATCGAACACGCGAAACACATCCACGCCGTTATGAGCAGCGCGCTCTACAAACTTCTCAACCACGTCATCCGCGTAATGGCGATAGCCCAGGATATTCTGCCCGCGAAACAACATCTGCTGCGGGGTGTTTGGCATGGCTTTTTTCAGTTCGCGGATGCGATCCCAGGGGTCCTCACCCAGGTAGCGAATACAGGCATCGAAGGTGGCGCCACCCCAGGACTCCAGCGACCAGAAGCCCACCTCGTCCAGCTTCGCTGCAATCGGCAGCATATCGTCCAGCCGCAGACGGGTGGCGAACAGGGATTGGTGGGCGTCGCGCAACACAACATCGGTAATGCCCAGGGGGCGTTTACTCTCATCCATGGGTAGTGGACCTCTAGTACGGGTTGTTTCGCCGATAGCGAATTACTGCTTGTTACTGCGGTGTTGGTGAACCGCAGCAGTGATGACGGCGACCAGGTTGGGGTCCCCCGCCGGCTTGTCCTGACGATGTAATCTTTGCAGGGCCGCCTGCACCGGTGGCTCAGGCTCGGGAAAGTAGCGGGTGATAAAACGCGCCATAACGGTGGTTGCGACCACCAGCAGTGCGAGGAACAGCACTACCGTGCCCATGCCATAGAGCATCAGCTCGATACCCTGCGACATCATATCTCCCTGCATTGTGGTTCCCCCGAGGTGAATAGCGACCAAAACTGCCGGTAGCCCAAAGGCCTTATGATAAATCAGTATGTACCCCGGGCGCCATGCCGGAAGCACTGCGTCTCTTGCACCTGCGCGAACAATTCATTGTAACAGCGTGTATTGGGCTGGGTTGCCTCGCTCAAACCGGGCTACGGCGTCGATACTGCCCGGGTGTCTCCCCCTGCCAACGCTTGAAAGCCTTGACGAAATTACTCTGGTCGCTAAACCCCAGCGACAGGGCAATATCAACCATGTGCATGCGCGAGTCCTGCAAGTAGCGCAGCGCCAGCTCCAGTCGCACTGCGTCCAGCAGTTCACCAAAACCGGTCCCCTGTTGTTTCAGCTTGCGCTGCAGCTGTCGCTCGGTGATATTTAACAGGGATGCCACCACCCCCAGCTGTGGCGTGCCATTAGCCAGTTGGTCCAGCAGCACCTTGCGCGTACGCGCCACCAGGTTGCTGTCATCAAGGGCAGCCAGTTCCCGCAGCACCTGCTCCTCGCAGATCTGGGCCAGCGCGGGATTCCAGTAGGCGTTCTGGCGCAGGGACAGCTCCCAGTCGACGCGCATGCCATAGTGTTCACAATCAAAGCGCATGGGTATAGGGAATATCTGCGCCAGATGTTCGACAGTGGACTGCCCCGGATGGGGGCAGTCAAAACGCAATTCCAGAATCGCGGCTGTATCAATCATGCCTTTACCGAACAGGCCCAGTGGTATCAGTAGTGCCGGGTCCATGGCCTCCCGCGGCATCACGTGACGCTCCCGGGGACTGACGACAAAGTCCAGATACAACACATCGCCGTCCCTTCCCAGCACCAGTTCCACCGCATCACAAACAATATGACTCAGCCGGGAAAAGCGCTGCAGGGCCTCGT
>Ga0316191_10001222_pt1 | contig 17846 bp, 15 predicted proteins | sample Eddworburr2cm_MG_FD_204928 | JGI IMG/M metagenome (GOLD analysis project Ga0316191, IMG submission 204928) | Coastal sediment microbial communities from Maine, United States - Eddy worm burrow 2 cm | ecosystem: Environmental > Aquatic > Marine > Coastal > Sediment | place: USA: Maine...
TTTATGGCGCAGCTGAACGCGCACATGATGTCGCATCAGTACGAAGGGTTGATGAAGAAGGCCAATCTGCGTGGCTATGGCCGGGCCGGGCAGGTGCGCTAGGCGCTGCCGGACAGACGAGAGGAACAGGGCAATGAAAGTACGTGCATCGGTGAAGAAGATTTGCCGCAATTGCAAAATCATCCGCCGCAAGAGAGTGGTAAGGGTGATTTGTACCGACCCGCGCCACAAGCAGCGTCAGGGCTAGTCGCCCGGTCTGCTGGCATTGGGTTTAATGAACATTCAGGTTATACTGGCTGGCTTTGCTGCGGCCCATAGACGGAGGCTTATCTGATGGCCCGTATTGCGGGGATCAACATCCCGGTCAACAAGCATGTCGTGGTCTCGTTGACCTCGATCTACGGTGTAGGGCGGACGCTTGCGATTGCCGCCTGCGAAGGCGCCGGTATCGATCCCACTGTCAAGGTCAAGGATCTGTCCGAGCCTGAGGTGGAGAAGCTGCGCGGCGAAATCGCCAGGCTCACGGTCGAAGGCGATCTTCGGCGTGAGGTGTCGATGAATATCAAGCGTCTGATGGACCTCGGTTGTTACCGCGGTATCCGTCACCGCCGCGGGCTGCCGATGCGCGGTCAGCGCACACGTACCAACGCGCGTACCCGAAAGGGGCCGCGGCGTCCGATCCGCAGGTGATCGGGCTTCCTTTTCAGCAAACGTAACGCTTAAAGAGCGGGTTGATTTTTTATGGCACAGCCACGGACGAAAAAGAAGGTAAAGAAGCAGGTTTCGGATGCGATAGCGCACATCCATGCTTCTTTCAACAACACCATCATCACGATCACCGATCGCCAGGGTAATGCGTTGTCCTGGGCGACATCCGGTGGTTGCGGGTTTCGCGGGTCGCGCAAGAGCACCCCGTTCGCAGCTCAGGTTGCGGCCGAGAAGGCGGGACGCGCGGCTCAGGAATTTGGTGTCAAGAATGTAGAAGTCCGCGTAAAGGGCCCCGGTCCCGGACGCGAGTCGGCAGTTCGTGCATTGAATGCCGTCGGGTTTCGCGTGATGCAGATCTCCGATGTCACGCCGATCCCCCATAACGGCTGCCGTCCGCCAAAAAAGCGCCGGGTGTAAAGAGGTTATCTGATGGCCAGGTATATTGGACCGAAGTGCAAGCTTTCTCGTCGCGAGGGTACCGACCTCTTTCTGAAGAGCGGTGTCCGTTCGCTTGATTCGAAGTGCAAGCTTGATACGCCTCCGGGCGTTCAGCCGCAGCGTCGCAGCCGTTTGTCCGACTACGGTCTGCAGTTGCGGGAGAAGCAGAAACTGCGCCGCATGTACGGTGTGCTGGAACGCCAGTTCCGCAATTACTATAAGAAGGCTGCGCAGAAGAAAGGCTCAACCGGTGAAAACCTGTTGCAGCTGCTCGAGGGCCGGCTCGACAACGTGGTCTACCGCATGGGATTTGCGGCAACCCGTTCCGAGGCCCGCCAGATGGTCAGCCACAAGGCAATCACGGTCAATGGCCGGGTTGTAAACATTGCTTCGTACCAGGTTGCTGCCGGCGACAGTATCGCTATCCGCGACAAGGCGAAGAAACAACAGCGCATCCAGAACGCGATCTCTATCTCACAGCAGATCGGCGTTCCGGACTGGGTCGATGTCGATCACGACAAACTGACCGGAACGTTCAGGGCGCTACCCGAGCGCGACGAGATTCTCCCCGATATTAACGAGAATCTGGTCGTCGAGCTCTATTCGAAGTAAGACCAGGGGTACACATTAGATGACTCAGTCAGTCAGCGAATTTCTCAAGCCGCGTGTCGTGCGCATGCAGGGCCTGAACGATCGACGTGCCAAGGTCACGATCGAACCGTTCGAGCGTGGTTTCGGCCATACCCTGGGCAATGCGCTGAGACGTATTTTGCTCTCGTCGATGCCGGGTTCGGCCATCGTCGAAGCGGACATCGACGGCGTGCTGCACGAGTACACCAGCATGGAAGGGGTGCAGGAGGATGTCGTCGATATTCTGCTGAACCTCAAGGAAGTGTCGATTCGCATGCATGGTCGCGACGAAGTCGAATTGAACCTTGCCAAGAAAGGCCCGGGCCCGGTCACTGCCGGTGACATCGAGACGCCGCATGACGTCGAGGTCGTTAACCCCGAGCTGGTCATCGCCAACCTGACCAAGGCGGGTGATCTGCGCATGCGCCTCAAAGTGGTGCGCGGGCGCGGTTACCAGCCAGCGTTGCAGCAGGCGTCATTTGATGAGGCGAGCCGCCCGATCGGCAGGCTCTTGCTCGACGCCTCGTTCAGCCCCATTCGGCGCGTGACCTACAACGTCGAGTCGGCTCGAGTCGAGCAGCGCACGGATCTGGATAAACTGGTCGTCGATATTGAAACCAACGGGACGATCGATCCGGAAGAGGCTATTCGCCGTGCCGGCGCGATTTTGAAAGATCAGCTTGCGGTATTCGTGGATCTCCAGGGCGAGCAGGCGGGTGAGCCGAGCAAAGAGCCGCAGTTCGAGCCTATTCTGCTGCGCCCGGTCGACGAACTGGAACTGACCGTTCGTTCCGCCAACTGTCTGAAGGCCGAGAGCATCAACTATATCGGTGACCTGGTTCAGCGCACCGAGGTGGAATTGCTGCGGACCCCGAACCTCGGTAAGAAGTCACTGACCGAGATCAAGGAAGTATTGATCAGCCATGGCCTCGAGCTGGGCATGCGTCTCGAGAACTGGCCGCCTGCGATTCTGCGTCCGGAAGAAGAGCGGCACACGGCCTGAACGGGCAGCTGACATCGTTTTTGGGGATAGACCATGCGACATAGAAAATCCGGCCGCCAGCTCGGCAGAAACAGCTCTCACAGGCATGCGATGTTTCGCAATATGAGTGTCTCGTTGCTGCGCAGTGGGACGATCAAGACGACGCTGCCAAAAGCGAAAGAGCTGCGCCGTGTCGTTGAGCCGTTGATCACGATGGCGAAAGAGGACGGTGTTTCGCGCCGGCGTCGGGCGTTTGACCGGCTCCGTGACAAGGAAGCCGTCGGCAAGCTGTTCAACGAACTCGGCCCGCGTTACAAGGATCGGCCGGGTGGCTACCTGCGTATCCTGAAGATGGGTCATCGCCCGGGCGATGCCGCGCCCATGGCGCTGGTGCAGCTGGTCGATCAGCCAGGGGACAACGACTGAGCCGTCCGGCGTCGGAAAATTATGCAAAAAGCCGGGCTTCTGCCCGGTTTTTTTTGCCTTGTTGCGGTGACGCCGCGCGCTGTTTACAGATAATCTGTGGATTCAACCCTTTGTGATGCCATCGGGCGGGATCTGGCCACCGGCCGTGCCCGGCGGATAGGCGCAGACCAGGCGAAAACCGTTCCATGTCCCTCCAGCAACGATTGGTTCAGGCCGCAACCGCTCTGCAACAGCGGCGCCACGAGGATGCCTGTGAGGCGGCGCAGGCCGTTCTCCGCGAGCAACCCGCGCATACCGAGGCGCTGCTGATTCTCGGTCTTGCATCGCTGCAGCTTGGCCGCACTGATCAGGCGCTGGATTGCCTCGGGAAAGTCGCCGAGGCCGAGCCCGGGCGCGCCGATGTCCGGTACAACCTCGCATTTGCCCAGGACCGCGCCGGCCTGGTCGATGCGGCACTCGAATCGTATCGTCAGGTACTTGCGATAGTGCCGGGCCAGGTCGAGTCGAGCTGTAACCTGGCGCGGCTATTGCTACGCCAGGACCGGGTTATTGCAGCGGTCGAGGTGCTGCGTGCCTGCCGCGCCCGGCATCCCGCCGATAGCCGGGTTGCGATCAGTCTCGCGGGCGCATTGGTCGATGGCCGAGATTGCGCGGCCGCGATCGAGCTGTGCAAACAATTGCTGGCAGCATCGCCCGGCGACATGCGAGTGCACGACCAGCTCGCCCGGGCGCTTGCGGCCGGCGGGCAGGTCGATGCCGCGATCGCGCAGTGCCGCCAGGCCCTGGCCACGTTCGGGGAGCATCGCGACGTCGGGTTGACGCTGGGGCGCCTGCTGCTGTCCCACGGCGACGGCGACCACGCCGTCAGTCATTTTCGCCAGCTGGCAAGCGCGCACCCGAATGATAACGATGCGGCGAACGGCCTCGCGGTCGCATTGCACCGGATCGGCGCAGGGAGTGAGGCAGCCACGATTCTCGAAACCGCCGTGGAGCATGATCCACAATCGGTTCAATCCTGGTACAACCTCGCGGCAGTCTATTCGGATCTCGAGAAGAACAAGTACCTTGATCGTGCCGAGGCCGCGGCGCAGCGCGCATTGTCACTAAACCCGGCTCATGCCGCTGCGCACGCCTGTCTCGGTCTGATCGCGGCGAAGACCGATCGACCGGAACTTGCCATTGCCTCTTTGCAGCGGGCGGTGGAGCTGGACGGCGAGTTCTATGAGGCCCGGATCAATCTCGCCGATACGCTGGAAAATGCCGGTCAGCGCAGCGCGGCGCTCGGCGTACTTGGCGCGGCTATCGAGACGTTTCCGGAGCGGCCGGCGGCTTACCGCCAAACCGGGATTTTTCAATTGCGCGAACGCCGTGCAGATGCCGCGCTCGTGGCCTTGCAGGCCGCTTACGGCCGCGACATGCTCGATCAGCGAACGGTCGCGCATCTTGCGGTCGCGTTGGAAGAACTCGGGCAAGACCAGGCGGCGGCGCGGCTCAAGGGAATGGATCGTTTTATTTTCCCGTTGCGGCCCGAGCCGCCGCCGGGCTGGGATGAGATCGCTGCTTTCAATGCCGATCTCGGCCGCGACATTCTGGCCCACCCGAGCCTGCAATGGGAACCGCTGGGTCTGGCCGCGCGTGGCGGATCGTTGACCGGGAACCTGCTGCTGTCGCCGACCCCTGCGATTCTCGGCTGGGAGGCGTTGCTGCGCGCGGCGATAGACAATTTGATCGGCCGCCTGGAGGCGGATCCGGAGCATCCGTTCCTCAAGCGGCTGCCGCGCCGCTACCGTCTGAACAGCTGGGCCTGTGTGGTGCCGGAGGGCGGAGTCATCGACACCCATATTCATGAGCAATCGTGGTTGTCCGGTGCCTATTACGTGTCATTGCCCGGGGTGATTGCGGAGCAATCCGCAGCCACTCATGAGGGGTGGATAGAGTTTGGCCGTCCGACCCGTGAAATCCCGGTCAGCCGCGAACCCCAGTTGCGCCTCCTCCGCCCGGAGGAGGGTATGCTGATCCTGTTCCCGTCATACCTCTACCATAGGACCCTGCCCTTCCGCGGCGGCGAGAACCGCATCAGCGTCTCCTTCGATCTCGAGCCACTGGAATGATCAGTAATATTTAAGATTGCTACATTAGATATTCCTAATGTATAATCACAACCTCGTTCCAGGATTACTATGAGGTTGCAGCAATGGAGGGGCAATGGGGCTGGCTAAAAGGCGGTGTTGCGCTCGGGCTCACCTTCCTGCTCGCGGTGACACTGGTAAAACCGATCGGTGTTTCCACCCAGTTCGTTGTCGCCGACGGGCTGGTATGGAGCCTGTTCGACCGCGATCTCGTGACACCCGACAGCACGGCGAAAAGCGGTTTTTCCAGCCACAACGCCTATCTCGACAAGAGCGGCGGAAAATACGCAGAGAGCGTGGCCAACCCGATCAACTACGGATTCGTTTTCGTCCTGGCGATGATTGCCGGCGGATTCCTGTCATCGCGTCTCGGCGAGCGCAGGCGTGAGCCGCAAGTCCCTGAAGTCTGGTCGCGCCGGTTTGGCCACAACCACGCGTTGCGTATGGGCACGACGTTTGCTGCCGGCACGCTGGTGGTATTCGGCGCTCGTCTGGCCGGCGGCTGCACCAGCGGTCACATGATGAGCGGGATGATGCAGACTTCGCTGTCCGGATACCTGTTTGCGCTGGGAGCGTTCGCTGTGGCCATACCCACGGCCATGCTGGTATTCGGACGCCACCAGGCGGGAGATTGAGTCATGCAGATTTTTCTTGCTGTTTTGCTGGGACTGCTGTTCGGGTTTGTTTTGCATCGCATTTCCGCGGCCAGCCCGCAGGTCATTATCGATATGTTGCGGCTCAACGACCTGCGCCTGATGAAGACGATTATTTTCGCTATCGGCCTGGCCACCTGCGGGTTGTTTCTCGGCCTTGCCAGTGGCCTCATCGACGTTGGCCATGTGTCGGTGAAAGCCAGTTATGCCGGGGTGATTGCCGGAGGCGGTCTGCTCGGGCTCGGCTGGGCGATTTCGGGATTCTGCCCGGGCACCGGTTTGGTTGCGGCCGGCGCCGGCCGCAGGGACGCCTGGTATTTCATCGGCGGCGGTCTGCTGGGAGCATTCGCCTATATGCTGGCCTACCCGTGGTTCAAGCAAAGCGGGATCCTGGATCCGATCGCCGGTGGCAAGGTCACTGTTGCGGCCACCGGGAGCGAGGCCTACCCGGCGCTGGTCGCGGGCCTGCCCGGCTGGTTGATCGCGCTCCTGATCGGAATTGCGCTGATGGTGATTGCCTGGCGATTGCCGGCGAATTTACGGCCGCCGCGCAGCGGCCACACTGCGACGCCCGGCCATCCTGCAACGCCTACGGCCAACACGGCCGGGTAAACGAATCCTCCCCCTTAGCCCTTTGGGCTATTGTGCCGGCGGTTTACGCCGGCTTTTTATTCCGCGGTATTCCGCGCTCGGTTCACGCCAATGCGGCGAACGCATCCCGGGTCAGGTTTTCCGGCCCTTCGGCGCCGACCGCGATATCGTCCTCGACCCGTATCCCGCCATACGGTGTGAGTTGTGCGACCAGGTCCCAGTTGACTTCGCCCGCCTGCGGCATTTCGCGCAATTCGCGGAGCAATTTTTCGATAAAGTAGAGTCCCGGCTCGATCGTCGTTACCTGTCCCGGTTCGAGTGTGCGGGTGAGGCGTAAAAACGGATGCCCTTCAGGGCGCTCTATTACACTGCCGTCGGGACCGCCCATCAGGCCGCCGCTATCGTGGACCTGCAATCCGAGGTAATGGCCGAGTCCGTGGGGGAAGAAAATACTGGAGACACCTGTCGCCACAATGTCTTCGGCGCTCATCCTGACGATGTCGAAATCCTCCAGCAGCGCGGCAATTTTCCGATGCGCGCCAAGGTGCAGATCGATGAAGCTGGTGCCAGCCATCACTTCTGCGCACATGGCCTGCTGCGCTGATTCCATTGCCGCGATCATGTCCGCAAAAATTCCCGGGCGGGCGGCGTAGGTGCGGGTGATGTCGCTGGCGTAGCCGGCGTAGGTTGCGCCTGCGTCGATCAGGAAAGACCGGCGCGCATCGCCGCCGGGAGTGCTGCGATCGAGATGCTGGTAGTGCAGTACGGCGGCATGTTCGTTGAGCGCCACAATGTTGCCATACGGCAGTTCGGATTCGTTGAGTTGGCAGGCTTTCATATAAGCTGCGTTGATATCGAACTCGCTGTCGCCGGCAAGAAATGCATCGCGCGCGGCGATGTGTGCCAGCGCCGCGAGACGGGCCGCTTCGCGCATGCAGTCGAGTTCGTAATCGGTTTTCCATGCGCGGTGATAGTGCAGCCAGTCCAGTACCGCCACCGGGTTCGGATCGCCGATGTTCCAGTCCTCGTAGCTCTGCTCCCACTCGCCGAGGAACGCGCCGCGCCCGGGAGCCTTAAGCAACGCGGGTATCTCGCTGATCGAGCTGACCTGGTGCAGGTCGAACTGTTCGACAATCGCAGCTTCGGGCGATTGTGGAGCGGCATGCCAGTAGTCATCGGCGCTGTAGAAAACCAGGCGCGGTTTTGCGCCGGGCACGATCAGCAAAAACGACTCGGGACTGGCGGTCAGCGGTGCCCAGACATTGAAATGCGGGTTGACCCTGAACGGATAGGCATTGTCGTCGAGAAAGACCTCATGCGGCCGGCCGGCCGCGATCACGGCATGGTCGTACCCGCCGGCTGTAAGCGCCGCCGCGAAATTCTGCTGTTGCCGGGCGACATGCGCGGCGTAATGACTGGGATCTCGAATAAGCATGTTGATTCCGGTGCTGCGTGGCGATTGGGGCAGCATAACGAGGCTGGTGCAGGCTCACAAGCATCTGGGCTTGGCCAAGGAAGCCGAGGGTATGAGAGTATCGCCACCATGTGCCCGGGAGAGTACCGCAATGACTATGTCTATGGTGGCGCGTCTTTGTGCGCTTGCCGCGCTGGTCGGAATCACTGACATGGCCGACGGTTTCGACAGGCAGGGCGACGACCCGTTTGCCTCGCGCTCGGAGGTGATTGCGCCGCATGGCATGGCGGCGACGAGCCAGCCGCTGGCGACACAAATCGCGCTGGATGTCCTGAAGGCCGGGGGGTCAGCGGTGGATGCGGCAATCGCGGCCAATGCGGCGCTCGGACTTATGGAGCCTACCGGTTGCGGCATCGGCGGTGATCTGTTCGCGCTCGTCTGGGATGGCACTGACAAGAGCCTGCACGGGCTCAATGCCAGCGGCCGCGCGCCGCGCGCACTGGGTCTCGACTATTTTCGCGAACAGGGACTGGAGAGTATTCCCAAGCGCGGCCCGCTGCCGGTGTCGGTCCCGGGCGCGGTCGATGGCTGGTTCGAGTTGCATGCCCGTTTCGGCCGTCTGCCCATGAAGGACCTGCTTGCGCCGGCGATCGCCTACGCGCGGGACGGATTCCCGGTGACCGAGGTGATTGCGTGGCACTGGGCGCGCAACGCCGGAATATTGCGCGGCTACCCGGGTTTTGCCGAGGTATTCATGCCCGCCGGGAAAGCGCCGGCAAAGGGCGAAGTGTTTCGCAATCCGCGTCTTGCCGACACCTACCGCAGGATTGCAGAGGGGGGTCGCGACGCTTTTTACCGCGGCGAAATTGCCGTGACGATCGAACGCTACATGGCCGACAACGGCGGTTTCCTAAGCGCGGCGGATCTGGCCGGGCATAAGTCCGAATGGGTCGAACCGCTCTCTGCCGGTTATCGTGGCTACGAAGTATGGGAGTTGCCGCCGAACGGCCAGGGTATTGCGGCGCTGCAAATGCTCAACATTCTCGAAGATTACGATCTTGCCGCGATGGGGTTTGGCAGCGCCGACTACCTGCATGTACTGGTCGAAGCAAAAAAACTGGTTTATGCGGATCGCGCCCGCTACTACACCGACCCCGCATTCCACGACGTGCCGGTCGACGGGTTGCTGTCGCAGGACTATGCCGCCGAACGGCGCGCGCTGATCGACATGCGCCGTGCGGCAGACGCGGTCGAGGCGGGTGCGGCCCCGATCGAACATGGTGATACGATTTACCTGACCGTGGCGGATCGCGATGGCAATATGGTGTCGCTGATACAGAGCAACTTTAGCGGTATGGGCTCCGGCATGACTCCGCCTGGCCTCGGTTTTGTTCTGCAAAATCGCGGCGAACTGTTCAGTCTGGATCCGGCACATGCCAACGTCTATGCGCCGGGCAAGCGTCCGTTCCACACGATCATTCCCGCATTCGTCACGCGCGCCGGAGAACCGTGGCTCGCATTCGGCGTCATGGGCGGTGCGATGCAGCCGCAGGGCCATGTGCAGATACTGGTCAACCTGATTGACTTCGGCATGAATTTACAACAGGCCGGGGATGCCCCGCGGATTCGCCACGTCGGTTCCGCCCAGCCGACCGGAAAGCCCGCCGATGGCGGCGGCGAGATCTGGATGGAAAGCGGATTCGATGCCGCTGTCATGACCGAGTTGAAGCGGCGCGGGCATCGCATCGATGTCCGTGGCCAGGCATATGGCGGTTATCAGGCGATCGCCCGCGACGCCACCAACGGCGTGTGGATAGGCGCGTCGGAATCGCGCAAAGACGGCCACGCCGCAGGGTATTGAGGCGCCGCAAGGCCGGCAAGAACGTGGCCGCAATCGGCAGGTGGCAGGGTCCGGCTGCAATCCGATCGGTTCAGCGTGAGCTGGCCCGTTCCGCGGCCGTACTGCATACGGCGGGCTGCCCCCGTTCAAGCGTACGGCGGAGATACTCACCGGTGTAGGATCCGGCGGCCTCGGCGACCTGCTCTGGCGTGCCTTCCGCCACCAGCTGACCGCCGCCGTCTCCGCCTTCCGGGCCGAGGTCGAGGATCCAGTCCGCCGTCTTGATGACATCAAGATTGTGCTCTATCACTACCACCGTGTTGCCCTGGTCACGCAGCCGCAACAGGACCTCCAGGAGGTGCGCGATGTCGTGAAAGTGCAATCCGGTCGTGGGCTCGTCGAGGATATACAGTGTGCGCCCTGTGGCCCGTTTTGCCAGTTCCTTCGCCAGTTTTACCCGCTGCGCTTCGCCGCCCGAGAGCGTGGTCGCATTTTGCCCGATCCTGACATATGACAATCCGACATCGACGAGCGTTTGCAACTTGCGCGCTATTACCGGGACGTTGTGAAAGAACCGCAACGCGTCCTCTACTGTGAGTTCCAGCACTTCCTGGATATTGCGCCCCTTATAGCGGATGTCCAGGGTCTCGCGGTTATAGCGATGGCCCTGGCAGATGTCGCACGGCACATAGACATCCGGGAGAAAATGCATCTCGACCTTGATGACACCGTCGCCCTGGCAGGCCTCACAGCGCCCACCTTTAACGTTAAAGCTGAACCGGCCGCTGCGATACCCGCGCGAGCGAGCCTCCTGGGTGTTGGCAAACAGTTCGCGGATCGGCGTGAACAAGCCGGTGTAGGTGGCCGGATTCGAGCGCGGTGTCCGCCCGATCGGGCTTTGGCTGATATCGATCACCCGGTCGAAATGATCGAGTCCGTCGACACCTTCGCAGGGCGCCGCCGCGATTGCGGAGTCGTTGATGGCGCGCGCGGCATGGGCGTATAGCGTGTCATTGACCAGTGTCGACTTGCCGGATCCGGATACGCCGGTGACGCAGGTCATTAGTCCGACCGGGATCTTCGCGTCGATGCCCTTGAGATTGTTGCCTTGCGCATTACGCACCGTCACGATGCGCTTTGCATCGACGGGAGTGCGCAGCGGCGGTACCGCGATCCGTTGACTGCCGCTCAGGTAACGCCCGGTGAGTGAAGCCGGATTGTCGCAGATGTCCTGGGGTTGGCCCTGGGCAATGACCTCGCCGCCATGTACGCCCGCGCCGGGTCCGAGATCGACAACATGATCGGCCGCCAGAATCGCCTCTTCGTCGTGTTCGACGACTATCACGGTATTGCCGAGATCGCGCAGGTGGAACAGCGTTTCAAGCAAACGGCGGTTGTCGCGCTGATGCAGGCCGATAGACGGTTCGTCGAGAATGTACATTACGCCGACCAGCCCGGAGCCGATCTGGCTGGCAAGACGGATTCGTTGCGCTTCACCGCCGGACAGCGTTTCCGCGCTGCGGTTCAGCGTCAGGTATCCGAGCCCGACATCGGCCAGAAACCGCAGCCGGTCGCCAATTTCCTTGACTACCTTGCGAGCGATTTCGCCGCGCCATCCGTCCAGTTGCATGGACAGAAAGAACGCCAGCGCATGATCGACCGACATTGCCGTGATTTGCGGCAGGGTCAGATCCGCGACGAACACGTTGCGCGCGGCGCTGTTGAGACGGTGGCCGCCGCATTCGCTGCATGCCTGCACCGACTGGTATTTCGCGAGCTCCTCGCGAACGACGGAGGATTCCGTTTCGCGGTAGCGCCGTTCCATATTCGGGATGATGCCCTCGAAACGGTGACTGCGCTCCACGCTGCCGCCGCGGCCATCGAGATAGGTGAAATTGATTCGCTCGTCACCGCTGCCGAACAGCACCACCTGGCGGATGTTTTCGGGCAGCTGCTGGAACGGCTTCTCGATATCGAACTTGTAGTGCTGCGATAACGACCGCACCAGCTGGAAAAAATAGCTGTTGCGCCGGTCCCATCCGCGAATCGCACCGCCGGCGAGGCTCAGCTCGGGATGGACGACCACCCGCTCCGGATCGAAGAAGTCGCGGGTGCCGAGGCCGTCGCAGGCCGGGCAGGCCCCGGCCGGGTTGTTGAACGAGAAAAGGCGCGGTTCGAGTTCGGCAAGACTGTAGCCGCAGATATTGCAGGAGAACCGGTCGGAAAACGCGAGTTCCGCAGCATCGCCGTGCATAAACGCGACCGCCGCCAGGCCGTCGGCGAGACCCAGCGCGGTTTCGAATGACTCGGCCAGCCGCAGCGCGGCGTCGGGACGCACCCGAAGCCGGTCGACGACGACCTCAATGGTGTGGCGGCGGCGCAAATCCAGCGTTTCCAGCGCATCGAGTTCAACCACCTCGCCGTCGATCCGCGCCCTGATGAAACCCTGCGCACGCAGGCTGGCCAGCAGCTTGCCGTGTTCGCCCTTGCGTTCGCGCACCACGGGCGCGAGCAGCAGGATTGCAGTGCCCTCGGGCAGCTGCAGTACCTGGTCGACCATTTGCGATACAGTCTGCGCCTCGAGCTGCTGGCCATGCTCGGGGCAGGTGGGCATGCCGGCACGGGCAAACAGGAGCCGCAGGTAATCATAGATTTCGGTGACCGTTCCGACCGTTGAACGCGGGTTGTGCGAGGTCGATTTCTGCTCGATCGAGATCGCCGGCGACAGCCCCTCGATGTGGTCGACATCCGGTTTTTCCATTACCGACAGGAATTGCCGCGCGTAGGTGGAGAGGGACTCGACGTAGCGACGTTGCCCTTCCGCGTAGATAGTATCGAAAGCGAGCGACGACTTGCCGGAACCGGACAGCCCGGTGATCACGATCAACTGATCGCGCGGCAGATCCAGATCGACATTTTGCAGATTATGGGTGCGGGCGCCGCGGATACTAATGAACTGCATCATAGAGTGTCGGGTCGGAGCGCTGGGCAAACTGGTAATATACGCCGCCTTTCGACCGAGGCGCAAAAGGAGCCTGGCTTGCACCGAGAGGAATCCGTAAAAATCGCGTTGTTGCCGCATGAGAAGCGCAGCGTCGCCGTGCTGGCGTCGGTGTTTTCGCTCCGGCTGCTCGGACTTTTCATGTTATTACCGGTGCTTGCGCTGTATGCGGAGCGGCTGGACGGGGCGACTCCGACGCTGATTGGTATCGCGGTCGGTGCCTATGGCATGACCCAGGCTGCGCTGCAGATTCCGTTTGGCTGGCTGTCGGACCGGATCGGGCGGCGGCCGGTGATCCTGTTCGGCCTGTCCGTTTTTATCGTCGGCAGCATCGTTGCCGCGTACGCCGATACGATCTGGGGCGTCGTCGGTGGCCGCGCGCTGCAGGGCGCGGGTGCAATCTCGGCGGCGCTGACGGCGATGCTTGCGGACCGCACCCGGACTGACGTGCGCACGCGTGCAATGGCTTTTCTCGGCATGAGTATCGGCATGTCGTTCATGTTGTCGCTGGTGCTTGGCCCGGTGTTGAACGTATGGATCGGCGTCGGCGGCATGTTCTGGCTGTCCGCGTTGCTCGGCGTGGCGGCGATTCTGATGATGCTCGCGCTGCGTGAACGGGCGCCGGGTGAGGCGGCCCCGGTTGCGCGGGCGCCGGGCGGATTTGCGATTGTATTGCGCGACCCGGCATTGCTGAGGCTTTACGTCGGCGTGCTCGGCCTGCACCTGACTATTACCGCGCTATTCGTCGCGGTGCCGTTTGCGTTGCGCGATTTTGCCGGACTTGCCGAAGCCAGGCACTGGCAGGTCTACCTGCTCGTCATCGTCGTATCTCTGGCCGGCACTGTGGCGCTGATTTTGACTGCCGAACGCTGGCGGCACGGCGACAAGACCCTGGCGATTGCGGTTGCTCTGCTGGCGCTGGCGCTGTTCGGCCTCGGCGGATTTCACTCAACCCTGTGGCAGATCGTCGTGCTAATGATTCTGTATTTTGCGGCATTTACCTTCCTCGAGGCACGCCTGCCCGCGGTCCTGTCGCAGACGGCGCCGGCCGAGCACCGCGGCGCAGCGATGGGGTTGTTCGCCAGCGCTCAGTTCTTCGGGGCGTTTCTCGGTGGCGGTTTTGCCGGCTCGATTATGGGCGCGGCGGGGATTGACGCGGTTTTTGCCGGCGCGGGTGCGGTGGCGCTATTGTGGCTGCTGGTGGCGCTGTTGCCCTTGCGCGGCGCGCCCGACAAGACCCACGCGGCAGGTTAAAACCGGCTCAATCACCCCGTTTTGTGGGTGCGCTTTGCCGCGCCAGAGCTTACAATTACGGTTTTCGTTGAAGCGCCCGGGAATCCGGGCCTTATTTGTAATGGAGCTGTCATGGCGCGTGGTGTCAACAAGGTAATTCTGGTGGGTAATCTGGGCGCCGATCCGGATACACGCTATATGCCCAGCGGTGCGGCGGTGACGAACATTCGCATCGCGACCTCCGAGTCCTGGAAGGACAAACAGACCGGTGAGCAGCAGGAACGCACCGAATGGCACAACATTGCTTTTTTTGGCCGGCTTGCCGAAATTGCCGCGGAGTATCTGCGCAAGGGCTCGCAGGTCTACGTCGAGGGCAGGCTGCGGACCCGAAAATGGCAGGATCAGCAGGGTAACGACCGCTATACCACGGAAGTGATCGCCAACGAGATGCAGATGCTCGGCGGCAAGGGCGGCGGTGGCATGTCGGCGCCGGCGGCCCCGTCGCGCGCGGCGGGCGGGCAGTCCTCGGCTCCGGCTCCAGCGGACGATTTCGACGACGACATTCCCTTTTAGGTCTCCACGAACGTGAATCACTGCACGGCGCGCCGGGTCCGGCGCGCGCTACTATTTTCGTTTTTCCTGAGGAACTACTGAGATGAGCGACTTGATCAGACCCCATGGAGGGGAGCTGAAGGATTTGTATCTGGGCGCGGACGAAGCGGAGGCTGCCAGACTGGCCGCACGCGATGTCGTGTCGTGGGATCTCACCCCGAGGCAATTATGTGATATCGAACTGCTGTTGAATGGCGCGTTTTCACCGCTGACCGGTTTTCTCGGCAAGGCTGATTACGACCGCGTCGTCGCGGAAATGCGCCTGGCCGACGGCACGCTTTGGCCGATGCCGATCACTCTCGATGTCAGCGAAGCGTTCGCCACCAAGCTGAAAAACGGCGATGCGATTGCACTGCGCGACGAGGAAGGCGTGCTGATTGCAATGCTCGATATCGAGGACATCTGGACTCCGGACAAGGCAGCCGAGGCAGAAGGCGTGTTCGGCAGCACTGACGAGACGCATCCGGGTGTGCATTTCCTGATGAATCGTGCCAACCCGGTCTATGTTGGCGGACGTCTGCGCGGGATCGAACCGCCGCTGCATTATGACTTCCGCCATCTGCGCGATTCCCCGCAGGAGCTGCGCGATCGTTTTTCCAAGCTCGGATGGCGCAAGATCGTTGCCTTCCAGACCCGCAACCCGATGCACCGTGCCCACCAGGAGCTGACGTTCCGGGCTGCGCGCGATGTCGAGGCTAACCTGTTGATTCACCCGGTCGTTGGCATGACGAAGCCGGGCGATGTCGATCATTTCACCCGCGTCCGCTGTTACGAGAACCTGCTGTCGCATTACCCGGAGCAGACGACTTCCCTGTCGTTGCTGCCGCTGGCGATGCGTATGGCCGGGCCACGTGAGGCCGTATGGCACGCGCTGATCCGCAAGAACTACGGCTGCACGCATTTCATTGTTGGCCGCGATCACGCGGGTCCCGGCAAGGACAGTCAGGGGAACGATTTTTATGGCCCGTACGATGCGCAGGAACTGATGCGCCAATACGAGGACGAAATCGAGATCCAGATGGTGCCTTTCAAGATGATGGTCTATGTCGCCGAGCGTGCGCAGTACGTTGCGGTCGATCAGACCAGCGACGACCAGACCGTGCTGAATATCTCCGGCACCGAGCTGCGCCGGCGCCTGCAGGAAGGGCTCGAGATACCGAGCTGGTTCTCCTACCCGGATGTGATCGCAGAGCTGCGGCGGACCCACCCGGCACGCCATCAGCAGGGGTTCTGCATGTTCTTCACCGGGCTCTCCGGCGCCGGAAAATCGACTCTCGCCAACGCTTTGATGGTGAAGCTGATGGAGCTCGGCGGACGTCGGGTGACACTGCTCGATGGCGACATCGTACGCAAGAACCTCTCCAGTGAGCTCGGTTTCTCGCGCGAACATCGCGACCTCAACATTCGCCGGATCGGCTATGTGGCAAGCGAGATCGTCAAAAACGGCGGCATTGCAATTTGCGCCCCGATTGCGCCCTATGCGGCGACGCGGCGCGACGTTCGCGACGCGATCGAGGAATTCGGCGGGTTTATCGAGGTGCATGTCGCTACTTCGCTCGAGGTCTGCGAGGAGCGTGATCGCAAGGGTCTGTATGCGAAAGCGCGTGCAGGGCTGATCAAGGAGTTCACCGGGATCAGCGATCCGTACGAGGTCCCGGAAAAGGCCGAGATGACCATCGATACCGCTACATTGAGTCCGGAAGAGGCTGCCCAGCGCATGCTGGTCAAGCTCGAAAGCCTCGGCTACATCCGCTAGGAAGGGGGGGCCGCCAGCGGGCGGCCCCGCTTCCCCCACTTGATTAATCGCGGCTCGCGACTAGATTACTTAGGATGAGCGGCAAGCTCTACATCAAAACTTTCGGTTGCCAGATGAACGAATACGACTCCGCCAAAATGGCGGACGTACTCGGCGCATCGCATGGCCTCGAGGTCGTCGACCGCGCGGACGATGCGGACGTCATCCTGGTCAATACCTGCTCGATCCGCGAGAAAGCGCAAGAGAAAGTTTTTTCGCTGCTGGGCACCTGGCGTCATTTGAAACAGGCGCGACCTGAACTCGTGATCGGGGTTGGCGGTTGCGTCGCCAGCCAGGAGGGCGAGGCCATCGTGCGCCGTTCACCCCAGGTCGACCTCGTCTTCGGGCCGCAGACACTGCACCGTTTGCCACAAATGCTCGACCAGGCGCGAGCGCGCGGTGGCGCAGTGGTCGACATCAGTTTCCCCGAGATAGAGAAATTCGACGCGTTGCCAGCGCCGCGTGCCGACGGTGCAAGCGCTTTCGTCTCGGTCATGGAAGGCTGCAGCAAGTACTGTTCGTTCTGCGTGGTGCCATACACCCGCGGCGAGGAGGTCAGCCGCCCGTTTGACGACGTGATTGCCGAAGTGGTGCAACTGGCCGAACAGGGGGTGAAAGAGATCAACCTGCTGGGTCAGAACGTCAACGCTTACCGTGGCCCGATGCACGACTCGACCCATGCGGATCTCGCCACGCTGATTCACTACGTTGCAGCGGTGGACGGCATTGAAAGGGTGCGTTTTACGACTTCGCATCCAGTCGAATTCACCGATGCACTGATCGACGCGTACCGCGACGTACCCGAACTCGCCGCGTACCTTCATCTGCCGGTACAAAGCGGCTCTGACCGGGTGCTGTCGTTGATGAAGCGCGGGCATACGGTACTCGAGTACAAGCAGAAAATCCGCCGGCTCCGTGAAGCGCGTCCCGGCATCAGCATCTCTTCCGATTTCATTGTCGGGTTTCCCGGCGAAACCGAGCGCGATTTCGCGGCCACGATGGATCTCATTGCCGAGGTGGGTTTCGACCAGTCATTCAGTTTCATCTACAGCCAGCGCCCGGGTACGCCCGCGGCATCTTTTCCCGACGATGTAACAGCGGAGGAAAAGAGCCGCCGTCTCGCATTGTTGCAGCAACGCGTGAACCAGCAGGCGGCGGCGATAGCGGCGGGAATGGTGGACAGCGTGCAACGCGTACTCGTGGAGCGTCATGCGAGGAAGAATCCGCAGCAACTGGCTGGCCGCACGGAAAACAATCGCTGGGTCAATTTTGACGGCCCGTCGGCGCTGCTTGGCAGCTTCGCCGATGTGGTGATCACCGAGGCCTTGCCGAACTCGTTGCGTGGCCGTCTGCGGGTTGAACCTGCGGCAGCTGCGGTCTGAGCCCTGCATGAA
>Ga0316191_10001223_pt1 | contig 17836 bp, 19 predicted proteins | sample Eddworburr2cm_MG_FD_204928 | JGI IMG/M metagenome (GOLD analysis project Ga0316191, IMG submission 204928) | Coastal sediment microbial communities from Maine, United States - Eddy worm burrow 2 cm | ecosystem: Environmental > Aquatic > Marine > Coastal > Sediment | place: USA: Maine...
AGAAATCTGGTCGCATCAGGCATGAAAGCCGAAACCCCCATCGCCATTTTACATGCTGTAAGTCTTCCCGAAGAAAAACAAACCTACGGCACCCTCAATGATATCATCCAAAGCAAACTCATCGGCACCTCGCCATCCATAGTTATTATTGGTGACGTTGTAAATGAGCGGAGGCAATGGTGAACTTTGTTTTCGTTTTCTGCCAGGTTCTGAAGGGTAAGATGATAAGGGCTTATTTCAAAATATAACCAACACAAGCAGGCTATCAATTGTGACAACTGTCACATATATCCTCAAGTCAAAGCCTATGATGCGGTTTAAAATTTTTACATGGATATAGATAACAAGGATGTATTATGTCTGCTAGCGAAGCTCAACAAAATCATAACAAAGCATATTTAAACTCTCGAAATGGTAATAAATCTCCTGAAATCAAAGAAACTGAAGAGAGACTACAAGAGCTTGCTTCTGAATTATTTGGCAGCGACAAGACGAAATCCTAAGTTTCAAGTTCGATCTATTCCGCCTCAAAATTAAGCTTTACCGAAGTTGCGTAACCTTCTTCCCTGCAATCTTAAAAATCTTTGACGCTTGTCCTGATGGTATTTGCTTGTGAGGTAAAACGCCAAATAGATAGCGATGCATACGATAGCGTAATTTCAGGTTAGGTCGTCGTACTTCTTTTCCGCGTCTATTCAAGCTACTGGAAACGATGAAGCCTCCACAAACTTTCGCCAAATAGCGCGTTTCCGCTTCAGTATCCACACGAATGGCCACGGTTCCTTGCTGGTAACACGCCTTTGATAAATTCTTTTTTGCAGGAAACACCAAAGTCACACCACCTGGCCAAGATTGTTTGGCCAAAACACGCAGAGCTGGCGTGATATATACCGCCTGACTTAGTGCCGTCGAAATAGAATCCGCCAGCAATAAAAAAGGCCCAGTACGCTGTTTAAAGCGCTGAGCCTTTAAAATACCCTGAGCAGATTGCGCAGATGCCGCAATGCCTGCCAAGGTCGATGTTTGATGCCCAATCAAATTCCCGGATCGTAAAACTTTCCCTGCTTTGAGCGATCTTAACTTCGAAGAAACACTCATCTTATCTTGTCTAGTCGTCAGCTAGGATGGCTTCAGCTTGTTTGGCACGGTCAAATTGAATTTTGTGTGCTAACTCTTCATCGGTTTGAGCAAGCATTTGTGCTGCAAGAATCCCGGCATTGCGTGCACCATTGATAGCTACCGTAGCCACTGGCATACCTGGAGGCATCATCACAGTAGAAAGCAATGCGTCTTCTCCATTTAAAGCACCCGAGGCAATAGGAACACCAATTACTGGTTTGATTGTTTTAGAACACACCACACCTGCCAAGTGGGCAGCCATGCCTGCGGCACAGATAAACACCTGACAACCCGCTGCTTCCGCATCACGGATCGCATCCACAGTCGCATCAGGTGTACGATGTGCAGAACGCACCAATGTTTTGTATGGCACACCAAACTCTTCAAATACGGCTTCTGCCTTTTGCATGACAGGCATGTCATTTTTACTGCCCATCAAAATCAATACTTTAATATTTTCCATTTCTAAACCCCTAAACAATTGAATCTAAATAATGTTTAATAGCGAATTATAAACATGCCAACCACAAATGTCTTGTGTTATGCAACCTAAATTCCCCCTTAAATCTAGGTAGCAGCAAAGCACATTCAATACCAGTTCGCAGGATTAGGATTACCGTTATACCGAACGCTGCATTAGAGGCTTAAGAAGATCTGGGGCAATTTCTTGTTCTAGTGCATCAGCTAGCATATCCAGCGAGGCAAGGGTTCTCTTCTGCTGATTCACCCCATCGCTTTCTATTCCACCTATAGACCGTAACCAAAAATCTCTGAATTCACCTTGCTCAAACAAACCGTGAACATAAGTTCCCCAAACTTGTTTGTCGGGGGTACAAGCTGAAAAAGGAAATAACGATGTATCCTCATTCGAAATACCGTGATGAATTTCATATCCTGTGACACGGCTGCCATTAGCCCATGGTGATGGCTTATCAATATTACGTAATGTTTTTTCAACTTTCATAGTGGTCTTAATTGGTAGTAATGACAGTCCTTCGAGGTCACCTCCTTCTACCCCAGCATCCTCAACCACCGAGCCCAACATTTGCATGCCGCCACAAATGCCAAGCACTTTTCCTCCATAACGAAGATGCTTTTGCAACGCCTCAACAAATCCTTGTTCTTTAAGCCATAAGAGGTCTGATGCCACATGTTTTGAACCAGGCAACACAATCAAATCTGAAGCATTCAAGTCTTTAACATCGCGTACGAAGTAGAGTGATACGTTGGACTCGCCAGCTAATGGGTCAATATCATCCGAATTGGACAAACGCGGATAGGCAATCACTGCGATGTTAAACTTATTGGAATGAACTAGCTCATTCTGCTCTAAATGTCGAAAAGGTGCATCTTCCTCTGGCAACTCAAGAGGTAAATATGGAATTACCCCAGCCACAGGTTTATTCGTTTCCTTCTCCAGCCACACAAGTGCATCTTCTAGCAGTGCCCGGTTACCACGAAAACGATTGATAATGAAAGCTTCAACTCTTGCTTGCTCAGATGCCGATAAAATATTCAAACTACCTGTGAGAGATGCGAAGACTCCACCACAGTCAATATCACCGGCTAACCAAACGGGAACATCAGCTGCTTCAGCAAATCCCATATTGGCAATATCGCCATCCCGCAAGTTGGGTTCTGCAGGGCTACCTGCTCCCTCAATAATCACAACATCGCACTGCTTTTGCAGTATTTCAAAGGACTCAAGAACCATGCCCAACCAGCCAATTCTGTCTTCTCGAAAACGTTTGGCTTCCAGTTTTCCTATCACCTTACCACGCACTATTAACTGAGCTTTCTCATCTGCTTCAGGTTTAATAAGTACTGGGTTCATATGCACTGTAGGTTCAATGCCGCAGGCAAAAGCCTGCAATGCCTGAGCGCGACCAATCTCACCACCATCAACTGTCACCGCTGCATTATTACTCATGTTCTGCGGTTTGAATGGAGCCACGCGGACACCATTGCGGGCCAATAACCGACAGAGCCCTGCAACCAAAACCGACTTCCCTACCCCCGAAGCCGTGCCCTGAATCATCAATGCTCTCATTGTAACCTAAAAATCACTGGCAAACGGTAACTACCATCGCTTAATGGAAGGCTGGTTATTGAAGCAAGCGCTTGCCATGCCGCTTGGTCCAACACATCAAATCCAGTGGAAGCCAAAATATTGATGGATTGGACCTTATGCCGGCTGATTTGAAATCTCAATTCAGCTTCGCCTTGCCAACCATGCCTCCTCGCCCGTCTTGGATAGCTGACCTTTGCTAGAATAATGGTTTGAATATCTTGAGGAACAAGCAATGTTTCTGCCTCATTCGTTTTTTCAGAGTAGTCATTTTCAACTGCATCTGCTGCATCTGCCTTGGTCATTTCTTTTTCTAATGGCGTCATTTTAGCTTGCGGCATATTTGCTTGAGTCAGTTCATTTCGCTGAATTAAGGGGGGAGTTTTTTGCTTAGATTGCACTTGCTTTGTTTCAGGCTTTGAAGACTCCGCGGCAGGTTTCTGCGGCAGAATCGAGACTTGTAACAGTGAAGAAAGTTGTGCTTCTTGTTGCGTAGGGTAAAGGCTACCCAGTGAGAAAAAAATGAGAGCATGCAGGCCAAGAGCAGCGAGCAATGCTACTCCAAACCGAACATACCCTAAACATGTCATTAGAACGTTGCACTCACACCAGCATATGCTGCACGACCAGCAACAGCATAGCCTGAGACATCCTCATACTCTGCATCGTTGAGGTTTTCAATACGGCCTTTAACTTGCCACATCTCATTGATAGCGTAACTCAAACGCACATCCGTTTTCTTATAACTATCCATCACTACCGTGTTGTCATCGTCATTAAATCGTTTACCCACAATCAATGTTTGCACTTCTACGTGGAAACCACCTAAATCTGTACCCAGCATAATACTTCCTGATTCCTGGGCTCTACGTGCAAGCCATAATCCGGTATCGTCATTGGTTGCCTTTAATGAGGTCCAGTTGGTACGCATCAACATCCAATCATTGTTATAATCAAAACTGACTTCTGTGCCTTTGCTTACTGCCTTATCTACATTTTCCGGGCTACATGCCCATGTCACAGGATCGCATTGCCAAGCAATCAAGTTATCGTAGTTTTGTTTAAAGTACACAACACTGAATGTTGAAGATGATGCTGCAGATTGGCTTTGATATTTCAAACCTATATCCCAGCCTTTACTTGTTTCTGCAACTAGGTTTGGGTTACCTGAAGTACCCCAGCCATCATCTGGAAAATACAAGTCATTGATGGATGGTGCTTTAAAACCAGTGCCATAATTGGCATTTATGCTGAAGCTATTTGAAGCGTTCCATGCCATACCCACTTTGTAGGTTGTTTCATTGCTGGAAACGGAATTGTCATCACTGCGAACAGAGGTGTTCCAAATAGCATTGGTGCCTTCTAACACCATTGAAGCAAACAAAGCTTTTTGCGTAATCGACTTATCTAGACCTGCACTATACCCCACTGCCGTATCTTTATGATAATCATAACCAACCAACAAAGATGACTGGCTAAAATCATAATGATTTTGCCACGTCAGCTGATTGATGATTGTTTTATATGCTGTGTTGTAGTTGGCATTACTTGGGTCAACCCCATAGCTACTCACCAAGTCATCGGTAGAGCGTGAATATTGAATGGATGACTCATAATTTTTTGATACATGATCAGTCAATTTGATTGTGCTTACGTTTTGTTTGTATCTATTCTCATACTCAAGTAAATCACCGAATGAAAAAGTGGTTGGATCATACCCATCCACACTTGTAGTTGCATCCACGTTTCGAACACTCAAATCAAGTTCCATTTTGCCACTTATAAAGCCAAGCTGCCCTGAAAGCGTTGTTCGTTTTGAAGGGTCATCTTCGGTGCCACTTGCAGCTACTGAGAATCCGTCCGTCTTAAACGTTTCAGCAAGAAATGCGTATGTTGTGCCTGATTCAGAGCCTCCCTGAACACCCACACCAAATTTATTCGTTGCATAAGCACCTGATTCAGCTGAAACTTGTATTTGTGTTCCTTCTAAACCCTTGCGCGTAAAAATTTGAATCACGCCACCTATGGCATCTGCGCCATACAGGGATGACTGTGGACCACGTACAATTTCAATCCGCTCAACATCTGCGGTTGATAGGTTACCCCAGTCAAATGCACCTAAAGTTGCAGAGCCAACCCTAACGCCATCAATAAGCACCAAAGTATGCCCACTGTTTGCACCTCTAATAAATACAGAAGTGTTCGTACCCACTCCCCCACTGGATGTGACAGTCAAACCTGTTTGGGTTCTCAGAATATCTGCAACATTTTCAGCTTGAGAGGTTTCAATATCTTTACGGGTAATAACTGATACATCGGTACTGATATTGGCTGGGTTTTCAGCGATACGACCTGCTGTAACCACCAAAGGTGATAGTGTTTCCGCATGAGCCGAAGCCAGCATACCTGATGATATGACCCCAATTAAGGCCATGTGTTTTATCGTTTTACTGTTGAAGGGATTCAATGTTTTCTCCATTTGCGCCCGCCGCGCTGATAAAATTTGCGGACTGGAGCTGTTGAAGAAATCTGGTGATGTGGGCTACGAAGACATAGGCACTATCGACCAGCCTCCCGCCGAGACCCAATCCAATAGGAATGTAAACATTCCATTGTTTTAGGCCGGTCTCCTGGCTTGCCTTCATCCTTCATTGCTTCTGCCTTCCCAGTGATGAAACCAGTGGCGTTTTAAACAACGTTGTCAGGCCTACAGTAGCGGGGGCTGCGTCGGACTTGATATGATTAAATCATCGCACCGAACTTCCCGTTTCACCCTTAAAACATCATGGGCACCTAGAACGGTGCGCATTATAAACCCTGATTAAGGAAAGTCACTCCAAAGTAGAGAGAGAATTAGATATCTCTGCTAACAAAGCAATATGATGGTTCAGGGGTTGCGCAATTGAAATTTGCACATCGCTGGCCAACGAAAACTCATTGATCTGGCTCTCCAACTTGCCTTGCCAAACACCAGAAAAAAGAAAGTGTGGTAAAATAGTAATATGTTTTACACCTTGATCCACCAATCGTGAAAGTTGCAAACTCAATGAAGGTTCGCCTTTTGACACCGCGACTGAACACTTTATCCCCAACTTCACTTGGAATTCCATCGAAAGCTTATATAAATGAATTTGTTTTTCAGTTGCTCTGTTACCATGAGAATAAATGATGACAGCTTCATGTTCGGATTTGAGCTCATCTAACCTGTCTCTAAAAACCTCCATTAAAGCAAGACTTGTTGTAAGCGGAGGTAGAATGGTGACAGCCTTACTTGAAGAAGAAATAGTTTCAGTAATATCTTTTCTGAGGTGCCATCCCTCATGAAGAAAAAGCGGCATCACAATTGTGGGCTCGTCGAGCTGATGGAAAACTTCATAAAAACTAGGCTTCAAAAGTTCTAAATAACAAATATTAGTGTGTTGTGACCCGAACATGTCCCGCCATGCCGCAACAAAAGATTCGGCATCAGAGCGATAGGTAGCGAATGATGATCCGTGCGCTACAAACAAAATATTTAATGCATGCATTACAATTTAAAACTCTATGCCCTGAGTAGCTTTAATATCTTTTTCAAAGGCATGCTTCACATTCGTCATATTGGTCACCGTGTCCGCATAGGATACAACTTCTTCAGCAGCATTGCGTCCTGTAAAAATCATATGCATCCATTCAGGCCTGTTCTCTTCTAAGAACTCGACTACTTCTTTACCTGATAACCAACCATAACCACAGCAATAATTGATCTCATCCAGTAGCACCAAATCAAATTCATGAGACTTAATTTTTTCTTTGGCAAAATCCCAAATCTCACGGGTTGTTTTGATGTCCTGCTCAGGATTTTTGGTATCCCAGGTAAACCCATCACCCATGGCATACCATTCAATATTATCAAATTTTTCAGCTGCTTTCTGCTCGCCTGTTTGCCACTTGCCTTTGATAAACTGGATTACCAATACCTTCATACCCCAGCCCGCCGCGCGAAATACCATGCCAAAAGCTGAAGATGATTTACCCTTTCCTTCGCCAGTGTTGACCACCATCACGCCTTGTCTGCTATCGCGCTTCTTCATCTATTCTTCACCATAAACCTGTTTTAAATCACGGCCTTTACCACTCAACAACACGCCAAATACAGGTTCCAACTTTGCAGCCTGCAACATGTCATCCGCAGCCCCAACTTCAACACCCGCTTTACCATCAAGCAATATCACCATATCTGCAACTGCCGCAGCTTGCTGAAGATTATGCAATACCGTGATAATCAGCCGCCCTTTCTGAGCCTCTTTTTTCATCAGTTTTAAACAATCCGCTTGGTGGCGCATATCCAGATGAGCAGTGGGTTCATCCATCAACCAGATGGGATTATCTTGCACCATAAGTGCTGCAATTTCTACCCGCTGACGCTCACCACTTGATAATTCAGCCAAGGCACGATTTCGCAGCTTTTCCAGATCCATAAACGCAAGCGCATCGTTTATCTCTTCTTGAGCTCCGCCATCACTAGCCAATAGCAATCGCTGCACAACGGTCAAACCAAATTCGGCAGGTGGCAAATCACCCTGCCAAGCCATAATTTTTGCCAGTTTTTGCCGAGACAGCTCAGGTAAGGGCTGGTCATCAAATCGAACATCACCAGATTCCCGCGTTATCAAATTTAGTAATGAAAGGAGAAAAGAGGATTTTCCGGCCCCATTTGGCCCCAACACAGTGACCACTTTTCCTGGTTGAATATCGACATTTAATTGCTCAAACAATGTTTTCTCACCACGGCGAACAGATAAACCTCTGATTTGAATCATGAGGGCTTCCGGATGAGCAACCATAAGAATACCGGTACACCAATAACGGCTGTAAGAACACCAACGGGCAATTCAGCAGGTGAAATGACTGTACGGGCTGCCGTATCGGCAATCATGAGCAAAACTCCGCCACCAACGGCTGAAGAAATCAGTACCGCTTTGTGAAGACTGCCAAACAGCAAACGCATTAAATGCGGCACGACCAGGCCAACAAAACCAATGGTTCCTGCTGCTGTTACTGCCACCGCTGTTACAGCAGAGGCAAGGAGCAATAACTTTGTTCTCAAACTTGCAACATCCACACCCAAGGCTTCTGCATGTCTTTCTCCAAGCAATAATTTATCTAGAGAAAGCGACAACAACAGGCCGCAAGCCAATGCAAACAGCCAGACCAACAACAATAGCCAAATGGGCAAACTGGAATTTGATAAATCACCCATCATCCAGGCATAAGCCAACATCACACCGCGCTCAGGAAGCAAAGCCATCAGCAACATCAATACTGCTCCCCAAAGTGCGGCTAGCACAACACCTGCCAGCAATAGCCGTGATGGTCCAAGATGTGAGAATGATAACACTGCGGCAATACCCACCCATGCGCCAATAAACGCTCCGATGGAGGTCACTACTACTGACTCAGGAAATAACATCATACCCGAAACAGCCCCTACAGCTGCACTTCCGGCCACACCCAGGACATACGGCTCAGCCAATGGATTGCCCAACAACACCTGAAACCACGCACCCGCCAAGGCCAACAAGCCCCCTACTGCAAAAGCAGTCAGTAGCCTTGGTAAGCGAATTTCCCACAAAATCATGGATTCGATCTCACTGGCTGGACGGAGTGGATTAATCCAATGTTCGCCTAAGCCAAGTGCGATAAAAGCCACAGTCACAACAAGCCCGAGCAAGCTCATGATCAAAGGAAGATTAAATTCAGTCTTCAAATATTAAGCCCCCTGATTTGTGCAACGAGATCTTCCATACCATCCAATAACCTAGGGCCCGGGCGGTGAACCAAGTCGGGATTAACCGTGATAACCTTAATTTCCTCACCCAGCCACGTTTTCCAAAATTTTGTCCTCTGAGTGACATCGCGTTTTTCCGATGGCACAATCACCAACTGTGGTTTTGCAGCAAGCACCGACTCTAAATTTACTCTGGGAGCTTCTTGGTTGAGTGAACCAAAAACGTTTCTTAAGCCAACCTTCTTTAACACGTCGTGAATAAAAGTATTCTGACCAGCTGTCAGCAGTGGATCTGGCCAAATTTCGTAAAACACAGGACGTTGTTCGATCGAAAGAATTTTGTCTAACCTGAGTTGCAACGATTGAACCAAAAACCTTGCATTGGTTTCATACCCTGTGACCTGACCCATATGCACGATATCAGCGAACACTGCTTCAACGCGAACAGGGTTGCTTTCCACAACCTTTACACCCAGAGCTTTCAGCTTTTGGATCCCAGGCAACTGATTGCTCATGACAATGGCCACTGTTGGCTTTAAAGCGATGGCCGCTTCGATATTAATCCGGTTGTAAGCACCCACCTGCGGCAACAAAGCTACCTCTTCAGGGAAGTCACAATAACTGACCGTACCTACAATATCTTTACCAGCGCCTATCGCGTATAGCGTTTCACAAACATGAGGAGCCAGAGCCAAAATACGTTCCTGTGCATGGGCGGGGCTTAACCAAAGAAAGCAGACAAGACTTATCATTAATCTTTTCAATCCTGACCCCTATAGAAAATCAACGTGCAGGCAAGCGTAAACATGAAGACTACCCTTGTCTAAACTTGTTACCTTAAATTAAGATTTAGCATTGATTAGCCTTTAAAAAAACAACATAGTCACAAATTGTGAGAGGTGCTACATGAATGAACTGGTTAATGGCATAAACTGGATTGGTGTTATCCTTGGTTTTGTTTTGTCTTTTATGATGGGTTATCTATGGTATAGCCCCAAGCTGTTTGGTCCAAAGTGGGCAGAAGGTGTAGGGGTGTCCATGGCAGAGGGAAGTGAATTGCCCCTAGCTGCAATGCTTTCACAAGCACTGGCCACTTTTGGGTTATCTTGGGTGTTCGCCATCACGGTCAGTCGTGGTGCATTGGCCACCATAGCTCTCATCATGCTAACCCTCATGCTTTTTATCATCAGCAATGGTAAGTACGCACAAAAAAGCAACACCGCAATCACTATTGAGACTGGGTATTTTGCGGCAATGGGTTTTGTGATGCTAGTTTGCCAGTACATGTTATAAGCAGTATAGGAAATATTATTATGGCTAGATACAGACCCTTTTGGCTTAATCAGAACGGCGACTTAGAAGTTATAGACCAACGCTTTTTACCCCATGAGCGAAAAATTCGCACCCTCAAAACGGGTGCCGATGCTGCTGAGGCAATTTCCGACATGACAGTTCGCGGTGCGGGTGTGATTGGCAACGTGGCTGCCTTTGGCATTTATCTAAGTGCCCGCGAGTTCGACGGTGATAAAGAGAAAATACATCAAAGTGCTCAAAGCATACGAGTGACCAGACCAACTGCCGTCAACTTAATGTGGGCAGTAGATAGAATGTTAAGGACAATCAAACACAGCGACAATATTGTCGAAGATGCCAAAGCTGAAGCCATTAAAATTTGTGATGAAGATGTTAAACGCAGCGAACTCATGGGTGATATTGGGTGTAATATCATCGAAACCATCATGGAAGAAAGAAACCTCAAATCATTCAACATCCTTACCCATTGTAATGCGGGGTGGTTGGCTATTATCAACAATGGTTCTGCCCTTGCTCCCATATACGAGGCACATCGTAGAGGCATAGATATTCATGTCTGGGTAGATGAAACAAGACCTCGCAATCAAGGCGCAAATCTCACATCCTGGGAATTGCTACACGCAGATATTCCACACACCATTATTCCTGATAACACAGGTGGTCATCTGATGCAGCATGGCATGGTGGATATGGTCATCACTGGCGCAGATCGTGTGACCCTAAATGGTGATGCTGCCAATAAAATTGGAACCTACCTTAAGGCATTGGCTGCCCATGATAATGATATTCCATTCTATGTGGCCATTCCCTTGAGCACCTTCGATTTCGAATGTAATGATGGCTTAACCGGCATTGAAATTGAACAGCGCAGTGAAGATGAAGTGCATTTCATGCGTGGGTTAAACGATGAGGGTAAACCACAAACGGTGCGTATCACTCCTCAGGGCACACAAGCTGCAAATTACGGGTTTGATGTAACCCCCGCCCGGCTTATTACTGGTCTTATCACCGAAGCTGGCCTTATAAATGCTGCAAAATCTGCAATCAAACCACTACAGCAATTCAAATGATTGATGGTGTCATCAAGTATCATGTGGAGCACCAAGACACTCAGGCTCCTGAATTTACTGGGTTCACTGCGATAGAGGCTTTGAGAAGCCGCTTATTTGCTTTGGGTTTGATTGGTGAAAAGGATGGTATTGGGTATGGCAATATTTCCCGGCGAGTCGGGCAAAGCCATACGTTTTTTATCACTGCCACGCAAACAGGTAGACAGCCGAAGTTGACCCCAAATTTTTACTCATACATTGATGACTATGATTTCGAATCCTTCACCGTTTTTTCAAAAGGTACTTTTAAACCCAGTAGTGAGGCTTTAAGTCATGCCATGATTTATGAAATTGACCAAAATATCAATGTGGTCATCCACGTACATTCTCATGCACTGTGGTCGTTTATGAAGAAACATCATTATCTATCCACTCAAGCTGAGTATGGCACAGAGCAAATGGTCAATGAAATTGAAATGCTATACAAGAACATAAACCCATTTACCAATAATGCCTTTGTCATGAAAGGACATGAGGATGGAGTCATCACTTTCGGTAGAAATATCGAAGATGCTGAGCTGGCTCTTTATGGCATCATTCAAAAGTATTTAAACCTATGAAAGTCTCCGTTTACATTGCTAGCACGCTTGATGGTTTTATTGCCAGAGAAGACGGAGCTTTGGATTGGCTACCTGGTAGCGATGGAAATATCGACCCCGCTCTTGAAGGCGAAGACTTTGGTTTTAACACATTCTTCTCTGATGTTGATACTGTAATCATGGGCCGTAACACATTTGAGTTTGTCAGCTCAGCCAGTGATTGGTTTTATGCTAACAAAAAGGTTGTGGTACTAAGCTCTTCCATGACATGTTTACCTCCCTTTTTGCCAAGCAGTGTCTGCCTTCACTCAGGATCTCCTGAAGCATTGGTATCCAAGCTTAACACTGAAGGTACACAACATATTTATGTGGATGGTGGCCAAACTATTCAGCGCTTTTTGAACGCGGGGTTAATTGATGAAATCACCATCACCACAGTTCCAGTTTTGATTGGAAAAGGCATCCCTCTGTTTGATGGGTTGCGCGAAGATGTTACTTTGCAACATCTCACTACCACGTCATTTATAAATGGTTTAGTGCAAACCAAATATGGCGTTAAGAGATAACCTCGCAAAAGCTTATCATTAAACAGTCAATAAACTGCCTCCTAAAGAAGCACATGGAGATGAAACATGAAAAATTTGTCAACGCTGTGGTTACCCTTTGAAAAAAGATGGTTTGAATGGAATTTTGGCATGATTGTTAACGCGCAGTATCCCAAGGCTTGAAAGGCCGAAGAACAAGCAAAGTCTTAGTAATTCAAATGTAAGTGTGCTTCACATCTTATGAATCACTTCCCCAAAAGCTTCAACCTGCTTCCAATCCGTAAATTCAATATTGGTATCTAGATCTGTGGGGCCCTTGGTCATCCACATAATGAAACGAATGATTTGCCTGTCCCAAAACTTGTACTTTTGATAATGGATTTTCCCAGCAAAAACAGCGGTTTGTTTAGGTTTCCAAGCACTTTGTTTGAGAAACTTAATCATATAGGGGTTGGTTTCAGGCGTGTTTTTTTCAGGCTTTCGTGCAACCACATTGACAGAGAAGAAGGCGTTGGGTTTGGCATCCAAAATGGGCTGATGTTCATGGATAAAATCATATATTTGGGGGCTGTGATTGCCGTATCGAATTCTTGAACCTATCACGATTTTATCAAAGCTATTAAAGTCCAGTTCACTGTTCTCATCAGCAGAAAACAACGTGACTTGATGATTGTGGACTTCCACAACATCCTTGAGTCGCTGACAAATCTTGAGGGTCTGCCCATCCGTAGACGAATATACGATTAGAATGTTTGCCATTGCCACTTTCTACTCATCGGTGGCGCCTAACATCCAGATAGTCGCGCCATGCATCACCTGCAATATTGGCTGCCATTACCAGAAGAAATAGCATCAAACCTGGCCAAAATACTTGCATGGGTGCAACCAACATCAACTGAGACCCTTCCCGAATCATGGTGCCAAGTGAAGCATTGGGCGGCTGAATACCAATACCCAAAAATGATAACCCCGCCTCACCAATCATAATCGCCGCTAAGCCAAAACTTGCTTCAATCAGTAAAGGTGCTGCGATATTCGGTAACAAATGCTGCACGGCGATATAAAAATTTTGCTGACCACTTGCAATGGCAGCTTCAATGTAGGGCGAATGACGCAGAGATAAGACTTGTGCACGGGTTAACCTTGCGAAACCCACCCAGCCTACTGCAACCAAAGCAATCATGAGTTTATCAATACCCGGCCCAAGCACTGCAGCTAGAGCAATCGCCAATAAGATACCTGGGAATGAAAGCACAATGTCTACAAAACGCATTAGCAGACTATCAACCCAACCGCCAAACCATGCCGCAACCATACCTATGCTGATGCCAATCAAAGCACAAAACATCATCACACTTAAGGCAACCGAAAAGGATAAGATCACGCCTTCTGCCAATCTTGCCAGAATATCCCTCCCCAATGCATCCGTACCCAACCAGTGCCTTTCCCCAGAACCGTGGAGTACGCTGGCCAAATCAACCGCGTGACCATCTAGAGACTGCAGTGTTGCAAGAACAAGGCATAACAGGGGAAGCGATAAACAGAAGTAGACACTCTTTGGCATTTGTTTGAGGAATATCATGTCTCTCGCTGCCTTGGATCCAACCATAGATTCAATAAATCTGCGAGTAAGTTGGCTGCCACATAAAAGAGTGCAATAATGAGAACACAACCTTGCACCAAGGGATAATCGCGGCTTTGAATGGCTTCAATAGTAAGTAAACCTAGGCCTGGCCAATCAAAGACTGTTTCAGTAATCACTGCACCGCCCAACACTGCACCCATCTGCAGAGCAAACATGGTCACCACCGGAATCGCAGTCATCCTCGCACTGTGCTTCCACCACAAAGTGGTTTCTGAAACGCCCATAGCTCTTGCTGTTCTCACAGCATCAGACTGCATGGAGTCTAACCAGCTTGCCCTTGCCATCCGTGATAAAACTGCAGCCAGTGCTGTGCCCATGGCGATGGTCGGCAACACAATACTGCCACTGGCTTCCATCCCTGAAACAGGCAACCAACCAAGAAAAACAGAAAACACCAACATCAACATAGGGCCAAGCCAGAAATTGGGAATGGAAACGCCAAGCAAAGAAAAAGTCATCGCTAGTTTGTCCTGACTTTTCCCCTGAAATCGGGCAGCAACCATGCCCAGCGGCAATGCTAATACGATGGCCAGCAACAAACTGCTGGCTGCCAATTGCGCCGTGGCTGGAAGGCGCTCAGAAATCAGTGCCCAGATATCACGTTGGCTGATAATGGATGTGCCCCACTCTCCTTGGGTTAAACCCGATACATATTGAAGATATTGAGCATACAAAGGTTCATCCAAATGCATGCTTACGCGCAATGCTTCTTTATCAGCAGCCAAAGCAGTTTCACCCAACAGGGCATCCACTGGGTCACCAGGCACCAAATGCAGTAAAAAGAAGACCAGCGTCACAACGCCAAAGATGGTCGGTAAAGACTCCAGAACACGAAAAAGAAACAAACGAAACAACATGGCGAGAAGTTAGCCTCAACCCTCTAGGATGTCATTAACCCTGCCAAACACGACCAGCATACAAATTCGCAACCCGCTTCAAAGTAACAGGAAATGCGCTTCTTGGTAAAGATGGGACTTAAACCGGGTCTTTAACAAATCACTCGTCTTTCCACATCTCTTTGGTGAATCTGAGTACTTTATTGCGTCCGCTCTCTTTCGCTTCATAGAGGGCAATATCTGCAAATTTCACACATTCCCAGAAAGCATCAACGTCATCTGGAAACAGAGATACACCTATAGACAAAGTTTTCTTCAGCTGGCCCGAGCTCGTCTGGAAAATGTTATCTTCCATAGATTTTCTTACACGCTCAGCAACCTCAAGAGTCTTTTCTTCATCCGCTCCAATCAGCAATGCCAGAAACTCCTCACCACCATAACGAATGACCAGGTCGCTACTTCTCACCGACTGTTTGAGGATTTCTGATACGCGAATCAATACCGCATCACCAACCTCATGACCCAGAGTATCGTTGACCTGCTTGAAGAAATCGACATCGCACATCAAAATACCTAGGCCACGTTTATCTCTCGCTAGGCTGGATTCCAAGGTGTCCAAATAAGACTCAAGAAATCTGCGGTTATAAAGATTGGTCATCGGATCACGTAGAGAAGCTTCTTTCAGCGATAGCATCAGACGCTTAGTCTCAATCACCGGAGCTGCTTCATTTAAGTAGGCGGTCAGCATGGATACCCGGCTAACAATTCGTTCAGCATCTTGCTCATTAAATACCAATTGCAAGACACCTCCAACGCCGCCGGACAACATAATCGGCAAGCAGATATGTTTGAGCAACTCATCGCTTTGAACAATATTTCCAGAAAAGCTGCGACAAATACCATCCTCTTCAACAGAACTAACTTGACTGGCAGTACGGCGGGCTCGACAAGCCTGACAATCAAGGGTGACCTCACGGGAACACCACAGTGTAGCCGATTCAGGCAGACCATCTACAGCTTCCAATTGCAAACGATTCTTTGAGTTTGACACCTCATACAATGAATAACTTTTTATCTCAAACTCATTCGTAAGAATCAGACTGATTCGCTGATATACTTCTGAAAGATCACGATCATTTTCTATGATCTGCTTGAATCGCGTGGCGCCAACAAGGTTATGCACGACACGCATGGAGCGATCTAAAATGTTAGCATCCTTCGAGCCCATCTCAACGCCTACAAGCGATTCAACTTCTTTGGCAATCCCTCCCAAGCTTCCTTCCAGTTTTACCATCAACCGATTGGTCTGATCAACAATATCACCCATTTCATCATCGCTTTGTTTGACCAGTCGTTTTGAAAAATCGCCCGATTCGGCACCGTCGACTACCGCCTTCAGCTCACGTGTTGCGCGAATCACTGGAGATAACAACTGGCGTAATGCTGTAGACAATAAAAGTCCGAAAATTGCGAAAAGAATGAGCATGCCTGAGGCAGCTAAATTCATGGCATTTTGTTGCTCACTGACATCAAGCTCAATACTGACTACACCAAGAACATCACCCTCCTGAGCCGCATGGCACTGAAGGCAATTGGACTCGTTATTTTTTTGGGCAAGATATGGAACTGCAAAGTGCAATATCGGAGTGTCTCCAGCCGAAAATTCATCCAAACTCTTTCCAGTTGTCATCACTTGCTTTTCCAATGCTGAGCCGGCTTCGCGGTTGCTCATGTCGATTTGATGTTCTTTTATCACAGAATCTGCTGGCACAAGGTGGACATGTCTAAGGCCAGGAACATCGCGCAACTCATTCAAATATGGCGCTATATGGTCAGGACTCCCTTTATCCATCTCATGGGTCAGGGTAACGCGAATCAATTCAGCTGCCATTTTATTCTGATGCCGAGTATCAGACATAAATATTGAATCCAGCACAAAATACATGCCAACAGTAGACAGTAGCGCAATCGATACAGTCGCAGTAATCACTAGAATTTGACTTTTCGTGCGTAGCTTCATGTCACCCTAATCCTCCGTGCGCCGCCGCAACCATAAACAGTGCAACGAATTTGGGTTTTACGCAACCAAAATAAACACTTATATTAAGCTAGAAGGATCTTTTTCATCAGAAAAACCCACCTGTTCCTTGCCTTTGCTATCATACTGAAGCAAAGAAAAAAGACAGCTGAATAAACCCTGCACATAAAAAAACCAAAGACATGAGACAAAAGCATAGGTTTTGTATAAGCTGCGCGGTCTTTTGATATAGCTAGATGATTTGATTTGGAGTACACACACCGTGGCAGACGATAAGAACCAAGAAACATTTGATTACAAACACACCGTTTTCCTGCCGAAAACTGATTTCCCTATGCGTGGAAATTTACCACAAACTGAGCCTAAACGCCTTGAAAAATGGGAAGAAATAGACCTTTATGCTTTGATTCGTGAAGCCCGTAAAGATGCACCCAAATTCATTCTTCATGATGGCCCCCCTTATGCCAATGGCAGCATTCATATCGGTCATGCCGTAAACAAAGTGCTCAAAGATATTGTGGTTCGTTCGCGCACCATGATGGGTTTTGATGCCCCGTATGTGCCTGGTTGGGATTGCCATGGTCTGCCTATTGAATTGAAAGTTGAAGAAAAGTTTAAGAAGAAGAAACGTAAAAAAGAAGATATCACCGACAGCGAGTTCCGTGCTGAGTGCCGCGAATACGCCATGGGTCAAATTGACATTCAACGCGATGAGTTCAAACGCTTAGGCATCACTGGTGATTGGGAAAACCCATACATCACTATGGATTACCATTTTGAAGCGAATACGGTGCGTGAAATCGGAAGCTTTCTTGGAAATGGTGGTTTGTACAAGGGCGCCAAACCTGTGCACTGG
>Ga0316191_10001224_pt1 | contig 17836 bp, 9 predicted proteins | sample Eddworburr2cm_MG_FD_204928 | JGI IMG/M metagenome (GOLD analysis project Ga0316191, IMG submission 204928) | Coastal sediment microbial communities from Maine, United States - Eddy worm burrow 2 cm | ecosystem: Environmental > Aquatic > Marine > Coastal > Sediment | place: USA: Maine | collected...
GGATCATCCAGCTTGCTGTTGACGCAAACCTTGATGTCCATGTTCTTGCCGCTGTTGCTGATCTCCACTTTGGTGATATCGAAGGAGCCCGGCGAATACACGGCGTCGGTCGGATAGATATAGGTACCCGGGCCGTTGTCGTCCCCGGTCGGATCCTTGAACTCGAGCGTGGCCGCCATCGCAGAGCTTGAGGCCATCGCTGCAACCACGAACCCCGCCAGCAGCTTGTTGATATTTCTATTCATGGAGACTCCTCCCAAAGACCCGATCCTTGATACCTTAAGTGACTATCTTATTCAATTGATGCAAATACTTACTGACGCTTTCCATTGAGGGCTGAATCAGCCTTTGACGCCGCCCGCCGTGAGGCCGGAAACGAGGTATTTCTGCAGATAAAGGAACAATAAAACCACCGGCAAGGAGATGATCATCGAGCCCGCGGCAAAGTAACCCCATTGACTGGAAAAACCACCGACGAAGAACTTCAGCCCGACCGGGGCCGTGTACTTGACCTCTTCCTCCAGGAACGTGGCCGCCAGGATGAACTCGTTCCAACCTGTCATGAACGAGAACAATGCGGTGACCGCGACCGCGGGTTTGGCCAGCGGCAGGATGATGCGGAAGAAGATGACCTGGCGGGACGCCCCGTCCATGATGGCGGACTCCTCGATCTCCACCGGGATCGTGTCGAAGTAGCCTTTCATCATCCACACGCAGAACGGGATGGCGGTCACCGAGTAGACCAGCACCAGGCCGACGAAGCTGTTACCCAGACCCAGCCACTGGGTGATGATGATGTAAATAGGCACGAGCAGCAGCGTGCCGGGGAACATCTGCGAGACGAGGAAAGCCATCATGCCGGCCTTCCGCCCGGGGAACTGGAACCGGGAGAACGCGTAGGCAGCGGTACAGGCCAGGAACACGCCGAGGATGGTGGTCAGGCCGGCGACGATCGCGCTGTTGAGCATCCAGGTCAGGAACGGCTGCTCGGTGAGCACGTCAGTAAAGTTGTCCAGCGACCAGGTCTGCGGCCACGGCAGGATGGCCCTGAGCCGGTCCAGGAAACCCGGGTCTGCCGGCACGTCTGCGAAAGACAGTGCCTGTTGCCCGGAGAACGCCACGACGATCACCCACAGGATTGGGTAGGTGGACAGGATCGTGAAGATCACCAGGAAGGTGTGAAGCCAGAAGTGCGAGACCTGGCCGGTTCTCTTGTCCGTGCCGATCATGCGTTTGCCGCCTCCGTCGCCTTGGTCATGCGCGTCTGGAAAACCCCGTAGAACACCAGAATGAAGAAAATGACGACCGAATAGGCGGCCGCATATCCATAGCGGTATTCCTCGAACGCGATCTTGTAGGACTTGGTGATCAGGATCTCATTGGCGCCTGCGGGTGACCCGCCTGAGACAAGATAGATCACGTTGAACATGTTGAAGGTCCAGACCACGGAGATGATGATGGCCGGCACCAGCGTCGGCTTGAGCGACGGCAGGGTCACGTGTTTGAACTGCTGCCAGCGATTGGCACCGTCGATGGTCGCTGCCTCGTAGAGATCGGCCGGGATACTCTGCAGGGCCCCCAGTGTGATCACCATCATGAACGGGAAGCTCAGCCAGCCGTTCGTCACCAGTCCGGTCATGAACGATGAGAACACGCCGTCGAACCAGGCGATGGGGTCGCCGCCGAACATCTGGATCGCCTGATTGATGACGCCGAACTGCTGGTGGAACATGCCTTTCCAGATCAGTGCCGTGATGTAGTTGGGTATCGCCCACGGCAGGATGAGGAGGACGCGGTAGATGTTGGTGTACTTGAGTCCCTTGGTGTTGAGCATCAGCGCCAGCACGACGCCGAGCGTGACTCCGATCAGCACGTTGAATATGGTCCAGCAAACCGTGATGTAGAGCGTCCAGTAGAAGTTCTGGTAGTTGACGACCGCCCCTTCCGCCGTGCTCTGGAACAGCTGGAAGTCACCGAGGATGGTGATGTAGTTCTGGAAGCCGACAAACAGATCCGTGATCGGCTCGCTGACATTGAGGACGGTCTGACCGGTGAACGACAGAAGGATACCGTAGCCGAACGGGAAGAACGCGAGCACCAGCATGCCGACCAAGGCGGGCATGACGTAAAGGTAGGCGGACTTGTGATCACGGACCGTGCGCCTCAGGCGCCGGGCATAGCCGAGGCCGAAAAACAGCAGGACCAGCGCGCCCAGGGCCCAGTTCCATCGCAGGGCACCGCCAAGTCTCTCGGCGATCAGGCCGACCTGCTCCTGAAGCACATCCTGGCGGACATCGCCCGATCCGCCGATGATCCCGACCGGACGCTGATACAGATCGACGTCCCATCCGTTGTCATCGTCCGGCGATGCGGATACACCCGCCTCGCCGGCAAGGAAACCGACCGTCTCCTTGAGTTCGATCAATTGACCGGCAAGGCTGTGGGTCAGCGTGATATAGGTCTTCTCAACCCCGGCCAGTTCGAATCGGGCGAAGGCGAAGGTAGCGAGGGTGAGCAACACGAGGCCGACCGCAAACAGCGCCCATGGCTTTTCTTTCGCCACGTCTTTGTGCCGCCGGTCCGGGCCCGCCAGCGCCAGCGCGACCAGCGACAGCAGGTAGGCTCCGGCGCCCAGCGCCAACGCCAGCCAGACGTTGCCGGACGAGGTCGTATCCGGAGGCCGCATCTGCGCCTGGACGATCCCCGTCACCTTCTCGTCGACATAGTACGGCAGGCTGATCCTCACCTCGCCGCCGCCGATTTCATCGATCTCTACGTGCCGACGGCGGAAGATGCCCTCATCCCGGTTGGTCTGCACCGATGCCCGGATGCCCTGGCCAAGGTCGAACAGCCACTTCTCATCGCGGTTCAGTCGTCGCGGAGCGGCCATGTCTCCGACGTCGTCGGCGTTGGTGCTGGCCAGCAGCCGTGCTCCGCTCAGCCTCAATACACGATACGTCGCATCGGCATCGCCAGCTCCCGGCAGCCGCGGCAACATCTGGGACAACAGTTCGGATGATAGATCCTTGTCTGCCGCCTCGATCGCCGCCGTCGCCTCGGCCAGGCCCATGAGTTCCTGGATGACACTGCGGTTCCAGCTATCGGTTGTTATTTCGGTACGAGCCTGGCCGACGAACCAGAGCCCCATGTACAGGGCGATCGAGACCGCCAGCAGAACTCCGAGGGCGAGCGGATGGAACAGGAAGCCGCCGATTCCTGTCGACGAATCCGCTTGCTGCTCCCGGTAGGCGGCCCCGCTGGCGACGATACTCATGCTTCCCTCCCGCTCCGGACTGTCAGTGCCCGGTACGCAACGAAGCCACGCTCGCGGCCAGTTCTGCCTGAGCGGCCTTGAGGCCCGCCTCGGGACTCGCGGCGCCCTTGGTGATCTTGTTCATGGCGGTTGTGACCGGCGACCACATGAGCGTCATCTCTGCGAAATTGGGCATCGGGACACTATTGTTGAACTGTTCCCTGAAACCGGACAGCACAGGGTCACCCGCGACTTCCGGCCGGTCGTAGACGGCCGCATGCGACGGTAGCTGACGACCCTCGACCGCCCGGATGAACGCCGATTCGCTGTCAGTCGCGACATATCTGGAGAACTCGTAGGCTTCCTCCTTGTGGGACGACTGGGCCGACACGTAGATGCCTTCGACGGTCAGCCACGGTTTCATGGGTTCGCCGCCCGCCTCATCCACGATCGGCATGGCGGTGACGCCGACGTCGACGCCTTCGATCTCGGACATGAACCACGGCCCGTTGAAGACGATCGGCGTCTTGCCGTCATTGAACAGAGCGGTCACCAGGGTGGAAGATGGGTCCGCGGGGACGATCCCATCGGATTTGAACCACTTCATCATGAGTTCGATCGACTTCACGTTGTTCGGATCGTCGACCGTCGGTGTCGGTCCGTCTGGGTCGAACACCCGACCACCGAATGCGTTCATCAGTGCCGAGTGATAGTAGAAGTCCGAATACTGGTAGACCAGGCCATAGCGTCCGCCATCGGCTGCCGTGTGCTTCTTGGCCAGTGCGACAAGTTCGGTAGTGGTCCTTGGCGGGCTATCGATCATCGCCTTGTTGTAGATCATCGCAGGCGATTTGTAGGCGATAGGCAGGCCGTAGACCGTTTCCCGATAGGTCATGGGCGCCATCATCCCCGGCAACAATGCGTCGACCGTCTCGTCCTCGAGGAAGAAATCGATCGGCTCGACCGTCTGTCCTCCCTCGACCCATCCACCGAGCCGATCCTGGGCGAAAATGAAGACGTCCGGCCCGCGGCCGCGCGGCACGGCGGCGGTGATCTTGTCGGCGTAGGCATCGTAGGGCACCGGCAAGGTCTTCGCCTTGATGTCCGGGTGAGACGCATTGAAGTTCGCCACAACTTTCTCGAAGGCGGCGCGTTCGGCGCCACGGTAGGCATGCCAGACGATCAGATCCGCAGCGCTCGCGGCGGTCCAGGCCGTGCCCAGAAGCGACACCGCAAGGGTCGTGATAAAAAGCTTCATCCTCGTCATCGAACTGCTCCCGCGGGTTTAAATTCTGTCACCCGATCGAACTGGATAGATTCTGTTCCGTCTCCGGGTCGAACAGGTGGATGGCATCGCCGGCCAGGTCCAGTTCGACTTCTTCGCCAAACGAAGGGATCCGGTGGGCGCCGAGCTTGGCCACGATCAGGTTATCTGCACAACGGATGTGGATGATGACTTCGTGGCCCACGGTCTCGACGATTTCGACCGATCCCTTGATCTTGGTCGGGTTGCTCCAGTCCCGATGGTCGTCGATATCACCGACGTGCTCGGGGCGTATCCCCATCAGGACTTCCTTGCCCTTGTGATTCTTGACCTGGTCCCGTGTCGCCTCGGACAGCGGCAGTTCCAGCCCGGCATGGATCAGCTTGTTGCCACTGTCGTCCACGTTCATCTTCAGGATATTCATCGGTGGCGTGCCGATAAATTTAGCCACGAACAGGTTCTTCGGACGGTCGTAGAGTTCGAGCGGCGTACCGACCTGTTTCAGATTGGTCTTCCTCTCCGACCCCATCGGTGCCAGCACGGCGATACGATGGCCCAGCGTCATGGCCTCGATCTGATCGTGTGTCACGTAGACGGTCGTGGTCTTGAGCCGATGCTGCAGCTTGCTGATTTCCGCTCTCATCTGGACGCGAAGCTCGGCGTCCAGGTTCGAAAGCGGTTCGTCGAACAGGAACACGGACGGATGGCGAACGATGGCCCGTCCCAGGGCGACTCTCTGACGCTGCCCGCCCGACAAGGCCTTGGGTTTCCTGTCCAGCAGCGGCGTCAGGCCGAGAATGTCGGCGGCCTCCCCGACCAGCTTGTCGATCTCCTCATTCGGCATCTTGCGGATCCTGAGACCGAACGCGATGTTTTCGCGCACCGACATATGCGGATAAAGGGCGTAGCTCTGGAACACCATGGCCACGTCACGATCTTTCGGGTGGACGTTGTTTACCACCCGGTCGCCGATAGAGATTTCGCCCTCGGTGATCTCCTCGAGACCAGCAATCAGCCGTAATGCCGTCGACTTGCCGCAGCCGGAGGGGCCCACGAAGACCATGAACTCTTCGTCCCTGATATCGAGATCGAGGTCCTCGAGCACGCTGACGTCACCGAAACGCTTGGCGACTCCATCAAATCGGATACCCGTCATACCTGAAACCTCTTCCCCCTCAACGCGTGTAGATCCGTACCGACATCGCCGGTGCCGAGACGCTCAATTTATCTCCCGCAAGCGGGACCCTCTGTCCCTCGATCGCCTCGGAGGCGACCTCCTCCCAGGACGCAGGCTTCGGCACCGCTGCTGCCGCCTCGCTGTCCCCGCGGTTGATGGCGACGATGACCGTATCACCGGTGTCGGCGTCTTCTCTCTTGAATACCAGCAGATCACCTTCCCAGTACAAGCGCTGATACGTTCCGCGGCTCAGCGCCGGATGCGCCCGACGGATCTGGATCAATTTCTTGTAGTAATCCCGCAGTGATTCATTGCGGTCCACGCCGGCCCCGGGGCGTACGTCACGGTCACCCCAGGGCATATCCTTGCGATTCGTCGGCCAGACGCTGCCGAGTCTGCCGACCTCCTCGCCGTAGTAGATGACCGGCATTCCCAGGGACGTCATCTGCAGCGCGACACACATCCGGAAACGGGCCTCGTCGTAGTCCAGATCGTAGAGAAACATCGGCTCATCGTGTGAGGACAGGTAGTGAGCGAGGTGATAGCCCTCCCGCACCCTGTGACGTTTCTCCAGATAGGCGGCGAATGCCACCGTCCGGCCTTTGCCTTCCACGAAACCGCGGCAGCTTCCGCGAAACGTGAAATCGAAACCGGCATCCATCTCGTCATTCACGAACCACTCGTCGAGTACCTGGGCGGAGCCGCCCCATACTTCGCCCAACAGGAAAAAGTCGTCGCCTGCCTGGTCCCGGGTCCGCTTGCGATGTTCCTGCCAGAATGGATGATCAATATGCTTGACAGTGTCGAGCCGGAAGCCGTCGAGGTCGGTGCGCGCCGCGATGCCGATGGTGGCAGACAGCAGATACTCGCGGACTTCCGGATTGTCCGTATCGAAATCCGGCAGCCCTCCGACCTGGCAGGTCAGCGGGTCGGCGGAACACTCGACCGGCTTGTTGCGGATCCAGCCCTTGAACTGCGGATCGATTTCGTAGCGGGCGCCGTAGCCGGCATGGTTGTAGACGACGTCCAGCAGTACCTTGATACCGCGCCCATGAGCTTCCTCGACCAGGCGTCGGAGTTGATCCTCGTTGCCGAAGTGCGGATCCAGCCGGGTGAAGTCATCCATCCAGTAACCGTGGAACCCCCAGTGCTCGAAGCCGTTCTGGGTGCCGGTCTCCGGCGGTCCGCTGGCGAATAATGGCGAATCGATCTGCAACTGGACCGGATTGATCCAGATCGTCGTAGCGCCGAGATCGGCGATTTCGTCAAGCTGATCGATCAGCCCCTGCAGATCACCGCCATGCCAGCCGCCCGGATTGCTCCGATCCACGTGCTGATTGTTGGAGCCGTCGCCGTCAGCGAACCGGTCGACCAGTACGAAGTAGATGATCGCATCGTGCCAGTCCGTTTGCGGCTTTACGCTGACCGGCCCGGCGGGGCGATCCGACTGGGCATTCGCGGACGATGGGTCCCCGGAACTCTGGCAGGCCAGCAGCAAGGCCGTGGCGCACGCCAACAGCGCCGCCTTGAGAAACAGGCTTACGTTCCGGGCGCTTCGGGATACTACTGAGGTACCGCCGGCGGGAATCGATGCACCCGTGTTCGCCATAGGCGGTGTTCCTCCAGGGATCGCATCCAGTCATTTTTTATCGTTGTTTCGGACCACGGCATTGCCGCCAATCCAGTCCAACACTTGTCCGACCGATGGTCCCATCGGCTCCCAGGGCAATCCATAAGTAATTGCCGCAGCAGGGGCCAGAAAGGTTCAGAACAACGTGTAGATAAACGATCCCAGAACGGACTGCTGGCTGACGACGACGAGGCCGCCGAGCAGGACCAGCACCAGCACGATCGGCAGAAGCCACATCTTCTTGCGAACCCTGAGGAAGTCCCAGAGATCGCTTAGGAACTCCAACATGCGACCTGACCTGCTATAGTCGCCCAGTTTTTCGGGCGGTGCCGTTTTTTAACAGATTCGGAGCGTCCAGGCCAACCCCCATTTTTGGCAAGAGTCGGTACCATCACGAGTTATGTCACGAGAGAACAGACCGGTCCCGAGACGAACGCGCACGTCTTTCTACCTGATCGCGCTTCTTCTCCCCATTGTTATCTTCGCCATCCTGGAATTGATCTTCCGCCTCACGCTGGTAGGCGCGCGGGAACCTCTGTTCGTGCCAGCCGCTGTTGAAGGCTACCTGCAGCCCAACGACTCGGTCATCTACCGATTCTTCGCCAGTCCGGGCGCCGCACCGAACGTCAGTATCGATACCACCTACTTCCTGGAAGAAAAACCTGACGACGGGTTGAGGATCGTGATCCAGGGCGGATCCACCGCGGCAGGATTTCCTTATGGCCGCATGGCATCGCCAACCGGGATGCTGGAGCAGCGCCTCCGACGCGCTTTCCCGAGCAGGACCGTCGAAGTCATCTCGACCGCCATGTCGGCCGTCAACAGCTACACTGTGCTTGATTTTGCCGACGAGATCATCGCCATCGAACCCGATGCCGTGGTCATCTATGTCGGTCACAATGAATTCCTCGGCGTACTCGGCGTCGGCTCCGCCTATTCGTCCAGTCTTTCCCCGCAAGCCACCCGCCGGATTCTCGCGCTGCGCAAGCTCCACGTGGTCGAGGCCGCATTCCAGGTCTACGGTGCAGCCATGCCGACCACCCAGCGGCGGAGCGGTACCCTGATGTCGCGGATCGCGCGGGAACGGAGCATTTCGCAGAACAGCGAACTCTACATACAGGGGCATCTACAGTTCAGGGAGAATCTCGGCCTGCTGCTGGCCAAGTACCGGCGCGCCGACATCCCCGTGTTCGTCGGCACCCTGGCATCCAATGAGAAGGACCAGCCGCCGTTCATATCCGCCGAGCCACCGAATGCAGAGGCAAGAGCCTGGGACAAGCTGCGTGCAGAGCTGCAGGTGGCACTCGAGGAAGGCGATACAGGCAAGGCGGTCCAGCTGTCGGGCCAAATGGTGGGTCTGGCGCCCGACTCAGCCGATTCATGGTTCTATCAGGGCCGGGCGGGGCTGAAGAGCAGGCGCTACTCTGAGGCCCGCCACGCCTTTCTCAAGGCAAAAGACCTGGACCAGCTCAGGTTCCGGGCACCCGAATCGTTCAACGGTATTGTCCGTGATGTCACGGTTCAGCAGCGGGCCGCGGTCGTCGATACGCAGACCGCCATTGCCAATCTTTCCGACAACGGCATTATCGGTAACGAATCGATGCTGGAACACCTGCATCCGAACACCGAAGGGTACTTCGCGCTGGCGTCGATCTTTTACGATGCCGTCGTCGCCAGCGGCGCCCTGGGTAAGCCCGAGTTTGACGCCGATGAGGCCACGGCCCGGCGGGAGATGCCGGTGACCGAGATCGAACGCCTGAATGGCGAGTGGCGCGTTGCCCGGCTGCTTCGGGACTGGCCGTTCGTCGATGAAAAGCAGCCCTTCAGTCCGCCGGAGCCGAGCAACGAAGTCGAGCGCATCGCCAGGGACTGGTACGACGGCCGGATCTCATGGCCGGAAGCCATGAACCGGGCCCTCGGCTACTATAGTTCGATCGGCAACATCGAAGAGACGATCAGAGTCGCCGCCAACCTGGCGACGGCGTTTCCATTCGAGCCGAATCCGTCCTACGTCACGGGTTCCGCCATCCTCAACGATGGCGATGGGCAACGGGCACTGCCGTTCCTTTATCGCGCCGTCGAGCTGGACCCCAGGAACACGCGCTACCTGATGTCGCTGGCACAGGCCTTTTACGCCAACCAGAGGCTACGTGATTCCCTGGCCGTACTGGAGCGGGTGATGGCCGTCGATCCCTCCCATCCGACAGCTCCGGATTTTGCAGACAAGTTGAAGTCGGAGCTGGAATCCGGGGCCTGATCATCGCCCTTGCAGGCTGCGGAGCATCCGCTGTGCCTGGCGATTGGACGGATCGATCTGCAGTGCCCGTTCGAGGGTCTCCCCGCCGAGATCCCGCAAGCCGCTAGCCAGGCAGGCACGGGCCAGCTGAATCAGGGTCGGGACGTCATCGCGCCGGTACCGGTCCGCCAGCAGTAGATAGCGGACCGCCTGCAAATTTCGATCGACACCCATGAGCGCCCGGCCCGCTCTGAGTTGATCCGCGGGTGAAAACGGGAACGCGTCTGCCAGGATCAGGCTGACACGCAGATACTCATCCGGGTTGCTACCACGTGCGTAGAAGTCGAGAAGCCGCCGCTGAGCCCCGGCCCAGTCGATCTCCTGGTCATAGAGGGCGCGACCAAGCCTCTCCTCGGTGGTCACCGCGGGCGGCAGGACCGGTTCGCCGGGCGCATCAACAAACGGCCAGTCACTCATCAGGCGTGCGAGCTTGTACTCGCCGAAATTCTGGTCGACCCCGCTGACCGGGATCTCGCTGCGGGCAATTGCTGCGTCTACGATTGTGCCGACGTCCGGCAGGGCCCCGGCCTCCGCCATGGCCTGGTGGAAAGCGTTTGCCAGGATGAAGTAGCCGTCTACGTTCGGGTGCAGATGTTCGCTGATGAGATCGCTGCCGATGATGCCGTCGGGTGCCGCTTGCCGGAAGGCGGATTCCACGTCCACCAGGCGGGCGCGATGACGAGCGGCGCTGTCGCGGATGATGCCGTTGAATCCGGAAGGCGCACGGAATCGCAATTGGTCAAGATCACGCGCGCGCTGGAATGCTGCCAGCGCCCCTTCAGCGTCACCCTGGGCTCGCCGTTGGCGGCCCAGATCGAAGGCGGCTTGTGCGCTGCCCGTGGCGGCCAGTTCCACGAGTCTCGCCGTGGGTAACGGCCCTCCCGGCGCGTGACCGGTTTCCTGACCGGCGCGCAGCGCTTCGGCGACCTCGGGCAACCCGTCGATGAAGGGACGCTGGCCGGCTTCGTTGCTGACCAGGGTCGCGACAAAGGCCGGGATGCCGGCATCCTCATAGCGCGCCAGCAAGTCACCAAGATTGCGCTGGAACTGGCTTTCGCCGTTGACGAACAGCGCCGACCCCAGCGGTATGCGCCGTTCGGCCGCGATCCTCGCCATCAGGGTGCCGTCTTCGCGCTGTCCGCTGGCGGCGCCTCCCTGGCTGGCGATCGCCGGGGCAAGAAGGCTCTCCAGGCCTCGATACAGGCGCAGACGGCGGAGACTCATGATCAGCCGCGTGATGACCGGCGACTTGCTGGAACTCAGTGAAGAGCCGACACCGAGTATGCCGAGGAATTCGTTGTGCCCGGCGTAGATGAGCACCGCATCCGGCTGCACCGCGATGATCTCGTCGGAGAAGTCCACCAGGGTGTAGCTGTTGACTGCGGACATGGCGGTCGAGATCACCTCGACGTGGCGGGCCGGGAATTCGCGCCGCAACCGCTGTTCGAGCATGCCGGCGAGAGATGCGCCGTAGCCGAACGGGAAGCCCGCAGCGCTGGAGCCGCCCTGGACGACGAGCCTCAGCGCGCCCGGCGGCTTGTTCGTGCTGAAGAAAGCCGTCTCAATCGACACACTGGGGGCCGCTGCGGCGGTGGAGAAGAATCTCTGCACCACACGCGGATTCGCCAGGCTGTACTCCGGGAACGTGGGATTGACGATGAACAGGGGCTCGCGCGGGAATGTATCCGACAGACGCAGCGCCAGTTCCGTGACGGCGAACAGCACCATGGGCAAGCCGATAGCGATCGCCGTGAAGATCATCCGTCGCGAACCTGCCGGTGTGGCGCTCGTATCAGCCTCCATCGGATTCCCAGACCTGCCCATCCAAGAGATGTTGAATCCCAGCCATGATTCAGTCAAAGAAAAACCCGGCGCCGCGAGGCGCCGGGCTTCCGTCACGCATGGCCGTCAGGGGCCGGAGACAGTCAGTATCGGGTTGGCGGCATCCGCCGCCTCGACGATAAAGTCGTACGCGCCGGTCTCAGCGGCATTCAGGGCCAGATCGCCCGAACCGTCCGCACAATTGAGCCCGTAAGCCGCATCGAGATTAACGGTCGCATCAGCGCCGGCACCACAGTTCACCGCGGCCCAGTCGGCATCCGCCACCTTGAACGTCAAGTCGCCTGCCGTCAGTCCGGTCAGCGGTATGACAGCGTGATAGGTCGTGCCGCCGACGTATGGCAATGGCGTGGTCGCATTCCAGTCCTGGTTCAGACCGCGAATAAAGATCGGTGCCGCAAGCGGCGCCTGTTCCACGAGTACCAGCGGATTGGCCGGATCCGTAGCGTCGACCGTGAACGAATACTCGCCGGCCACAGTGGCATCCAGCAGGATATCTCCGCTGCCGTCGGAACAGTTCAACGCGTAATCGACACCCAGCGCCGCGTTGGCGCCGTTACTGCCGCAGTTGACCGTTGCCCAGTCGTCCGACGCCACCTTGAACGTCAACGCACCGGCTGCGGCCGGGTCCGTCAGGCTCAGCGTGGTCTGGTACGTATTGCTGGAGACCAGGTCAAGCCGCGTGTCCGGCGTCGCGTTCCAGTCGGTATTGAATCCTCTGACGAAGACGTCCACCGGGTACGGGTCGCTGGAGACCGTCAACGTTAGAGCCGAGGTGTCCGTGCCCGTGACAGTGAACTGGTAGTTCGCGATCGCGGCCACATTCAGCGTCAGGTCTCCCGAACCGTCTGCACAGTTCAGTGGATACGGCGTGTCGAGGTTGACGAGCGGGTCTGCCCCGGCGCCGCAGTTGACCACCGCCCAGTCGGCGTCGGCGACCTTGAACGACAGATCGCCGGCCGTCGTGCCAGTGAGTGCGATGACCTGCTCGAACTTGTTCAGACCATCGAACTCGAGTTCGCTGGCGGCACTCGCGTTCCAGTCCTGATTGAGGCCGCGCACGAAGATGTCGGCGCCAAGTGGATTGGCCGTACAGCTGTCCTGATCAGCCCTGACGAACACCGCCGTCGTCCGCGCCGGTACGAAGAAGCCGTTCGCGCCGTGGGTCGCCGTTTGCACTACGGGGTCGACGGAGGTCTGCTGTACCGGGTGCAGAGCGAAGGTCTCGTCGGTGAACAGCGCCAGCGTCTGGCTCTCATCATTCGCATTGACGATGGTCATGACATAGCCGAACTCGGGCGTCACCTCATCGTCGAAGCAGCCGTCGATACCTTGCGCGATGAGACCGGGGGTCTGATCGGGGCCGGTATTGAAGTACTCGACCCGATCCTCGATCTGCTGACCCGTCCGCAGACGATAGAGGACGGTAGAGCCGCGGATCTGCAGGATCTCCTTCGTATGCTCGGCCGCCAACGTGATATCGGCGGGCGACATGGCGCTCTGCGGATTCTCGAACAGCGCAATGATGTCGGGCCATTCGCCCTGATTCTTCTCCGCATTAGGCAGACCGACCGCCCAGTTGTTGCTCATCCTGGTGAAGTCCTGCTGGTTGAACCAGTCACCGAAGTCGAAGCTGTCGCGATCGACTGACTTCGATCTCAGCAGGTCCTGGCCCGAGTGCAGGAACGGCACGCCCTGTGCTAGCAGCACCGTATCGACGCCGATCATCTCGGCACGCACGCGGTCGGCCGCCGATACGGCTTCGGGGTGCTTGTACTGCGAGATATCGAAGATCGTCTCGTTATCGTGAGCCGCCGAGTAATTGATGATTTCCTCGGGATCGGCAACATACGCCGTCGGGCTTGTACCCGTGCAACTGGAGTAGCCCAGGTCTGCACCGGTGATGGTGGCTCCGGTCCGGTCCTCGAAGGAATAGGTCGCGATGCTGCCCGCCATGGTGGCGCGCAGCTGATCGGAGGTGCACAGTGCCTCTTCGATAAAGGCCTCGTCGTCGAGCGAGTTCTCGGCGTTCGGATCGTAGCCGCCGCCATTGATGAAACCCTGGTTGATAGTCCGAGCCGCGCCGTTGTCGAACGGCCCGCCACCGCGAACCGCATCGCGGATCCGGTCGGTGAAGGTCCCAAGACCGGTCCCGGCGAGATTCTCCTGGGTGGCCTGGACGAAACGGCGATCGTTCGCCACCTCGCCGAAATTCCAGCCTTCGCCGTAGATATAGACCGACGGATCGATATCGCGCAGCTTGGCCAGCAGCGCCTGCATCTGCGCTTTGGTGTGGAAGCCCATCAGGTCGAAGCGGAATCCGGTGACCTGGTAGTCCTCCAGGAAGCGGATCATCGTGTCGTCCATAAGCTTGCCCATCATGGCGAACTCGCTGGCCGTGTTGGCGCAGCACGTGGACGTCTCGATGGCGCCGGAATCCTCATTGTAGCGGTGGTAGTAGCCAGGTACGACCCGATCCAGCACTGACTTTGAGCCCTGCCCGCCCTCGTTGGTGTGGTTGTAGACCACGTCGATGACGAGACGCAGCCCCTTGTCGGCCAGTCCCTGGACCATCTGACGGTACTCGTAGATGCGGGCCACGCCGTCCGGATCGGAGGCATAGCTGCCCTCCGGAACGCCGTAGTGCCATGGATCGTAGCCCCAGTTGTAGCCGTCCAGACCACGCAGCCACTCGACCACTTGCTGCTGGAAGCTCGAGGTCGGATCCTCGGCGGTCTTCATCTCCAGCAACTCGCGGATGGTCATGCCGCTGTAGGTCGGACACAGCTCGGCGGCTGCCGGGTTGGCGGCACACAGGTCATCTACCTGATCGTCGATCTCTACCCGATTGTCGCGGACCTCTTCGATGGTCGCGATGTCCAGGCTCGGCAACAGGTGCATGTGCGTCAACCCGGCGTCGGCCAGGCCTTTCAGGTGCAGGTGACCGGCCGTGTTGTCCAGCGCGAAAGCCGTGTACTTGCCTCTCTGCTCCTCGGGCACCGAGAAATCAGAGGCGCTGAAATCGCGCATGTGCTGCTCGTAGAGCACGATGTCTTCGGGCTCGCCGTACTCCGGAAGCGTCAGGCTGTCCCAGCCGGGCGGCCGCAGGTCCTGGTCGTCCAGATTGACGATCTGGCTGTGTTGGCTGTTGGCCGACAGGCTGACCGAGTACGGGTCCGTCACGGTATTGGTGACGATCGCGTCGGTGGCGTAGGTATAGACCTGCAGCGTGAAGTCGTAGTACATGCGATCCCACGATGCGTCCCCGGTGGCGGTCCAGACGCCGGAAGCGGCGTCCAGATCCATGGCCACCTGGCTGTCCGGCACACCCGGCGCCGAGTACAGGTTCAGGGTGACGCCCACGGACGGGTCGGCGGTCGGTGCCCAGACGCGGATGGTCGGGGTCGTACCCTCCCAGGTCACGCCGAGCGGTACCTGCGTCGCAGTTGCCGCATACAGATCATCCAGCACGCCCGGCGTCTGCACGAATGTTGCTTCGACTGGCAGGCCGAAGCGATCCTTGCCTACCACCACAAGCTGGGCGCGGACGATCGACTCGGCGTTACTGGCGGTGTCCGCCGGCAGTGCATAAGCAGGCCAGTCACCCAACTCGAGCTGATTGTCGGGCTGTGGGTTGTCCCCCGGGGCCAATGTTACCGACTCATAGTTGCCCACGATGGCACCAGCGCCACCGCGGATCGAGGCATCGGCAGACCACAGGAATTCGACACTCTGTACCTCGGAGCCGGGCTCCCAGAGGATCGTCGAGCGATCCACCCAGTGCGCTGCCCGGCCTTCGATCGCCACCGTCGAATCGCTCGGCGGTGAGCTGCTGACGATGGGGCTGTTCTCGGTTACGAATACGACGTTGCCGTCCCGTGCAATCTCGATCGTGATGTCGCCGTCCGGTGCCTTGGCACTACCGATGTGGATCACCGTCCCCAGGATCGCCGGGAACGTGTCCAGCGGTTCCGGGTTGGCGTCGTAGCACGGATTAGGTGGCAGGGTGATACGGAAGAACCCGCCGATATCGTCCACGCCTTCGACCACACAGGTCTCGGCACCGTTGAAGTTCGTCCAGTCGCCCGTCGGCGGTTCCTGCGGGAACAGATGCAGGTTCCAGTCGTCGTAGGTCTCGTCCTCACGCAGGTAGTAGAGGATGACCTCGTTGTCTCCCGGAATGCCCTGGACGGCGTCGCTGTCGCCGGTGACGGCTTCGGGGTTACCCGAGAATGCCGTGACCACCTGGTCGTCGGCGCCCGTGATTGGACCGCCGATAAACGACCCGGTCGGGTCCACGCTACCGTTGTTGGTCACGGTAAATACCAGCGAGCCTCCCACCGGTGCCGCGACCATGGCGGAGCAACCGAACGCGTTGCCGGCGTCAGGCTCACAGGCATAGCTCGCGCCGTCGACCACGACAGCGGTGTTGTCGTAACCGCCGCTCGCGCGGTGATAACTAACCAACACGTCCGTCGTGTCAGGCACATCCACCGGGTTGACGTTCCAGGTCATCGCATCGACACCGACATCGCCGTTGTCGGCGAAGATCTCCACCCGCTTCACCGGCGTGGCCGTCGGACCCTCGCGGACCACCGAGATAGTGGTCTTGCTGGTGTCTTCGACGGCAATCTCCTCGATCACCGCGCCGGTGCTGTCGTAGACTTTGATTTCCGTGGCGCCTGGCACTTCAGGCGGCACGCCGCCGCCACCTAGCTCCACCTCGGTCAGTGCAATGGTCGGGTTGTCAGGATCCGTTCCGTTGACGAGGAAGTTGTAGCAACCGTCCTCCGGGATATTCATGATGCCGTTGTCGTCGGCGATGGTGGCTCTCATCGTCAACGTCGCCCCGTCCACCTCGAGAGTGCCTTCAGCGTCTGCGTCGGGGGCAAACTGGACATCCCAGCCAGCGCTGGCGACCTTGAATTGCCACTCGCCCGCGGTGAGTTCGAATTCTGCCTGTAAGGTGCCATCGCCAAAGTTGATGAAGTTCTGTGGTGCCGATGGCAATGCCGGCCAGTCGTTGAAACCGCCGCGCATGAACATCTCGGAGCCGAACGGCTCGGTGTTGTCGAAGCCCTGGTCACCGAGGCCGCAGGTTGTCTTCCTTGCCGCTCCCACGAATGCCGACTTGGCGAAGCGTGCCGTTGCCGAATTCGGGTCGAGTCCTTCGACGGTAAAGTTCAGATCACGGGTGGGACTGGTGAAGGTCACGACCCCGGTCTCGCCGTCCGGGATAACCCAGTAGCCACCGGTGGCGACGCCATCTGTATAAGTCGCGTTGGCAGGCGACTCACCGACTGTGAACGTCCCGGTCGCGGTAAAATCGAATCCGGTCGAGACGGTCTGGGGCTGTGGCTGGATCACCGGGTCACCGCTGCCGCCGCCACTGTTGGGGCTACAGGCCGCGATCACAAAGGACGCGGTCGCCAACAGGATTCCGAGCCGCCTTACTGGAAAATAAGTCATGGTTCTCTCCGAACGGAACGTTCGCATGCGGATAACCTCAGGGTGTCTATCCGCCGGGGTCTGGTGTCTATCCTGGTCGCCGGTGTCTGCCCGAGACTGCACCGGGCTGGAGCCGCTGCTTCCCACGGGCCGGAGGCACTATCGGATGCCGGCAACTGCTTTCCCTCCGATCGCCCGTTGCAGATAAAGACAGCCCGGGCGATTCAGTCATTCTTATGTCGAGTCCCGTCGGACCCGTTGCCGTCCGCCTTGCCAAAACCGCAGTTTGGACGAATAAGCGCACGTTTGGCCGAGAATAACGGGAAAGCAAAGGTGGGGCCACTTCGGTTTTCCCTTACCTTTCAGGTGCCTCCGAAGCGTTATCCGGGGTCTCTGAGCAGCGCCATGCTCTGAGGATAGAGCGAATAGACATGTCCGGTCCGATATCCATCGGTCGGAACTGTGGCGGTCTCCTCCCGGGTATCCATGACAACTTCCCACAGTTCTGCGCTGATCGGCGCTGGCAGAGTGAACTCGACCGGCTTCGGACCGGCGTTGAAAAGCATGAGGAAGCTGTGGCCGGGGTCCTGGTCGCCCTCTTCGCGATGCCTCAGATCGATACCCGTTCTGTCCAGCAATACGCCCAGCCCATGCCGATGGGGATCGCGCCAGTCGGGTTCGGTCATCTCGCAACCGTCTTCCCGCAACCAGGTGACATCCTTGAGGCGGGATTCCGGATGCACGACCCCCTCGAGGAACGTCGTGCGGCGGAACACCGGATTGTCCCGCCGTATCCGGGTCAGCAACGCCATGAACCCGGTCATGTTTGCGCTGCTATCCCGCTGTGTCCAGTCCAGCCAGGACATCTCGTTGTCCTGGCAATAGGCGTTGTTGTTACCGCTCTGGGTCCGGCCGATCTCATCCCCGGC
>Ga0316191_10001225_pt1 | contig 17833 bp, 12 predicted proteins | sample Eddworburr2cm_MG_FD_204928 | JGI IMG/M metagenome (GOLD analysis project Ga0316191, IMG submission 204928) | Coastal sediment microbial communities from Maine, United States - Eddy worm burrow 2 cm | ecosystem: Environmental > Aquatic > Marine > Coastal > Sediment | place: USA: Maine...
AAAGACGTCGCCGGGTCGGACCAGCAACGACGTCGAGGCGTTGGTCTGTGCCGTGCGGCGACGATTCCCGGCATGGGGAGGCCGCAAGATCCGCGGGTTCCTCCTGCGCCAGGGCTACACCGATGTGCCGGCCGCATCGACGATCACCACGATCCTGCGGCGCCATGGCCTGATGGAACACCCGGTCGCTACGAAACGAGACTTCACCCGGTTCGAACGCCGCGAACCCAACGAGCTGTGGGGAATGGACTTCAAAGGCGACTTCGCCCTCACCGGTGGTGGCCGCTGTTACCCGTTCGGCGTCATCGACGACTACTCGCGGTACTCGCTGAGCCTGGTCGCTTGCACCAACCAACGCACCGCAACCGTCAAAACACATCTCACCACGGCATTCACCCGCTACGGACTCCCACGAGCCATGCTGATGGACAACGGGCCACCATGGGGATACACGCCACAACACCCATGGAACCCGTTGACGGTCTGGATGTGTGACCTCGGCATCGACGTGATCCATACCCGGCCACGGCATCCCCAAACCAACGGGAAGAAGGAACGCCTCCACCTCACCGTCGACATCGAAGTCCTCAACACCCGACCCGGATGGGACACCATCGACGACGTCCAAGCCGCATTCGATGCATGGAACCCGATCTACAACCACCAACGACCCCACCAAGCACTCGGAGAAACCACCGTCCCCGCCGACCGCTACCAACCCTCTCCACGACCCATACCCGACACCATCACCGAAGCGACCTATCCCGACCACTGGGACATCCGCACCGTCTCAACCAACATCCGGATCTCATACCGAGGACACCTCTACCGCATCGGGAAACCCTTCCGAGGCCTCCGTGTTGCGATCGCACCAACCACCGAACGCGACATCTACCACGTCTACTACCGACACCACCACATCAAGACACTCGACACCCTCAAAGTGTCCACGATGTCCCCGAACGCGCGCCCACGAAGCACCCGGTCTTGACACGTGAGGGAGGGGAGAAGGTGGAGGTCTTTGCCTCTCCCACGCAGTGGGAGAGGCGCGTTCGAGCGAACGCTCGGACGCGGAGGGGGCTGCCCTCAACGGTGGAGGCGAAGACCTCAGCTACGGGACCGGTCAGATGGTCTGGCGTTCGGTGATGGTCATACCGCGGGCTCGGGCGTGTTCGAGCCAGGGTGGACCGTGGATCGGTGGCCTCAGGAGTCGGCGTCTCTGGGGTGGCGAGTCGGGGTCGATCCGGAAGCCGTGGCCGTGGATCACGACGTGGTGGTGGAACCAGCACAACGTGGCGAGGTTCTCGGGATCGGTACGGCCGCCGTCGGCCCAGCGGGTGATGTGATGGATCTGGAGCCGATACCGGCTCGTACAGCCCGCAACGGTGCACACCGCACCATCACGATCCAGGATGAAGCGGCGGAGGCGGGGTGGGATCACGCGGCTGCGCCTCCCCAGAGCGAGCGGGATACCCTCAGAGGTGCGGGCCGTGACCTCAACGATCCCGTCACACAGGATCGCCTCAATCGCCGCGGCACCAACCCGCGGACCCGCCTCGATCGCCACCCCGGCCTCGCCACGGGTGGCTGCGGCCTGGGTGGCGTCAACGAACACCGTCAACAAGGGTGGCGCCGTGTCGATCGTGGCGCCGTCACCACCACAGAGACTGTCGAGGCTGATCGCCCACAACGCGTCCGCGTTGCGTGCGGCCCGCGACACTGTGCCCGGTTCGGCTGGGAACGTGTCGGCCTTCGCTTCGAGGGCTTGGACCACGATGCTGCCAGCAGACCCGGGGAGACGACCGTTGAGCTGCCACGCCGACTCATCAATGTTCGGTTGGACAACCAGATAGCGGTCTCGGAAAGCGCATTCCTCATCGATACGGCTCATGCGGCGTCGTCTTGTTGCCAGATGGCGGATACCGGCGATGTCGTAGCCGGCGAGGTCGTTGATGAGGTCACCCGTGTCGTCCCTGCCTCCAAACCGGCCGACGGCTGCGGCCCGGTCGAATCCGATCTCACCGGCTGCAACAGCGTCTTCGACATCGGGGAGCTCTTCGAGACGATGGGTGGTGGCAACCAGAACCCGTGCCGTCTCAGGCGACACATCGAGCCGGCCCGCGACCCACTCACCTAGCGACCGGCACCCCGCCCCAGACGGCATCTGACGACGATCAACCTCGCGCAACAGTGTCATCTGCATTGCGCGGATTCGAGCGATCGCGGCCTCACCATGAAGCAGCTGTTGCTCGATCCGATCGTTCGTGGCGGTCTCGATGTCCATACCCGCAACGTATCCCGTGGGTGTGACAGAAACCGGGCGTAGCGGACAGGACATCCCGGAAATCATCGGGCTCGTTGCTCGAAGCTCGAAGCTCATTCCAGCTCACCGAGCTGGTCACCGTGATTCCGACCGAATCGGCAAACCAGGTGTTATTCGCCGCGGCTCAGACGTCCCGTTTGAAGATCGCCGCGGCTCCCATGCCGCCGCCGATGCACATGCTCACGATGCCGTATTCGACGTCACGGCGCACCATTTCGTGCAGGAGTGTCGCAGTCAGCTTCGCTCCGGTGCAGCCCAGCGGGTGGCCGAGGGCGATGGCGCCGCCATTGACATTGACGATTGCCGGATCGAGCCCGAGCTTGCGAATTGAGTAGAGCGCCTGGCTGGCGAACGCCTCGTTGAGTTCGACCAGACCGATGTCGGCAACGGATAGACCGGCAGCTTCGAGGGCTTTCGGGATCGCCACCGTCGGTCCTATCCCCATCTCGTCCGGGTGTACACCCGCAACCTGGTAGTTCACCAACTCGGCGAGTGGCGTAAGGCCGAGCTCGGCAGCGGCCTCCCGGGTCATCAGCACCTCGATGGCAGCGCCGTCGGACGTCTGCGATGAGTTCCCTGCCGTCGAACGACCGTTCACCTTGAACACGGGGCGCAGCTTGCTCAATCCTTCGACGGTGCTCTCGCGCGGACCTTCGTCGGTGTCGAAGACAACCTGCTCACCGCCGAGCGTCACGTCGATCGGGATGATCTCATCTTTGAACCGACCCTCGCTGATCGCCTCGAGCGCCCGGCGGTTGGATTCGACGGCGAAGGCGTCCTGATCTTCCCGGCTCACGTCGTAGCGTTCGGCCACCGTCTCGCTGGTGATCCCCATGGAGTCGTAGGAAGCCGGGAACGATTCAACAAGCGCGGGATTCGGCGCCGGCTTCTGCCCGCCCATCGGCACGAGCGACATCGATTCGACACCGCCGGTGATCACGATCTTCTGCCATCCTGCGGCGATCTGCGCCGCCCCCGTCGCGAGCGACTGCAAGCCGCTGCTGCAGAAACGGTTGAGCGTCATCCCTGGAACCGACACGGGAAGCCCGGCACGAAGCGCCGCAATCCGGGCGACATTCATCCCCTGTTCGGCTTCGGGGAAGGCGCACCCGACGATAACGTCGTCGACATCGGCCGGATCGAGGTCCGGGACTCGTTCCATGAATGTTTCGATCAGACGACCGAGTAGCTCGTCCGGCCTGGTCTCGCGCAGGGTCCCTCGACCCGATTTGCCAACCGCGGTGCGGTGTGCGTGGGTTACCACCACTCCAGTGCTCATGCTTCAGCTCCTTCTGCTACTCAGTTCCGCAAGGGTTTGCCGGTTTCCAGCATGTGCAGGATCCGGTCGATCGTCTTCTGCTCTCGACAGAGGCCCACAAACGCCTCGCGCTCCAAATCGAGGAAGTCCTGCTCCGTCAAGTGTGTGCCGGCGGCTACATCACCGCCGCACAGAACGGTGGCAAGGGCCGTGCCGAGGTGTTCGTCGTACTCGCTCAGGTATCCGCCCTGCTGCATCCCGTGGACGCCCACCTTGAGAGCGGCGATCCCGGTTGTGCCGGGAACCGGCACCGAGAACCGGGCAGGAGGTTGGTAGCCCATCTGTGCCATTGCGAGCACGTCAGCCTTCGCGTCGGCCAGCACGGCATCGGGATTCAGGGTGATCCGATCGGTCCGACGGAGGAACCCATATGACTTGGCCTCCTCGGCGCTCGTTGACACTGTGGCGGTGCCAACGGTCATGAAGACCTTCTCCATGAACGGGAACAGATCCGCCTTCACACCTTCGGGAATCGACCCGTAGAAGCGGAATGCCATCTCCTTGCAGCCGCCCCCGGCCGGGATCAGCCCGACGCCCAGCTCGACGAGGCCGATGTAGCTTTCGGCAGCGGCTCGTACGGCGTCGCCGTGCATCACGCCTTCACATCCGCCTCCGAGCGCCATTCCGCGCGGGGCGATCACGACCGGCCCGTCGCAGTACTTCATTCTCATGAATGTGTCCTGGATGACCCGTACGGCCTGATCGATTTGATCCCAGTCCTGGGACATCGCCAGCATCCCGATGAGTCCCACGTTGGCACCAACGGAGAAGTTCGTGTCGTCATTGCCGACCACCAAACCAACGAGTTCTCCTGCATCGACCATGTCGCACCCAGCGGCGATGACTTCGAGAATGGTGTTGTCGAGCGCGTTCATCTTCGTATGGAACGAGACACACCCGACGCCATCACCCATGTCGTACAGGGTGGCACCCACGCTCTCTGCGAGAACCTTCCCTTCTTCTGCGAGCGATGCGATGGTGATGACCCCGTCGGTCACCGGAACCGCCAGGTAGGTCTCCGATTCGACATCCCAGTAGTACCGGAGGCCGTCGCGCTTCACATACCAGGAGCCTTCGCCCACCTCGATCAACCGGTCGACGGCTTCGGGCACGGTCATACCTTCGGCGCGCATTCGTTCGACCGAATCTGCAACGCCGATAGCGTCCCATGCCTCGAACGGTCCCAGCTCGTAGTTGAACCCCCAACGCAGGGCCCGGTCGATGTTGACGATGTCGTCGGCGATCTGCCCCAGAAGCTCGAGGGCATAGATGCTCGACTCGGCAGTGACCTTCCATGCGAAGCGCCCGTGGTCGTCGTCGAAGGCCGTCATCGCGGCGATCTTGTCTCCCGGTTCTTCCATCTTCCTGGCCGCACCCACCGCCGCGAGCCTGACCTTGCCTGCGTCGACGTAGTCGAGGGTCTCGAGATCGAGGCTGAGGATGGTGCTTCCCGCCTCCGTCTTGACCTTCTTGTAGAAACCGGCTCCACTCTTGCTGCCGAGTCTCCCGTCGTCGATCAACGCCTGCATCGCTTCTGGAACCTCGAAACGGTCTCTCCACGGGTCATCGGGGCAGCCCTCTCCGATCGTCGCGAGCACATGTGCCATGGTGTCGAGGCCGACAATGTCGGCGGTGCGGAAGACTGCCGACTTGGCCCTCCCCATTGCAGGGCCGAATACCGCATCAACCTCAGCGACGCCGACACCGTACTCGTTCATCCAGTGGAACACGGATGTCATCCCGAACGTGCCGATCCGATTCGCGATGAAGTTCGGGGTGTCCTTGCAGTACACAACCCCCTTGCCGAGCACGTGTTCGCCGAACCAGGCCATGCCGGCGAAGACGTCGGGGTCGGTGTCCGCGATCGGGACCATCTCGAGGAGACGCATGTACCGGACGGGATTGAAGAAGTGTGTGACCATGAAGTGGCGGCGGAAGTCCTCACTCCGTCCCTCCGCCATCGCAGCGGCGGAGAGCCCGGATGTGTTCGACGAGACGATGCTGCCCGGCTTCCGATGCTCATCCACCATCGCAAACACACGCTGCTTGATATCCATCCGCTCTACAACAACCTCGACGATCCAGTCGCATTCGGCGAGTTTGTCGAGGTCGTCCTCGTAGTTGGACGGAGTGACCAAAGAAGCGAAGTCCGGACGATAGAGGAGCGCCGGCTTGGCCTTCTGCATGGCGGTCACACCTTCGGCCGAGATCCGGTTACGAACCTTCCTGGATTCGAGCGCGAGTCCCGCTGCCGACTCCGCTTCGGTGAGTTCTCGCGGCGCAACGTCGAACAGATACGACGGAATCCCGGCGTTCGCGAGATGAGCAGCAATGCCTTGGCCCATAACTCCAGCCCCGAGGACTGCCGCTCGTTTGATCCCAATTCCCATAGGTCCTCTCCTCGCGCGTCACACTTCTTCCGGTGCTGCCCCGCACAGTGGTTGGTTATCGAGATCGGGACCAGGGCCGGAGGACCCCTCCCCCGAGCCGTCGGCCCAGTCGTCTCGGTGAGATGTTGCGGTCAGCGTTCGATGCGGGATCGAACGTCATCGGGAACGGAGGCCGCCCTTGGCATCTGGATCGGTGCGATCGAGATGCGATCGCCGCGCCCCGCTTCGATGTCGGTGCCGTCGAGGGGTTCAAACTCGAGGAGTACGCCGTTGAAATCGTGGCGATAGACGCCGTTGTCGTCGCTCGTGAAGAGGCGGTCGTAGCCAACCCGCGCGACCGTGGTCACCTGCCTGGAGGTCTGCGCCGACGCGTCGAAGGGGAGGTTGATCGAGACCACGTCGGCCAAGTCCGGCAGACCCGAGCTAGCCACGTCGTCGATCACGTCGGTTGCGACGGCCGCCAAACGCTGCCAGTCCGTTGCTGCCGTCGGATCAAGCGCCCGCCGTTTCCACGCTGTCCAGTCGCCGTTCGCGCCGGTCGATACAGCGATTGAAGGAACACCTGAGACCCAACCTTCGACGGCGGCCCCTATCGTCCCGGACGACATCAGGAAACCGGCGCCGTGGTTGTATCCAATGTTGATGCCGGACACGACGAGTGAAGGCGGCTCATCGAAGAGTCCGTGGATGCCGATCTGCACGGCGTCCGCCGGATACCCGGTACACGTCCATGCGACGTCGCCATCAAGGTTCACCTCACTTGTGCCGATTGGACCGATCCGTGTGATCGCCTTCCCGACCCAGCTCCGCTCACGGTCGGGTACGACGACCCGAACCGTGCCGAGTTGCCCGAGAGCGACAGCAAACGGCGCGAGCGCAGGACTGTCGATACCGTCGTCGTTGGTCAGCAAAATCCAGGACACGCTCGAGTCAGCGCTCTTCCCGGTAGTACGGGATTCCAAGCGCGGCCGGTGCTCCGAGGAACCTCGCTCGTTTCCCGCTCGTGAGGGCGATCATTGCGATAATCGCCAGCAGGAATGGCAGCATGTCGAGCAGAGTGGCCGGCACGTTGATCTCGAGGGTCTGGAACGTGAAGTTGAGACGACCCGCGATCCCGAAGAGGTACGCAACCCAGAGCGCTCGCCACGGGCGCCACGACGCCAGGATCACGAGCGCGATGGAGATCCATCCCGCCTGGCCAATCGGGTTGTCCTGCCACGACGGCACGAGAGCGAGCGAGAAATAGGCACCACCGAGTCCTGCGAGTGCTCCGCCGAGCATCACATGGATGTAGCGGACCGAAGAGACGTTGATCCCGGCGGCCTCTGCGCTGGCCGGGTCCTCCCCCACGGCCCGAACCGTGAGACCGGGACGAGTGTGGAACAGGTAGTAGCTCGCGGCGGCGACGATCAACCAGGAAAGGTAGACCAGCGCATCGTGACCGAAGATGAGCGGGCCCACGATCGGGAGGTCGATGAGAGTCTCGGGGAAGATCGGTTCGAAGACCGCCTTCGACGGCTGGCCGATCAAGGGATCCGAGCCAGCCTTTCCGATGTAGACGGCGATACCGGTACCGAAGATCGTCAACGCCAGGCCCGAAACGATCTGGCTCACGCGAAGCGTTACGGCGTTGAATGCGTGGATCACCGAGAGCCCGGCTCCAGCGACAAGGGCTGCGAGAACGCCGAGCCAGAGGCTGCCACTAACGAACGTGGCCCAGAATCCGGCAACGGCGCCGAACAGCATCATGCCCTGGACGCCGAGGTTGAGGATGCCCGATCGTTCGGTGAGGATCTCACCGACCGTTCCGAACACAAGCGGCGTCCCGAGACCGATGCCGGCCATGAGCGTGAGCATGAGTACAGAATCGTTCATGCGGCCTGCGCCTCCGGCTCCGACTTTGCCTCACCGGCGGCGGGGTCAGGCCGATGGATCCGATTCGAAATCAGGAACTCTCCAGCAACGGCGAAGAGCAAGATCGCGCCCTGCAGGATCTGGACCGTGGCCGACGGCACACCGATCGACTGGAGGGCGGGCCCGGCGTTGTTCAACGCGCCCATCAGGATGGCAACCGGAATGATGGCGATCGGGTTGAGGCGGGCGAGCGCCGCGACAATGATCCCGGTAAAGCCGAGTCCGAGGTCGAGGGATCTCGGATCCATCTTGCCGAGGATTCCTGCCACCAAGATCGAGCCCGCCAAGCCTGCTGCAGCTCCGGAAGCGAGGAAGGTACCCAGGACCTTCCTCGGCACCTTGATGCCGGCGTAGCGAGCGGCGTCGAACGAGTCGCCGACGATCCGATACTCGAAGCCGCTCCGGGTCTTGCTAATCACGAACCAGGCGATCACCGCGACGCCGATGGCAATGAAGAGACCCCAGTCGAGACGGTGGAAGAACTCGGGGATCCGCCCACTCTCGACGATGGGCCGACCCTGCGGGAACTGAGTTGCCTCGGGATCCCGCCAGGGGCTCGAGCTGCCGAGAACGAGGTACTGCATGAGGTTGAGGGCAATGAAGTTCAGCATGAGCGTTGTGATGATCTCGTTCGTCCCGAGGTAGACCCTCGGAACGGCGGCCAGCGAAGCCCAGAAGGCCCCGCCGATCGCACCGGCGATGACCACGGCGACGATCGCGATGACTTGAGGAGTCGACTCGGCGAGCCAGATCCCAACACCGGCGGCAACAATGGCACCGAAGATGAGCTGACCCTCGCCGCCGATGTTCCAGACCAGCATCTTGAAGGCGATAGCGGCAGCCACTCCGGTCAAGATGAGCGGAGTGGCCGATACCAACGTCTCGGCAAAGCCGCGTCCGGAGCCAAACGCCGCGTCGGCCATCTTCCGATAGACCTCGACCCAGTCGTTGCCGGTTATGGCCAGGAATACCGCACCGATGATCATCGCGGCGATCACTGAACCGATCGGGATGAGGAGCTTCAGCCACCACGGGGCGAGACCGCGTGGTTCGACGATGAATCGGCGGCTCATGCGGACTGCTCCTCAGTGTGCCCGGACATGAGCAAGCCAAGGCGCTCGGCGGTGGCTTCGGATGCAGGCATCTCGCCGACGATCTGGCCCTCGTAGATGACCAGCAGGCGATCCGCCAGCGCAAGCAATTCATCGAGGTCTTCTGAAATCAGGAGGACGGCTATTCCGCGATCCCGTTCAGCGAGGATCTGCTCGCGTACCGCTGCCGTTGCGCCGACATCCAGGCCTCGGGTGGGTGATCGGGCGATCAACACACAGTGGTCCTGAGTGACCTCACGAGCGATGAGCGCCTTCTGTAGATTCCCTCCTGAGAGAAGCCGGATCGGCAAGCCGGGGCGCACGCCACGAACATCGAACTCCTCGATGAGTTCGGCGCCCTTGGTATTGAAGGCCTTCTGCGAGAGCATCGGTCCGTTCGAATAGGGCGGCTCACGAAACTGCTTGAGCGCAAGGTTGTCTTCAGTGTCGAGACCCGGAGCAAGCCCCATCCCGAGCCGGCTCTGAGGAACGTAGGCGATTCCCGCCTTGATCGTGCGAAGAACACTCGCTCCTGTGATGTCGGCACCTGAGAGATGCACCGATCCGCCCGTCAGTTTCATCAGGCCCACGATCCCCTGCGCAAGTTCGCGCTGACCATTGCCCGAAACTCCGGCGATACCCACAACTTCGCCGGCTTTGACGGAAATCGAGAGTCCATCAACGGCATCGAGACCTCGATCATCACGAACTGTCAAGTTGTCGACAACGAGGACGGGATCCCCGATGGACTCGTTTGGCGCTCGCGTCGGGAGCACGAGGTCCTTTCCGACCATCATCCGAGCAAGGTCTCTCGGTTCAGCGTCTGCGGTATCGACGTTGCCGACGACCCTTCCTTCTCGGAGGACCGTCACCCGGTCCGAGACTTGCTTCACCTCGTGCAGCTTGTGCGACACGAAGATCAGCGAACGTCCTTCGTCGGCCAGGGTGCGCATCGCCCTGAACAACGCCTGGCCCTCTTGGGGGGTGAGCACGGCCGTCGGTTCGTCGAGGATCAGGATGCGAACGTTGCGATAGAGCAGCTTCAGAATCTCGACCCGCTGTTGTTGGCCAACCGAGAGCTGCCAGATGCGAGCCGTCGGGTCCACAGGAAAGTCGTAGCGCTCGCCGAGTTCGGCAGCCTCGGCTTCGAGTTCGCTCTGCGACAGCCGCAGACCCACCTCGGGGTTTCCGAGCGCGAGATTCTCGGCCACGGTGAGATTCGATACGAGGCGGAAATGCTGGTACACCATTCCGATGCCGGCAGCGAGCGCGTCCTTGGGAGACTTCAGGATGATCGGCTCCCCGTCCATGAGCATCTCGCCAGAGTCCGGGCGATAGAGGCCCGCCATCACCGAGCAGAGCGTCGATTTGCCCGCACCGTTCTCCCCGAGGAGCGTATGGACTTCGCCGCGAGCGAGGTTGAAGTCGACGTCCGCGTTCGCGAGGACGCCATAGAAGGACTTGTCTATTTTGCGAAGCTCGACTGCTGGCGGTGTGATGCTCTGGTCGGCGCTCGGCATGCCCGCATCCTAGCCAGAGAACACCCGACGCCCACAACAAGGAAGGGCCCCGCAAAGGCGGGGCCCTTCCTTGTTGTCTGGTTGCTGCCTAGGTCAGCCGGTCGGGCTTCCGATGACGCCTTCGACAAAGTAATCCATGCTGAAGATGTCGCCGAGCGGCTGCTCATTACCCGCCTGATTCACGATCGGATCCGGGAGAACGACGAAGGTCCCAGCGACAATCTCTCCCTGCCGCGTCTCGATCAGGGCCTGCGTCTCTGCAGAGACGGACGGACCGAACGGCGCGATGCCAACCATGCCATCGGCAATGTTGCCGTAGAAAGCCTCCGGCGCCCAGCTACCGGCCTTGACGGCTTCGGCTGTGGTCAGGTAGTACGGACCCCAATCCCAGATTGCTGCGGTCAGCCAGCCCTCGGGTGCGAACTCCGACATGTCGGTGTTATAGCCGACCCACCCCGCGCCGGCTGCTTCAGCCGCCTGGCCCGGTGCCGATGAGTCCTGGTGCATGGCGATCACGTCGACGCCCGAGTCGAGCAGTGCCTGGGCGGCATCACCCTCGGTCGGTGGATCGAACCACGTGGATGTCCAGACGACCTGCACGGTGGCTTCAGGGTTGATCTCGCGAGCACCGAGCGTGAAGGCGTTGATGCCGCGGAGCACCTCAGGAATCGGGAATGCCGCCACGTAGCCAATCTTTCCGGTCTCGCTGCGCGCACCGGCCGCCATGCCGGACAGGTACCGACCTTCCTCGGCTGCGCCGAAGTAGTTGCCCATGTTGTCAGACGTCTTGTATCCGGTTGCGTGCATGAATGCCACGTCCGGGTAGTTCTCGGCCGCAGCGAGCATCGGGTCCATGTAGCCGAACGACGTGCCGAAGATCAGCTGGTTGCCGTCTGCGGCAAGGTCTTCGAAGACTCGCTGCGAATCCGGGCCTTCCGGAATGCTCTCGAGCGTCGTGATCTCTACACCCGGCATATTGGCTTCGAGGTATTGGGCACCCTGATCGTGAGCCCATGACCAGCCCTTGTCCGCCGTCGGACCGACGTGAACGAAGGCGACTTTGAACGGCTCTGCCGCCTCACCCGCCGCTGTCGTGGTTGTCTCGTCCGCGCTTGCCGCCGTGGTGTCGCTACTTGCGTCATCGCTACTTGCGTCATCGTCGCTGCTGCAGGCAGCCGCGACGAGCGCGAGCACCATCATCAGCGCGACCATAAATGTCCATCTGTTCCGAGCCATTGGCTCTCCCTTCAGTGTTCCTTGTCTGCCGATTCCCCGCGTGCTGCCAGCGCACAGCGAATCGTGAGCCGAACTCTAGATCAGATCGGGCGATCGGCGCACAAACGCACTACGTGGCCTTGAGGAAATCTGCCCACGCCACACCGCTCAAGATGCGGTTTCGCATTTCTGACCAAACGGTTGATACTGGCCGTGAACCGCGTGCGGCGAAAAGCTGACCGATTGGGCGTTGTAGCTCTCCGGCTTTCCCACCACGGTGACCAATAGAGAGCCTCCGGAGGGATCGTGCCGATCATCGAAGTCGCAAACCTCGTGAAGACGTACGACGGCGTCAATGTCGTCGACGGTGTCTCGTTCTCGGTCGAAGAGGGAGAGATTTTCGGGATCGTGGGCCCGAACGGCGCCGGCAAGACCACGACTGTGGAGTGCGTCGAAGGGCTGCGGCGTCCAGACGGTGGATCGATCCACGTGCTCGGCCTCGATCCAATCCGGGACCGGTACGACATCACCGAGCGTGTGGGTGCACAGCTGCAGGAGAGTCGGCTGCAAGACAAGATCACGGTGGGAGAGGCCCTCGATCTCTATGCCTCCTTCTACCGCGACCCTGCCGATTGGCGCGAACTCCTCGACCGCCTCGGCCTGCTCGACAAGGTCGACACAAGATACGCCAAGCTATCGGGCGGGCAGAAGCAGCGACTCGCCATCGCCTTGGCGCTTGTCGGCTCTCCCGAGATCGCGATCCTCGATGAGCTCACCACCGGCCTCGACCCGCAGGCTCGACGGTCGACGTGGGACACGACCGAGGAAATCAGAGCGGGCGGCGTCACGGTGGTCTTGGTCACACACTTCATGGAGGAAGCTGAGCGATTGTGCGACCGAATCATGGTGATCGATCACGGCCGAGTTGTTGCCATCGACTCACCTTCCGGCCTCATTCGCGAAATCGGCTCGGAGCAACGCTTGACGTTCCGGCCATCGAAGCCGATCGACGAAGACGCGTTCGCAAATCTGCCGGAGGTCACGTCCGTCGGACGGGACGGACCTCACGTTGTCATCACCGGCACCGGCAACGTGGTGCTGGCGGTCACAGCGCTCCTGGCCGGTCGCCAAATCGTCGCCGACGAACTCCGGGTCGGGCAAACCAGCCTCGAGGACGCCTACCTCGAACTCACGTCCGGAACCGGCGACTCGGACGAAGCAGAACCGGAGGCGAGCTGATGTCGACGACCACGAACATCGCGCGAACGGAGGCCAGGCTCTTCGCACGAGATCCGGTCGCCCTGTTCTTCGGGCTCGTCTTCCCCGGACTTCTGCTCCTGTTGCTGGGCCTCTTCTTCCCGGGATTCGACGAACCGTCGGCCGACCTCGATGGATCGCGCTACATCGATGTCTACGCCCCGATCGTGCTCGCGTTGGGGCTGGCGACGCTCGGGCTGGTGACACTCCCCCCGATCCTCGGTACCTACCGTCAGTTCGGGATTCTCCGCCGACTCCGAACGACGCCGGTCCACCCCGCTCGGCTGCTGTGGGCCCAACTGGCTGTTCATGTCGGCGTTGCGGTCGCCGCTGCGGCCATTGCGATTCTGGTTGCGGTTGTTGTGTTCGAGGTGCCGTTCCCTGAGAGCCCGTTGTGGTTCGCGATCTCATTCCTCCTCGCGGCGGCGTCCACGTTCTCCATCGGGCTGCTCGTCGGGGCAGTTGCTCGCACCACCGTGTCTGCACAGGCGATCGGCATGGCCATCTACTTCCCGATGCTGTTCTTCGCCGGGGTCTGGATCCCACGATCGATCATGTCGGACGGGCTGCGGACCGTGAGCGACTTCACGCCGCTTGGCTCGTCCGTGCAGGCACTGGCTGATTCGTGGTACGGGACCACACCGAGCGCCACCAACCTGGCCGTGATGGCTGCGTACGCCCTCGTTGTGGGATTTGTCGCCGTACGAGTCTTCCGGTGGGAGTGAGCACCGCTGCGACCGGTACCGTCGCCTACCGGTCGGTGTACGATGGCCTCGGGGTCATGGCCGACCAAGACGTCAACCGAAAATCAAGCCCGCCGGCCCGCCAGCCCGGCGACCCGCGACGAGGATCGGGCCGGTGACATCACCATCATCTCGTCTACCGCCCCGCAATCGAGCACAATTCGAAGTCATCAACGCCAGTGATCGAGGAGAGATATGAGCACGCACGACCAAGGCACAACTCCCATCAGCGACGACCCGTCGGCATCGCAGTGTCCGGTGATGGGCGCCTCGCATCAGGCCGTTGGAATCACGGCAAACCAACACTGGTGGCCGAATCAGTTGAACCTGAGGATCCTCCGCCAGAACCCCGTCAAGGCCGATCCCATGGGCGAGGACTTCAATTACGCCAAAGAGTTTGAGGCCCTCGACTTCGAAGCCCTGGCCAAGGACGTCGATGCGCTGATGACCCAGTCGCGAGATTGGTGGCCGGCCGACTACGGCCACTACGGACCGTTGTTCATCCGTATGACCTGGCACGCCGCAGGCACTTATCGCATTGCCGACGGGCGTGGCGGCGGCGGCTCCGGCGCACAGCGCTTCGCTCCGCTCAACAGCTGGCCCGACAATGCCAACCTCGACAAGGCGCGTCGACTGCTCTGGCCGGTCAAGCAGAAGTACGGCCGGAAGATCTCGTGGGCCGACCTGCTGATCTTCGCCGGGAACCGCGCCTTGGAGACGATGGGCCTCAAGACCTTTGGCTTCGGCGGCGGTCGCGAGGACATCTGGGCGTCTGAGGAAGACGTCTACTGGGGTCCTGAGCGGGAGTGGCTCGGCGACGAGCGCTACAGCGGCGACCGGGAGCTGGCGAATCCGCTCGGCGCCGTCCAGATGGGCTTGATCTACGTCAATCCGGAGGGGCCGAACGGCAACCCGGACCCGATGGCCTCGGCCCGGGACATCCGTGAGACCTTCGCGCGCATGGCAATGAACGATGAGGAGACGGTCGCACTTACCGCCGGCGGCCACACCTTCGGCAAGACCCACGGTGCCGCCAGTGACGACCACCTCGGCCCCGAGCCGGAGGGTGCCCCTATCGAGGAGCAGGGCCTCGGCTGGAAGAACAGCTTCGGCAGCGGCAAGGGAGACGACACGATCACGGCCGGGCTCGAGGGTGCCTGGACCAACAATCCGATCAGGTGGGACAACGGGTACTTCGAGAACCTGTTCACGTACGAGTGGGAGCTGACGAAGAGCCCTGCGGGTGCGCACCAGTGGACGCCCAAGAACCCGGAGGCGCAAGGCACTGTGCCGGACGCGCACGACCCGTCGAAGCGGCATGCACCGATGATGTCGACGGCGGACATGGCGATGATTGTGGATCCGGTCTACCGGGAGATTTCCAAGCGTTTCTACGAAAACCCCGACGAGTTCGCCGACGCGTTTGCCCGGGCGTGGTACAAGCTGCTGCACCGCGACATGGGCCCCGTCACCCGGTACCTTGGCCCGTGGGTTCCCGATGAGACGCTGATTTGGCAGGACCCGACCCCTGCGGTCACGCACGAACTGATCGACGACGAGGACACTGCTGCGCTCAAGCGCACGATCCTCGACTCCGGCCTGTCCATCTCTCAGCTGGTTGCGGCGGCCTGGGCGTCGGCTTCGACCTACCGCGACACCGACAAGCGTGGTGGAGCAAACGGAGCCCGCATACGTCTCTTGCCGCAAGCCGCGTGGGACGTCAACGTGACGTCCGGCGTATCTCCGGTGTTGGCAACCCTGGAGGGGATCCAGCGAGCGTTCAACGACTCGCAGACGGGCGGAAAGGTGGTCTCACTTGCCGACCTGATTGTGCTGGGCGGGTGCGCGGCCGTCGAGTCCGCCGCAAAGAAGGCCGGGCACGACGTGGAGGTGCCGTTCACTCCGGGTCGCACCGATGCCACTCAGGAGCAAACCGACATCGAGTCGTTCGCCGTGCTCGAGCCAACCGCGGACGGGTTCCGCAATTACCTCCAGGCGGGCTCCAGGCTTCCTGCGGAGGATTCGCTGGTGGACAAGGCGTTCATGCTGACGCTGTCCGCGCCCGAAATGGCGGCGCTGATCGGCGGTCTGCGCGTACTGAACGCCAACGTCGGACAGTCTGAGCACGGGGTCTTCACCGACCGACCCGAGACGCTGACCAACGACTTCTTTGTCAACCTGCTCGACGACGCAACAGAGTGGAAGGCAACCTCGGACTCCGAAGACGTATTTGAGGGTCGCAGTCGCAAGACCGGCGAGCTCCGCTGGACCGGCACCCGCGTCGATCTCGTCTTCGGCTCGAACTCCGAGCTCCGAGCCATTGCGGAGGTCTACGGGTCTGACGACGCAGAGGAGAAGCTCGTGCGTGACTTCGTGGCTGCGTGGGACAAGGTCATGAACCTCGATCGCTTCGATCTTGCATAGTCCTCGCGGACTCGCCCCCGGCGAGTCCGCGAGCGCCCGGCAGGACACCGCCGAAGCCACCAACCTGGTGGCGAAGCAGTTCGCACAGCGAACTGCTTGCGGACTCGCCCCCGACGAGTCCGCGTGGGCCCGGCAGGACTCGAACCTGCGGCCAAGCGATTATGAGTCGCCTGCTCTAACCAGCTGAGCTACGGGCCCATCACGCTCCCCCAGCAGCATTACTCCCCCTCAGAGGGAGATGCCGCCGCCGGGCGGCGGACGGAGCCAAGCGTCGCCGACGCCCGACGGACGCGATCGTAGCGAACCGGCGCACCCACGGTGGCACGCCCGACCGAGTTGTATTCGGTATCGTCGGCGGAGAACGCGTGAAAGGAACGTCATGAACGTCACGATTGACTACCGCCCGTCCTACGCCACCGCCAAGGTCGACCTCGACCCCGGCGAGGAGATCGTCGTCGAAGCCGGTGCGATGGTTGCGATGTCGACCGACCTCGAACTGCAGACGAAAGCCAGAGGCGGCTTCCTGAAGTCGCTCGGAAGAGCCACCCTCGGTGGTGAGAGCTTCTTCCTCAACACGTTCTCGGCTCCAGCCTCCGGAGGCAGGATCTTCCTTGCTCCGGCGCTGCCCGGCGATATGAAGCTCCTCGAACTGATGGGCGAGACGCTCATGGTGCAGAGCGGTAGCTACATCGCCTCGTCGCCGGAAGTGAACGTCGACACGAAGTGGAGCGGAGCGAAGACCTTCTTCGCCAGTGAGGGCCTCGTCATGCTGAAGGTGCACGGGATCGGATCCCTCTTGATTTCGTCGTACGGCGCGATCGAAGAGATCGAACTCGGACCGGGCGAACAGTTCACGGTTGACACCGGACACCTCGTCACGTTCACCGAAGGCATGGGGTTCGACGTGCGCAAAGTCGCAGGGTGGAAGAGCACGATCTTCGGCGGCGAAGGCTTGGTCGTGGATCTCACGGGACCGGGAAAGGCAACTCTCCAGACCCGCAGTGAAGACGCCTTCTTGAGCTGGCTTCTCCCGAAGCTGCCTTCGCAGAACGCGAGCCGTTAGGAACCGCCGAGCACGTTGGGACCCGAGAACCGAACACCCGAGAGATCGGCCATCTCGCGTCGGAACGTCGTGAGATCATCCGGTGAGAAGTCGGCAAGGTGTCGGTGACCACACGCCCGCGCGAGCACCTGCATCAGGTCCACCGCTGCATGGAAGTACCGGGCGAGGCGGTCGGCCGCTTCGTCAACGGGGAGTCTCGATCGAAGGTCCTCACGTTGTGTTGCGATTCCAACCGGGCAGTTGTTGGTGTCACAGGCACGCATGCCGACGCAGCCGATGGCCTGGAGCGCCGCATTCGAGACCGCGACGCCGTCGGCACCGAGGGCCAGGGCTTTCACAAAGTCAGCGGGAGTCCGCAGACCGCCCGTGATGATCAACGTCACGCTGTCGGCTCCGGCGGCGTCGAGGTGTCGTCGCGCCCTGGCGAGCGCCGGGATGGTCGGAACCGAGATGTTGTCACGGAAGACCAGAGGAGCTGATCCGGTTCCCCCTCCGCGCCCATCAAGAATCGCGTAGTCAACGCCTACCGCCAGGGCGGCATCGAGATCGGCCTCGATGTGTTGAGCAGAGAGCTT
>Ga0316191_10001226_pt1 | contig 17833 bp, 17 predicted proteins | sample Eddworburr2cm_MG_FD_204928 | JGI IMG/M metagenome (GOLD analysis project Ga0316191, IMG submission 204928) | Coastal sediment microbial communities from Maine, United States - Eddy worm burrow 2 cm | ecosystem: Environmental > Aquatic > Marine > Coastal > Sediment | place: USA: Maine...
ATACCCGCATCGAAGCGGTGCAACGCCTTGGTAACCTGTGGCTGCGCCCGATCAGTCGCGAGCATTTCCTGAACGATCTGGCGCGCTGTAACGGGGGTAATTACCAATGCCGGTTTTACGCTTACCAGCGAAGCGCTGCACCTCGGCAAGAAAGTGCTGGCAAAACCGTTGCTGGGCCAGGTGGAACAGACGTCCAATGCTGCGGCGCTGGAGCAACTGGGGCTTGGTTCGGTGAGGTACGATCTGGAGCCGGCGACAATTCGTGCCTGGCTACAGGGGCCAGGGTCCGCGCCGGTGCACTATCCCGATGTTCAGGCAGCGATAGTGGACTGGATCGACATGGGCATGGCGACCGGCATTGGCGAATTTTCATCCGCATTGTGGGCCGGCTCCAGCCTGGCGCGGGCGACTAACCCATAAACCTTTTTTGCGCTACCCCGGGGCGGAGGAATTTTTGTTGCGATAGGGTAGTTTCAGGATTCGCCACCCATCCGGTTTGCGGTCAACATCATGTCTGACTCCGACCGCGGCGGTTCCCCATGACACAGGACAGCACAGTCCCGACCCGAACCCGGTGCGGCGGATTTTGTCTTGTCTTCATTGTGGGTCTCTTGCTGTCCGGGTCTCCGGCCTCTGCGTTTGGGCCGATGGGTCATGCGGTCGTCGGCGAAATTGCCACGCCCCTTGTATGCGAATCCGCCCTTGCACAGATTGCGTTCGTTTCGGGTGAGCGGGATCTCTCCACGGCAGGTCTGTGGGCGGACAGTATTCGAGATCTGCCCGAGTGGCGGCACACATTGCAATGGCACTACGCGGATGTCGGCGACACTGTGCCGCTGCATGAAAGACATTTGCCCCCGGGCGGCGATCTGCTGACAGTGATATCGCGAACCTACGATTTGCTGCGGCGTCGCGAAGGCAACGCCGCGGAGCAGCGTGAGGCGCTGTTGTTCCTGATACACCTGGTCGCTGACTTGCACCAGCCACTTCACGTTGGCCGACCGGGTGACTACGGCGGCAACTCAATCCCGCTTATCTACGGAAAAACAAAAACCAACCTGCATAGTTTGTGGGATGGCGAACTCCTGGTTCGCTCGCACGTTACGGCCGCGGAATATGCCTGGGCGCTTGCCCCGTTGGGCGGCGTTCAGGCGCGGCATGGCGCCGTACTCGACGTGCTCGCCTGGACCGAGGAATCGCGTGCGTTACGACGATACGTTTATGCGGTCGCGGGTTCGCGGCGGGTCAGCCGCCGCTATGAACTCATGGCGCGTTCGCTGCTGCATCACCGGCTGGTGCAGGCCGGGGTGAGGCTGGCAGGCTTGATGAACGATTTGTATTGCCCGCGCTGAGGTCTTTGCAGGCAATACGACCGCCATTGTCAGTCGAGTTCCATCAGCGCTTCGATTACCTGAATACGCGATTCGCCGATTGCAGCATTTACAATATCGATGCAATCGGGCGCGGCGCCGGGCTCTTCCCGGTTTGCCTTGCAGGTGAGAAAAAGGCGATCGGCGCTTGCGGGCACCGGGGGTGACATATTTTTGCGAGATCACGCACGGTAACAACATATGCCCAGCGGCCGCGGGGTTGCCGTACTCGCTGTCGCGATCCTAATTGAGCGAGAAACATTAGCTGCTGCAATTCCCCCAGTTGCAGCAGCAGCTCGAATCCGGCCCAGCGGATATTGCGGTTGTGCCCGGTTGGTTGCGCCAGATGTTGTGCTCGAGACTGCTGTCTGCCAACACGAGACTAATAAGCGCAACGGAGCTGTTGCGGATATGCAAATACCGTGATCTGCGCATCGGTTTGGCTCCGCTGTGGCGCTGCGATGCAGGAATGATGAATTGTAGGTGTCTTCGGCCGTGTTTCGATGCTGTCCCGACGCTACAGTAAATTGGGAACTTTTCTGGCACAGTGTCCGTGTGTGAGTCTGGCTTTGCAGGGGCGACCGCCCGATCGGCCGGACCCGTGGAGAAAAGACGCAAGGGGATGAACGGCCGATGACGCGAGGTTCTGTGTGGCGCATGCTGAGAGCAGGACTGCCTGGTGTGATATCGGCAGGTCTCCTGGTCGCGCTGGTGGCATGTGGCAAACAGGACCAGGCAAAGACCGGAGGGGAATCGGCGCCAGTTGACGGCGATGCCGCGGTCCAGTCGCAGTCGGTCTCCATTACCGACCTTCCCGGGCAGTTCGAGTCGGTTTGGCAGCCATGGAGCGGTGACTTCGACGGCATGGTCGAGCGTCGCATGGTGCGCGTACTGGTCGTGTTCAGCGGTCACCAGTTTTATTTCGAAAACGGTAAGCCACGGGGCGTGGTCTATGAGACGCTTCAGGAGTTCGAGCGTTTTCTTAACAAGAAGCTCAAGCGCCGCACTCTGCGAGTACAGGTTGTGCCAATACCGGTTACCCGGGACCGCCTGATCCCGGAACTGCTGGGCGGACATGCGGACATCGCGGCAGCAGCACTGACGATTACGCCGCAGCGGCGGCAGCAGGTCGACTTCTCGATGCCGCTGGTGCGCAATATCACCGAAGTCGTCGTCGCCGGTCCCGGCGCAGGAGATATCGCCAGCCTGGAGGACCTCTCCGGGCGGGATGTCCATGTGCGTCGTTCGAGCAGTTACTACGAAAGCTTGCAGCAGTTGAACCGGGTTTTTGCCGACGCGGGTCGCGAACCGGTAAATATAGTAGCTACGGACGAATTGCTGGAGGACGAGGATTTACTGGAAATGGCCGATGTGGGATTGCTGCCAATCACCATTGTCGACAGCTACAAGGCGGATTTCTGGGCACCTTTGTTTGCGAACGTCACTGTTCGTCACGACCTCGCGCTGCGCAGCGGTGGGGAGATCGCGTGGGCGATACGGCCCGACAGCCCGAAATTGCAGGCCATTCTTGACGAGTTCATTCCGCGCCATCGCGATGGCACGCTGTTCGGCAACGTAGTCGCCAAAAGATATCTGACCGATGCCGGAAAATTACGCAATGCCTCGAGCGATACGGAGCTCGAGAAGTTGCGCCCGACCATCGAGTTATTTAAGCAGTATGGTGAGCAATACAATCTGGACTGGCGGATGCTGGCGGCAATCGGCTATCAGGAATCAGGCCTTAATCATAAATTGCGCAGCCGTGCCGGGGCGGTGGGCATCATGCAGGTCAAGCCCAGTACCGCGGCCGACAAGAATGTGGCGGTAGCAGATATCCACTTGCTGGAAAGAAATATCGAGGCGGGTGCAAAGTACCTGCGCTATGTCGAAGACAGGTATTTCGCTGACCCGGGACTGGACGAGCTCAATCGCCAGTTGTTTGCGATCGCCGCATATAATGCCGGTCCCAGCCGAATAAAGAGCTTGCGCAAGGCCGCGGCGCGCCAGGGCCTCGATCCCGATGTGTGGTTCCAGAACGTCGAAGTGGTCGCCGCCCGCGCGATAGGTCGCGAGACCGTCAACTATGTCCGAAACGTTTTTCGTTATTACATTGCCTACAGGCTCGTCGGTGAGCGACGCCGGCTGCTGCAGGAAGACCTGAGCACCATCTAGTCTGGATGCAATGGTTGGGTTTATTCTCCGGCGCGGTAAAATCGTAACGAATCTTCATGGCTAAGAGGTTTGCAAAGTGTGAGTGTGCAGATGCAACAATCCGGGGATTTCGCAGCAACCCTTCTTGAAGCTAGCGCTTCGGGTTTTGCCGGGATGGCCAGCAGCTTGCTGCTGGAACGCCATCCGCAGCTCAAAGCGGTCTGGGGCGACGATGCGCTGGCGCGCTGGAGAAAACACCTGCAACAACGATTGCTCGAGCTGGCGGCGGCAATACGCGCGGGCGAGCCCGGGCTATTCGAGTCCCGGGTGCAGTGGACAGCGCGCGCTTTCATTGCCCGGGAAGCGCCACTCGAGTCCGTCGTGCAGGGTCTTGATTGCCTGCGTGACATCCTGGCCGAACGCTTGCCGGAGCCGGGACGGGATGTTGCGTTGTCCTATCTGGCTCAGGGCGCAAAAGGGCTCGCGTCCGCCGCGCTTGCCGAGCCTTCGCCGCTGCGCGGTTCGGCGCCAAGTACCCGTCTTGCGTTGCGCTATCTTGCCACGGCCATGGAGGGACGCACGCGTGCTGCGGAAGACCTCGTGCTCGAGGCTGTCGATGCCGGCCTGGATCCGCGGTCAGCCTACCTGGACGTTATTCTCCCGGCTCAGGTCGAAATCGGCCGGCTCTGGCATGACGGCGAAATCGGGATCGCCGAGGAGCGCGTTCTCACCGGTACGACACAGCGTCTGTTGCCGCAGCTTGCGCGTCGGTTGCCACCCGCGGCCGATCGCGGACTGACAGCAATATGCGCGGCGGTACGTGGCAACACCCACGATATTGCAATGCGGGTGGTCTCGGATCTGCTCGAGGCGGATGGCTGGAGGATCGTATTTCTGGGTGCCGATGTGCCGCCGGAGGAAGTGCAGCGCGCGGTCGAGTATTTCGATGGGCGGCTGGTGGTGCTGTCCGCTGCGCTGACGACTCAATTGGGAGATCTCGAGGAAACGATCAAGGCAATCCGTGGATTGCCCGACAACGGTCCGCGGATCATTGTCGGCGGCCTTGCGCTCGATGGTGCTCCCGACCTGTGGCGGCGCCTGGGCGCGGATGCCTATTCCGCCACAATCGACGGAATCCTCGAAACCGCCGCGGATTTGTTTCCCGCGGATTGATTCCCTGCGCGGCCACGGGAGGGCTGAGGATGGCGGCGAATAGCAGTTTTTCGTTACATCCCAAACTCAAGGAAGATTGTCTGCCACTGGGACGACTCGAGCTCAGCCTGGTTTTGCTGATGAACGACTCCAGGTTTCCGTGGTGTCTTCTGGTTCCGGAGCGTGTTGGCGCCAGCGAAATTTACCTTCTGGATCCTCCCGACCAGCAAATGCTGATGCACGAGTCGGTCGTATTGAGCAAGGCCCTGGTCGAGGCCTATCGGCCCGATAAGCTCAACGTTGCTGCGTTGGGCAACCAGGTGCCCCAGCTACACGTTCATCACATTGCGAGATTCCGCAGCGATGCTGCCTGGCCGCACCCGGTCTGGGGTGTCGGGAAGGCAGTTGCGTACGAACCCGCCAGTCTGAGTGCGAACATGGAACGCCTTGCGAACAAGCTGGGAGCGGCCGCCACGGCGGCACAGTTGGGGTTTCGTCTCTGGTGACGGGATCGCCGGCCCGAACATAAGGGTAATTACGGATCAGCGTCTGTCCCCACTCGGCTATGCTAGTGGAAAGGACACTGTATGACCTGATGTTGAGGCTTTTGCTGTGCTTTCCTTTGGTTCCGGGTCATGCCGGATAGCCGTGGCCACACGCAGGGCTTACCAGGAGCGTCACCATTATGAAACCGATGCCTGAGGCAGAACGAACTGACGACGGGGTACCGATGCTGGAGCTCAATCCGGACACGGTTTTCTTCGTCATCGACAGGGCGCGCGAGTTCCACGCGAAGGAAGAAGTCGTAATACCCGAAGACCCGGCGAATTCCTCCGGTGATTGGGGTGCCCAGATTTTGGCCGATCACATAGGTGACCTGGGGTTCGCCGAGGTCAAGGGGGTTATCGACGAGCTTGATCAGGATCAGCAGATCAGCCTGGTTGCCCTGATGTGGCTCGGTCGCGGCGACTATGACGTCGATGATTGGGAGGATGCGCTGAAAGATGCCGGTGGGGGCTGGAATGAACGTACTGCCGAATACCTTCTCGCGACACCCCTGGTCGCCGACTATCTCAGCGAGGGCCTCGACCTGTTGGGATACGCGCGCGGCTGATTTGGCTTCGGTCCGGGCTCGCATGTGCTGACCCGCAAAGGCGATAACCGTGCGCTGGTGTTCGGTGCCAGCGGTTATATCGGTACGAACCTCGTTCCTCGTCTCGCCAGCGCGGGCTGGCGAGTACGCGCGGCGGCGCGTCACAGAGAAGTGCTCGAAGCTCGTGAATGGAACGATGTAGAAATCATTGCGGCCGATGCGTTGCAGCCAACGTCGCTGGATGCGGCGCTGGCCGATGTTGATGTCGCCTACTACCTCGTTCACTCGATGGCCGCGGGGCGGGATTTTGACTCCCTGGATCAGCAGGCGGCAGCAAATTTTGCCGCCGCTGCCGAGCGACAAGGTGTCGGACGAATCGTCTATCTGGGCGGCCTGCTGCCCGAGAATGTGAAATCCACGCATCTGAGGTCGAGAGCCGCGACGGGGAACCGCCTGCGCGCCGGGACAGTGCCGGTTACCGAGATCCGGGCCGGTATGATCGTCGGGCCGGGATCGGCTGCCTACGAGGTCATTCGCGACCTCGTCAATCATTTGCCCGCCATGGTGACACCGCGATGGGTGCAGTCGCGATCCACGCCGATTGCGCTCGAAAATTTGCTCGAGTACCTGGTCCGGGTCGCCGCTTTGCCCGAGACGGCCGGACGTACCTACGACGTCGGTGGTCCGGAGGTTCTTACCTACGCCGATCTGATGCGTCAGTATGGAGCGTTGGTGGGCCGTCATCCCCGCATTATCCAGGTGCCTGTTCTGACTCCGCGGCTGTCCTCGCACTGGCTGCGCTTTGTGACGAGCGTGCCGACCAATATTGCGCGCGCGCTCATAGAAGGCCTCGAGCACGATGTGGTTGCAGACGATACCGAGCTGCGCGAACTGATACCGCAGAAACTTCTGACTTTCGAGGAGGCAGTATCCGCAGCGTTGCGAGCCGAGCTCGATAACCGTATTCAGGCGCACTGGGTCGAGGGCTCACTGGCGTGCCGGAATTACCAGCCGGAATATGCCTTCTACGCGAAACGCGACGGTGACAGTGCAAAGTCCGATGCCAGCGCCAGCGCTATTTGGCGCCAGGTGGCCGCTTTTGGCGGTGCTGATGGTTTTTATTTCGCCGACGGTTTGTGGTGGCTGCGACGCGCGCTCGACTGGGTCTGTGGCGGACCGAGTTTTCGCCGCCGCCGCCGCGATCCGAAACGACTGCGGGTTGGCGATGTCGTCGATTCGTGGCGCGCGATCGGTGTGCAACCGGACCGGTGTCTGACATTGCTGATGGAAATGAAGGCACCGGGGGCGGGCGTGCTGGAATTCGAAATCGACGATGACGGCGAGCAGCGAACCATCAGTGCGACGGCCTATTGGCATCCCGCGGGACCGGCGGGTCTGATTTACTGGTACGTGCTATTGCCGTTTCACGGGTATCTTTTTCGCGGCCTGACCCGCGCCATCGCCCGCCGTGCCGAGGCGGACAGGGGCTGACTCGGCAACGGGTGAAGTGCAGGCAGCGGCCGCGTTTGCGGGGTTTGCCCGGTCGTTGATTGTGCGCTGCCATAACCAATGGTTGTCGGCAGAGATCGAGTAGGTATTTCCAACGCCGGCGCTGAGCAACTAAGGTGTGTTTTGTCGTTCGCCCTGCTTGACCAATCCGGAGGTGTTTGTCGGGAGTTCACTAAGGAAAGAAGTGATCGCCGCCAATGCGCAATATGGGGAGGATTTCGGCGCCAAGGGGGATCTGAAAATCCCGCCACTGCGACACATCGCCATTCTCACTTGTATGGATGCCCGGCTGGATCCGATGGCATTTGCCGGCCTCAACCTCGGCGAAGCGCATATTATCCGCAATGCAGGTGGACGGGCGAGCGACGATGCTATCCGCTCGCTGGTTATTTCTTACAAACTGCTTGGGACCAACGAGTGGTTTGTCATTCACCACACCAACTGCGGTATGGAGACTTTCGACGACACCACCATGCGCGATCTTCTCGCCAGCAGTCTCGATACCGCGCGGCTCGATGCCGACGGCTGGAGCGATGGCGGGCCTGGCAGCGGTACGAACGAGGCCGACTACATCGACTGGCTGACCTTGTCCGACAATGCGAAGGCGGTCATCGACGATGTCACCCGGATTCGCCGTCATCCGCTTGTGCCTGGACGCATTCCGATTTACGGCTTTATTTACGATGTTGCCAATGGCCGGCTGGTCGACGTGGCAGCGGCCACGGTGGCGGGAAAGGCGGCCTGAGGTCACTGCCGCGGCTGCCGCAGGATTGCGCTGTATCACCGCCGCCGCGCCGGCCGCCCTAGCCCGCGAAGAACAGACCGGCCACGCAACCGGTGCAGCAAGTCGCGAGGGTCCCGGAGATCAGCGATCGCGGCGCCAGTGCAAGAATGTCGTCGCGCCGCTGCGGGGCGATCGCGTTCAGACCGCCGACCATGATGCCGAGACTGCCGAAATTGGCGAAACCGCACATGGCATAGCTCAAAATCATCGTGCTGCGCGGGCTCAACTGGTCGGCCCCGATCCGCGCGAGCTCCAGGTAGGCAAGAAACTCGTTGAGTACGGTTTTGATTCCGAACAACTGGCCCGCGGTTGCTGCTTCGTGCCACGGAATTCCCATCAGCCAGCAAAACGGGGCCATAAACCAGCCGAACATTCTCTGCAGCGTGAGCGGACTGGCGCCGACATCTGGCAGTGTGCCGAGTACGCTGTTTAGCAGCGCGACCAGTGCGACGAAGACCAGCAACATGGCCGCGACCTGGACCAGCAGGCGCAGGCCGCTCTGCGTGCCCTGGGCGATGGCATCCATTAACCCGCTCGCCTCGCGCGGGGGGAGCATGTCCCCGAGGGTCGGCGTTGCCGTCTCGGGGAGCATGATCAGCGCGATGCTGACCGCGGCCGGGAGGCTGATCAGCGAAGCCACCAGCATGTGTCCGGCAGCATCGGGCAGAACATCCGCCAGCGTGCGCGCGTACAGGACCAGGACAGTACCCGCTACGGTGGCCATGCCGGTGGTCATCAGCGCAAACAGTTCGCTGCGGGTCATGCGGCCAAGATACGGACGTATCAGCAGCGGCGCCTCGACCATACCGAGAAAGACGTTGCCGGCCGCGCCAAGACCGAGTGCGCCGCCGATGCCCAGCGTTCGCTGCAACGCCTGGCCGAGCAGGCGCACGATCCACGGCAAAATTTTCCAGTAAGTCAGGATAGCGGTGAGCACGCTCATGACCAGCAGAACCGGCAGCGACTGGAAAGCCAGGATAAAACTGCTCGTGCCGGGGCTGACCGTGAATGGTATCTCGCCCCCGCCGAGATAGCCGAAAACAAACTGAGACCCTGCCATAGTGGCCATGTAAACTGCGTCTACCGCGCGGCCGACAGCGCCGAACATCGACTGGGTGGCGGGAAGGCCCAACAGCAATGCGCCGAGACCCAGTTGCAAGGCGATTCCGGCGATGGCGACTTTCCAGCGCACTTCGCGGCGCGCGCTGCTCAACCCAAACGCGAGCAGCATGAATACCAACAGGCCGGCTAATCCCCTGGCTATTTCCACCTGCAGACCTCGTATCGCGGTGGCGCTTTGAGCAGCTTCATCGGGTTTTTGCCGCGGCGGCAAGCAGGTCGATCGCCGATCCGACATCAGTGGCAACGAGCAACGCATCTGCGGCACCCGCGGCGAGGAAGCCTTGCTCGCGCATCCGTTCCACCTGCGTCAGCAGTGCATCGTAGAAACCATCGACGTTTATCAGTACGCAGAGTTTCTCGTGTATGCCGAGATAGCGCCATGTCCAGACTTCGAACAACTCGTCCATCGTGCCTATGCCGCCGGGTAATACCACAAAGGCATCGGATAATTCCGCCATCAGTTCCTTGCGCTCGCTCATCGTCTCCACGATTCGCAGTTCGCTGAGATCGTCGTGAACGATCTCCCGCTTTACCAGGCCGTGCGGGATCACCCCGATGACACGGCCGCCGGCATTCCGCGCGGCGTCCGCGGCTGCCGCCATCAGGCCGATACGCGAGCCGCCATACACCAGCGCCCAGCCACGCATTGCGATCGCTTTACCGAGCCGTGCGGCGGCCTCGCGGTAACCGGGTCTGCGTCCGTCGCGGGAGCCGCAGAACAACCCGATAGAAAATCTTCCGCCGCTCGTCATGAATCCCCCGATTATCGCGTGCGAGGCGCAGTCGATGTGCCCGGCAAATGTTTTCCGCTTCCATTCTAGTGCCATTCGCGGGGAGGGGCGGTGGGGAATGCCCGTGTTTGCGACGCACAAGCCAGCTCTGAGCCCGGGCGCGCCGCCGGATCTCCGCAATGCGCAACGGCAAGGTCTTTTCCTGGCTCTGGCGCAGCCGGTTTGTGCGATGATGCCGTTTGCCGAATTACAGTCACCGTTCATTGCGGAGGGTCTGCTCGGCTACCGCCACCTTCCGCCGTGTATGGAGATGAACGCGCTATGCGGCCCTGCGACCGGTTGATCAATTCACGCTACAGCGATTGGCAGCTCGATACGATCCGGATCGATTACCCGGAGTCCTGTCATGGTCGGCGCCGGGAACGCGTCGCCGGGCCCTGGTGCCCGGTCCGGGCCGACAACAGGTTTTCTGGGGCCGGGCGCGGGGATCTCGATCGCGGGGCGAGTGCATGAGTCTTCCCGGCACAGAGCTGCGTCTGCCGTGGCGGTTGCGACTGGTCAACTGGTTTCGGCGCCGGGTGCGGCGCTGGTTCCAATGGCGAGCACCGGCAAATCCGCCGACCGCGCCCGATTCGCTGACCTGGCAGCAGTCCCGGATAGTAAAGATTGTCGCGGGGCTCGTTCCGGCCCATCGCTTGCCGCCGGTCGTGCTGCGCCGCGCTTACCGTATTTCGACCACGCCGTTCCATCTCGATGCCAGGCCGGTTAGGACCTGCCGCAATCTTCGGCTGGACTCGGGGTTGCGGCTGCGTATCTATACCCCCGTGTCGGCGGCCATGAGCGGTGCTCCGGCACTGATGTTCTACCATGGCGGCGGATGCGTGATCGGTGATCTGGAGACTCACGATACGTTGTGTCGATATTTGGCCAATACCTCTGACCAACACGTCATCGCAGTCGATTACCGGCTCGCGCCGCGCCACAGGTTTCCGACCCAGGCGCTGGATGCCATCGAGGCTTTCAACTGGGTGGCGAGCGAGGCTGCGAGCCTGGGTATCGATGTGAATCGACTGGGGGTTGGCGGTGACAGCGCCGGAGGCTATCTCGCGACCTTGCTGTGCCAGCAGGCACTGAAACCGACCCTGGGGGGCTCGCCGGTGCGGGTGCCGGCCTACCAGTGGCTGATTTATCCGGCGGTCGATTTTCGTGAGGAGGGCGTGTCCGGGAGTTTCGCGGGCGGCGTCATCCTGACGGATGAGTTGATGCGATATTTTGGCGGGCACGTGATTCCGGCGGATCTCGATGTCTCGCGTGCGGATGTCTCGCCGCTGCTGGCCGAGAGCCTGGTCGGTATGCCGCGGGGAATGGTACTCACGGTCGGCCACGACCCGCTGTGTTTGCAGGGTCACCGTTATGTCGAGCGCCTGTCCAGTGCCGGTGTCGCCACGACGCATCTGCATTTTTCGCGGCTGATGCATGAGTTCGTATCGATGGGCGGTGTTTGTCCGGAAAGCCGCGCGGCACTCGCCGCCGCTTCGGACGCGCTGCGTGATTTGGCGTGGGTCGATAAGTATACTTAGACATCGTTTAGACAGTCTAATCCCGGCCGTGCACATGTGCCGGGTAGTTTCAGGGGGAAAAGCGGTTGGTGGATAAAAAACCGGGTGATCACAGCCGCTACCGGATCGGTACGGTGGCAAAACTGACAGGGCTTTCGACCCACACGATACGCATTTGGGAGAGGCGTTATGCCGCTGTCGTAGCGCAGCGCGACGAGCGAGGCCGGCGCCATTACGGCAGCGACGACGTTGAGCGGCTGACGTTGCTGAAAGCCGTGACGGAGCGTGGTCGCCCGATCCGGCTGATTGCCAATCTCGATGCGGCCGAGCTTGTCAATCAGCTGGAACTGCTCGATGGCCATGCCCGGGTGCGGCAGAACCTCGCCGCGGAAATGCCAATGCGGCCACAGCGGGTCGCCGTGCTTGGCGAATACCTCCCGCAACGTCTCGCGGCAGAGGCCGACCCCGACCTGCAGCTGGTTGTCGCCGACGCGGACCCGGGCCGGTTTCGGGCAGATGTTAAAGGGCTCAAGCCGGACGCTGTTGTTATCGAGCTGGCCACGCTGGATAGCGCCACTCCGGCGCTGGTCGACGATCTCAGGAAGTGCGCCGGCGCAACGGCCGCGCTCGTCGTCTATTCGTACGGCAGGCGGGCGGACATCCAGCTCGCGCAAGACAAAGCCACGCTGCTGCGCTCGCCTGTCAGCGCGGAAGACCTGAAGCGCACCCTGGGGTTGTTCAGGCGCCGCGAGCCGGAGGCTGCGGAGATACCGCCGTGTTCAGCCGCGGCCGCGCATGCGGCGTTTGCCGAGGTGCCGCAGCGCCGCTTTACCCGCAGGCAGCTGGCAAGGCTCGCGGGTATTTCGCCGGAAATCCAATGTGAATGCCCGCGCCACCTGGCCGAGCTGGTGCGAAGCCTCAGCGATTTCGAGACCTACAGCCAGCAATGCGAGGACCGCAGTGAGGAAGATGCCGCATTGCACGCCTGGTTGCATGGCATCGCCGCCCAGGCGCGGGCGCTGATCGAAACGGGTCTGGGACGGGTTGTCGAGGTGGAAGGTCTGGATCAGGTTCTGGGCGACAAATAATTGTCTATATTAAAAGATAGACAAGGTATTGACAAAATAAGTCGTTTTGCTATTCTTGGTGCCGCAAGGAGCCAAGCGCGCATGGATGCGCACTTCCCCAACCCCTGCGCAGACCGGGTCACCGTCGAGACAATTTGCGGAGGCCCGCTTCGAGCGGTCCGTTTCAGAGGTTCGCAGCGGGCCCCTCTCCAGGTAACGCTCAGGGATATTCACCCGGCAAGGACGTTCTCTGATGAGCGAAATCGGTAGCCCGGATAGCCCGGCACGAAAGCTGAAAGTTCGGCGCGGCAAAGCCTCGCGGGTTAGTACCGTCGAGGGCGACGGCACGCTCAGCCTTTACTTTGCCGAAATGGCTCAGATCGCATTGCTGGATCGGGCCGAGGAGACCGAGATTGCAAAACGAATCGAGTCTGCGCGCAACCGGATGCAGCGCTGGCTGGCGGCCTGGGGTGAGGCGGCGACGATTGTTGTCGGCGAGTACGCCGCAGTAGATGGCAGCGACCTGACCTTATCCGATGTGGTGTCGAGTGTCGCCGGTCAGACCCGCGGCGCGGACCTGACAAAGGAGCCGAGCAAGATATCGCAGGTCGAAGTGGCAATGGAGCAACTGGGCAGGGCCATTGCTGCCGCGCCCGCTTTGCCGGCGGACGCCGGTCGGCCGGCACGGCTGCTCATGGGCCTCGTCCTGGCGCCAAGAATGTTGTTTCTTCTAGCGGACGGGTTACATGAACGCAGCCGTGGCGCGAACGACACGTCCCTGGCCTCGCCGGCATTGCCTGTTTCGGGCAGCCGCGACGGTGGCAGGGCACAGCGCCGTCTGCAGCGGATCGACAAAGCGGTCCGGCTTGCCCGGCGTGACCTGAGCGCGGCGATGAATGCCATGGTTGAGGCTAACCTCAGGCTGGTTGTTGCGATAGCGAAACGTCATGTGCACAAAGGCATGACCCTGACCGACCTGATCCAGGAAGGTAACCTCGGCCTGATGAAGGCGGTCGAGCGCTTCGACTACCGGCTGGGTTACAAATTTTCGACCTACGCTACCTGGTGGATACGCCAGGCCGTGACCCGGGGTCTTGCCAACAAAGGCAAGGTCGTCCGCGTGCCGGTGCACGTTCAGGAGCAGCGCGCGCGGTTAAACCGTTACTACGTCGAAATGCTGCGCGAGCACGGCCGTCCGCCAACGCTGGCCGCCGTCGCCAACCGGGCAGGCGTAGCGGTCGAGCGGGTACGCGAAATCATGCAACACCAGGATGCCGTTTCGGTCGATGCACCCTGGGATGTAAATGAGGACCTTACGCTGCTCGATACGCTCGATGACGAGGCGGCACCAATGCCGGACGAGGTGGCCGACCGCGAGACGGTCGAGCGGATCGTACGAGATGTTCTGGCGGGTCTCCCGGACCGGGAAGAAGCGCTGCTGAAAATGCGGTTCGGTATCGATTCGGCCGACGAATACACGCTGGAGCGTATTGGCAGTCAACTCGGTCTGAGCCGGGAACGGGTTCGTCAATTACAGGCAATCGCGGTTAAATCGCTGCGAAAATCCGACAATCTCGCCGATCTTGCGCGCATATTCGAGAAAGTGCGTGGGCCGGAAATTGCCGGAGACTAGGATCTTGCGGCCAGACCTCCCGACCTCGCGAGCAGCGCGCATGTGACGTGGGTCACTGATTCTCCCCACCGTTAAATTCCATAATCTGCTCAATGGTTTGCGTGGCCCCGGGGGTCACCGCAGAGGGTGGATGGGTGAGTACGAAGGTCCTGGCAATCGAAGAGGACGAGAAGCTGCGGCAATGGCTGGGGCATCATGTCAGCGCGTTGTGGCCACGCTCGGAAATCGAATTTCAGAGCTGGGGCCAGATCGAATCGCGCCTGTCCGAGCTGGCCATGGGCCGTTACCACGTTGTCATGCTCGGGCTGGATGCCGGGCAGCCCGCCGCGCTGAATGTCGTACCGGCATTTTTGCGTAAGCGCGCATGCCCGCCGGTGTTGATTCTGGCCGATGGCGGAGATGAGCTGGTCGCGGTCAAGGCCATGAAAATGGGTGCCAGCGACTATCTTCCGAAGCGCCTTCTCAGTGGAGACATGCTGGTAGACGCGCTGCGCGGCGCCGTCGCCGAGCGCGAGCGGAGTATCGACGAGAGACGCTGGCAGGGCAGGCCGGTGCCGGAGATTCCCGGCTACGTGATCATCCGGCCGATTAACCGTACCCGCTACTCATCGGTTTATCTCGCTCTCTCCGAGTCGCGCGAGGAGCAGGTTGCGCTGAAGGTCCTCGATCGCCGTGGTCACGATGTCGATGACGAGGCGCTGGAGCGTTTCCGTAGCGAGTACGAGATCGGTTGCAGCGTTGAGAGTCCACAGGTGGCCGCGGTCTACGAATTCGGCGTGCAGGACGATCTCGCGTTTATTGCGCTCGAGTACTTCGCCGGTGGCGACCTGAAAAACCGGATGGAGCAGCCGATGCTGCCGCGCCATTGCGTGCGCATGCTGCGCCAGATTGCGGAGGCACTGGAGGCGATCCACGAGGTTGGAATCATTCATGGCGATCTCAAGCCCGGCAACATCATGATGCGTGCCGATGGTTCGATCGCGTTGATCGATTTCGGTCTTGCCCGCCAATCGGGCGGGACGGCTGCAAACGAACAGAAGGTGGAGGGCACTCCGTTGTATCTGAGTCCGGAACGCGCCGACGGGATGGAAGCAGACGAGCGCGGTGACCTCTATGCGCTCGGCGCGATCTTCTACCAGATGCTGACCGGTGAACCGCCGTTTAGCGGCGCAAGCGCGATAGAGGTGATCAGCGCGCACCGCAGCCAACCGATACCGCGTCTGGCGCATCCGCTCGACCGTTACCATTTTGTTCTGGACGGCCTGCTGGAAAAGCACCCGGAGCACCGAATCGGGAGTGCCGCGGAACTGCTGGTGGCCCTGGACGATTTCGACGCTTACGCGGTGGCCGAGGCGGGTTGAGACGGGCGCCGGGCGCCACTGACGATAATCACGTTGCCGACCAGAACGAGCACGACTCCTGCCGCGGCGGCAAGCGTCCAGACGTAGCCTTCAAGCCAGGTCGATACCGCCAGCGCAACCAGAGGGATAACAACGGATGTGTAGGCGGCTGGCGCCGGTCCTATGCGTCTGATTAGTTCGAGATAGGCAACGAAAGCCGCCGCGCTGCCGAAGACCGCCAGGTACAGCAGAGAAAAGAGATAGTCGGGAGTGGCATCGAATTCGAAGCGGGCTCCACGCAGCAGTGCCATGACCGCCAGGCATGCCGTGCCGTAGCTCATCCCCCAAACCGTAATGCTGACGATGGGCAGGCCCGAGCTGGTATTGCGGATTGCGGCCATGTTGCCGAGCGAGGCGGCGTAGGTGCCGGCCAGTACGATCAGTGTGCCGCGAAGAACCGTGGCGCTGGTACTCAGCTGGCGTATTTCCGGCAAGAAAATCAGGCCGATGCCAGCCAGTCCCAGCACTGCCGCCAGTGCGGTGCCGAGACGCAGTCGCACACCGAAAAACCAGTGTTCGTTGAACATGTTCATAAAGGTCAGCGTCGTGAAAAGCACGGCGACGAGACCCGAACTGATGTACTGGGTGCCGTAATAGATCAGCGCGTAGTTGACCCCGAACATCGTCAGCCCCTGCAACCACGCGAAGAAGTGATCGCGCCGCGACAGCCTGAGATTTGTCCGGCGGATTTTTGCGAAGACCAGCAGGCACAGCGTCGCGAGGCCAAAGCGATAGACCAGCGATACCTCCGGTGTCACGACACCAAGCTGTAGTGTTATCGCATACCAGGTGGTTCCCCAGATCAGCACGCAGGCAAGGTAAAGCAGGATTGTGGTCATCGAGGATCGCGCCTGGGTGGTCGGGTGTAGCGGTGACCCCGCAGGGTCGCAAAGGAATCAGGGCGAAGCGGGCCAGCCGCCGCCGAGCGCCTTGTAGAGCAGCACGATTGCATTCAGATAATTCTGCAGTGTCGCGGATTGATCCAGTTCCGCACTGAAACGCGTGCGTTCGGAGTCGAGCACTTCCAGATAGTCGACGACGCCGCCATCGTAGCGGGCTTGCGACAGGCGCGCGGCATTGCGTGCGGCGGTCACGCGGCGTTGTTGTGCGGCGTATTCGTCTTTCAATGTGCGGATCGCAACCAGCGCGTCCTCGACTTCGCGAAACGCCTGCTGCACGGTTGCTTCGTAGTTGTACAGGAGTTGCTCCGTGCGGGCGCGCTCGACCTCGACATTGGACTTGAGCTTCCCGGAGTTGAAGATCGGCGCAAAAATGTCCGCGCTGATATTCCACAGGTCGGCATCGCCGGAATTCAGATCCGAAAGATCGGTGCTCTCGACGCCGAGAAAACCGGTCAGTGTCAGCGACGGAAAGCGCAGTGCTTCGGCGGCGCCGATCCTCGCGGTCTGGGCGGCCAGCTGCTGCTCCGCGGTCAGGACGTCCGGCCGGCGTTGCACGATTTCCGAAGGCAGACCGGCAGGAATTTCCGGCGGAAAGACCTGATCGGTCAGCGCGTCCCCTCGCGCGACCGGCCCCGGGTTACGCCCGAGCAGGACCCGCAGCGCATTCTCGGTCTGCACGATCTGGCGCTGAAAAGTGGCCACCGCAACCTCGGCGACGGCCACTTCTATTTCCGCCTGGTTGACGTCGAGTTCCGGCACGGTCCCCTTGTCGAACCGGGCCTGGACGATCCTGCGGCTTTCGAGACGGGTAGCGACGGTGCTCTCCGAGATCGCGAGTCGCTCATCGAGATCGCGCAAGAGTAAATACAGGCTTGCGACGTTGGCGACCAGGCTGATCGTAACGTTTCGGTAGGCCTCCTCGGTCCCGAGCAGTTCTGCTCGCGCCGATTCGGTGGAACGGCGTAAACGGCCCCACAGGTCAACCTCGAACGACAGGTCGCCGCCGAGCAGAAAATCGTTATCGGTATCGGCTCCCGGAAAAATCTCGCGGCTTTGGCGACCTCGAGCGGCGCGGCCCACGCCATTAACGAAGGGATACTGGTCGGCGCGGACGAACCCGAGATTAGCGCGTGCCTCGTTGATTCGCGCCAGAGCAATACCGAGATCCTTGTTCTCGGCCAGAGCCGTATCGATCAGCAGCTTGAGTTGCTCGTCCTGGAACAGCTCCCACCATGGCAGATTGGCGATCGTCTCACCCGACGGGACGGGCTCCACGTAGGCGTCGGGCAGCGGAATCTCCGGACGCTCGTAATCCGGTCCCAGCGTGCATGCGCCGAGGAAGCTCGCACTCGCCAGAATA
>Ga0316191_10001229_pt1 | contig 17827 bp, 14 predicted proteins | sample Eddworburr2cm_MG_FD_204928 | JGI IMG/M metagenome (GOLD analysis project Ga0316191, IMG submission 204928) | Coastal sediment microbial communities from Maine, United States - Eddy worm burrow 2 cm | ecosystem: Environmental > Aquatic > Marine > Coastal > Sediment | place: USA: Maine...
GTAGATTTTAAAGAGGGTAATCAACACTCCGCCAACGATCACCACCACCGAAGAAAGGCTGTCCCCAATCAGGTGAATGTAAGCAGCTTTTACATTGATGCTTTTCCCCGCATCTCTTTTAAGAATGATGAGTGCATACACGTTGGCCAGCAGGCCGATCATGGCTACCACGAGCATGATCATGGAGTTGATGGGTTCAGGATTGTTCCAGCGGAGCCAGGCTTCCTTCAGCAGGAAGACGCTAATAACAATCAGGATCACGGCATTCATCAGGGCGGCCAGGATCTCGATGCGCTTATATCCGAAGGTACGCTTGGGATTGGCCGCTCGTTTGCCTATCAGGATGGCCATGTAGGCAATGAAAGTGGCAAAAGCATCACTCAGGTTGTGTAATGCATCGGAGAACAGAGCCAGACTCCCCGAAAGGATGCCGCCGGCAAATTCAACTATGGAAATGACCAGGTTGAGAAAGGTGGCTACCAGCAGATTCTTTTCATTAACCGGATGCCGGTGCCTGCCTTTGTGTTTATGTTTCGATGCTGGCATTTATATAAATAGCAATAAGCTTAGAGCCATGACAGCCATTCCGGCAATAAATCCATATACAGCATGATGGTGCAAGCCATATTCTCTGGCAGTGGGCAGCAACTCATCGATGGAGATAAACACCATGATTCCTGCCACAGCTGCAAAAATGAATCCAAAAAGATTGTCATTCAGGAAAGGCATAAGAATGAACCAGGCAAGAAGCGCCCCGACAGGCTCAGCCAGTCCGGAAAGGAATGAAAGATAAAACCCCTTCTTTTTGCTTCCTGTTCCATAGGAGATGGGAACAGAAATCGCTATTCCTTCAGGGATGTTATGTATGGCAATGGCCACTGCAATGGGAATGGCAATGGTTCTGTCGGTCAGTCCGGCCATAAAAGTGGCGATACCCTCCGGGAAATTATGAATTCCTATGGCCAGGGCTGTGAACATACCCATTCGAACCAACCTGGCATCCTTTTGTCCATTCTTGGCTACATCTTCCACCCTTTTGATTTCATGAGGGTTTTCCTGGGAGGGAATCATGCGGTCAATCAGGGCAATGATAAAAATACCCACGAAAAAAGCAAGCACGCTGTACCAGGCAGCTCCTTGTTCTCCCAAACCGGGAACCAGTGCCAGGCGGGCTTTCGGGAGAATTTCAAAAAAGGAAACATACACCATTACTCCGGCAGAAAAGCCCAGACTGACAGAAAGGAAACGAGTGCTGGTATTTTTTGTGAAAAAAGCCAGTGCACTTCCTATCCCGGTAGATAATCCGGCAAACAAGGTGAGACCGAAAGCAAACCAGAAATTCTCGTTTTCCATCGATGCGACTTATTAGCTGGCTTTTCGTCCCTTCTTAGGGGCTTTCGGTATGGGTTCCTTCGAAAAATACCTGGGCCAACGCCTGGTCGCCAGGATCATCACCACACCTGCAAAAATGAAGGGCAGACTCAACCACTGTCCCATGTTTAACTTCATCGCTGCCTCGAAAGGCACCTGGTCGTTTTTCACAAATTCGATGAGAATACGGGCCAGGAACAAAAGAATCATGAATACCCCGAAAATAAAACCATCCCTCACCTTCAAATGACGTTTGCGATAAAACACAAAGAGCACCACAAAGATCAGGATGTAAGAAAGAGCCTCATAGAGTTGGGTGGGGTGCCTGGCCACGGTGGGGAGCAACTCTCCGGTGTTGGCGTCATAGAGTTTATCCCTTACAAATTCGAAACCCCATGGAAGCTTGGTGGGCCTGCCATAAATCTCAGAATTGAACAGGTTCCCCAGCCTGATGAAAGCTCCTCCCAGGGCCACCACGATCACAATGCGGTCGATCATCCAGAGAAAAGAGAGTTTGTATTTCCTGACATAAAGCCACAGCGAAAGCAGGATTCCTATGGCGGCCCCGTGACTGGCCAGTCCCCCTTTCCAGATTTTTATTATCTCCAGAGGGTTCTTCAGGAAATAATCGGGCTCATAAAAGAAACAATGACCCAGGCGTGCTCCGATTACTGTACCCACAGCAATGTATATTAACAGCTGATCCATCATTTCGGAGGTCAGCCTTTCGGTGGCCAGATAACGGGTAAAGACAATGTAACCGGAAAGAAACGCGGAAGCAAAAAGCAAACCGTACCAGCGGATGCTCAGTTGTCCGAGATGGAATATTTCGGGATCTACATTCCAGGTGATGGCATCAAAGATCATGACAGGGCATGTGTTTGTTGATTAAGCTACAAATATAATAACATTCCGGGGGTTTCCCCTGAAGCTAATATCTTTGTATGTTTGCACTAAATTGAACAAAGCGTGTTGCACAAATACATCTGTTTTCTGCTTTTTGCAGCATTTTGCCTGAGCTGTGCCCAGGTGGGTTCCCCTGCCGGGGGACCTCGTGATGAAGATCCGCCACAAGTGCTGGAGAGTGTTCCCCCCAACTATTCGACGAGCTTTGAGGCGAAAAAAATCCAGATCACTTTCGATGAATACATCGTACTGGAAAATGTGAACCAGGAGCTGGTTGTTTCCCCGCCTATGGAGGAAAAACCAGAAGTGAAGCTGAGAAAAAAGACCCTGATCATTGAGTTTGAGGAGGATCTCAAGGAGAACACCACCTATACCTTCAACTTTGGGAATGCCATCAAGGATCTGCATGAAGGGAACAAGCTTCAGAATTTTGAATATGTTTTCTCCACCGGCGAAATACTTGATTCCATGTCGGTGAGGGGAACTTTGAGATTCGCAGAAACCCTGGAAAAGCCTAAGGAACCCATCACCATCATGCTCTACTCCGATTTGAGAGACTCGGTCCCCCTGACCGAAATACCCATGTATGTGGGCCGGTCAGACGACAGTGGGGTTTTTGCTGTGAATAATCTGCGGCCCGATGAGTACAAGATATTCGCCCTTAAGGACGGAAATAATAACTTTCTGTATGACCTTCCTTCAGAAGAAATCGCATTTTTAGATAGCAGCCTTTCGGTCAACACCGAATTTGTCAGGCAGATGCTGGGGATTGAAGTCCAGGATTCAGTGGCCATGCGCACACTTACTCCACTGCTGGCAGATACTACCGGCATGGCCCAGGATAGTCTCCCCGACCCTGGTCCGGATCTCACGTCCATCTATGTAGAACTGATGCTCTTTACCGAACCCTCAGATATTCAATATATATCTGATTATAAGCGGGAGGACCAGAGAAGACTGGAGACGGTGTTTGCACTGCCACTGAGCGATACTTTTTCTTATGAATTCTTACTGGGAGAAGGTGAGGAGATCACCTACCTGGAGGATTTTTCTGAGCAACGGGACAGCCTGATCCTTTGGGTGATAGATTCGCTCCATTACAAAATGGATTCATTATGGATGGCCCTGCAATACACGGTAAAAGACACATCCAATCGCTACCTGTTTCAAAACGACACCTTAATATTTACTTACAGGGAACAGACCACCAAGAAGCGGAAAAGAGATGAAAGCGAAACGGTCGAGAAGTTAAACCTAAAAACCATTCGCAATCGGGGGGTCCAGGATTTGCATCGCAAGCTTGGGCTGACCCTGGATAAGCCCCTTGAAAAGATTACAGAATCCCTTATCAGCCTTTACCACATTCCGGATTCAGTGGAGCTGGAAGTACCCTTCCAGGTGGAAGTAGATTCGGTGCTCATGAACCATGCAGAACTGTCCGTTCAATGGGAACCGGAGGCTCATTACAGGCTGGAGATACTACCGGGCGCCATTACCAGCGTGTATCCCCTGGAGCACGATACCATTGATGTCTCTTTTGAAACGCGCGACCCGGAATATTATGGCAAGATCCTGCTTAACCTTAAAAATGTAAATCACCGCATTCTGGTTCAACTCTTAAACAAAAAGAGGGTCATATCGGTCCTGGAAGTGGATGCCGAAGGGCAATATATATTCCCCAACCTTTTGCCCGCGCCATACACCTTTAAATTTATCCACGATCTCAATAAAAACGGCAGGTGGGATACGGGGGATTACCTGGAAAAACGGCAACCTGAAGCAGTGGAGCTTCTTCCGGGGAATATTGATGTCAGGTCCAACTGGGATCACGATGTAAGCGTGACCCTGGAGAAATAATCAAAGAAATCATATTTATGGCTAGCTCTTGTGGTCGAGCTTTTTCCAGATAAGAGCGGCAGCACCCAGTACAGCTATATTCTTTGAGAGAAGGGCAGATGGCACAATGTCTATTTTATTTTGGTAGATGGGCAAGAGGTGATCTTCCATGCTTTTTTTGGCCGGATCTATAATCCACTTCCCCGCCTTGGCCAATCCCCCGAAAAGAAAAATCCTTGCCGGACTTATATGGGCCACAGTATCGGCCAGCGCCCTGCCCAACAAGTATCCTGTCCTTTCAAATGCTTTAATAGCGACGGGATCGCCCTTTTCGGCCAGAGCAGTGATCATTTTGGGCTTGAGCTTGGAAAAAGGAATCTTCCGGATTTCGCTATCATCATTTCCCTCTGCCAGCAATTCATAGGCAGTACGTTTGATGCCGGTAGCGGATACATAAGCTTCCAGGCAGCCTTTTTTACCACAGCCACATTGCCTGCCATGATCGTATACCAGCACATGTCCCAGTTCTCCGGCAAATCCGTCGTGCCCATAAATAATGTCTCCATTTACCACGAGTCCGCTTCCCAGGCCTGTGCCCAGGGTAATCATTACAAAATTCCTAAGCTCAGCGGCATCCCCAAAAAGCATCTCACCCAGGGCTGCTGCATTGGCATCGTTGGTAACTACAATGGGAAGGTGGAACTGATGTTCCATCAGTTTCACAAATTCGATTTTTCCCTTCCATACCAGGTTGGGAGCATTTTCGATGGTCCCTTCGTAGAAATTGCCGTTGGGCGCTCCTACACCAATTCCCAGCAATAAAAAGGTAGTTTCAAGACTTTCAAGGCTTTTCATTACATGGGCATGCAGGGCCACTATAAATTCTTCTACAGTCTCATATCCCCGTGTACTGATCTCATCTTCAAAATGGATGGATCCTGACCTGTCTACAAGTCCTATTTTAGTAAATGTTCCTCCTATGTCAATTCCAAGTACAACTTCCAGGGCCATCTGTTTTCAGTCTATTGATTATATGTGACAAAAGTAATAATTATCACTTGATTTGGTTAAATTAGCCATGATTACTAAATCGAATGTCATGACTAATTTCGTTGTACCCATTGATTTTTCAGTGGATTCGTTAAAGGGACTTGAATGGGCCATCCTTTTTTCACAAAAGCTTAGCGTGAACATACAGATGGTTTATGTTTTGTCGAACAGCTCTGATTTTCAGTCCAGCGTGATGGAGCTTGAGCAAAAATATGCGGAGGCTCATTTTGCAAAATTGGTAAAGGAATATGCACCCAGAGTGGGCAAAGGCTCCAAACTCAAATACATCATAAAAAAGGGTAAAGTGTACCGGGAGGTGGTGAACCAGGTAAATTCCTTCAAAGATGCCGTTGTATCTGCCTCCACCCACGGAGCTTCAGGCTTTGAAGAACTGTTTATCGGGAGCAATGCTTTGAAGATAATGGCTGCCACGGAACAACCCGTATTTACCATGCGAACCGCGGTGCCCCATGACATCCGTAAGATTGTAGTGCCCATCAAACTGCACCTCGATACCAGGCAGAAGGCCCCCATGGTGGCAGACATTGCAGAACTTTTTGGGGCAGAAGTACATGTGGTAACTATCTCCACCCAAAAGAACAAGCGCGACCTGACGCGACTTGAATCCTATGCCAGGCAAGTAGAGCGTTATTTTGCCACCAGAAGAGTAAAGACCGTCCAAAAAAGTCTGATAGGTGAGGGCCTTCCCAGCCTTACTTGCAATTATTGCGAAGCTGTGGATGCAGATCTGATCGCTATCATGTCGAGCGCTATTGATAAGTGGAACGTAATGCTGGGATCTTATGCCCAGCAGATGGTAAAAAGCACACCGGTCCCGCTACTAAGTATTACACCCAGGGAGAAACAGATACCCGCGGGTTTCAGCACCTTAGGAGAATAATGAGCGACAGGCACGAATCCCAGTTAAGGGCTTTAATGGAAGCCCTGCCTTTTGCTTCCTGGTTTAAAGATGAAAATGGAAACTTTAACCAGGTCAATGGAAGACTTTTGGCCATGCTTGAAAAGGAGGCACAAGAGGTACTTGGGAAAGGAAGCCGTGAATTATTCGGCAAGGAGGAAGCGGAAGAGAGTGAAGAAGCAGAGCAGGATGTGCTTAAAACAGGAAAAGTCAGGGAATCCACCTACGCCAGGGAGCAGAGATTTATAAAATCAGTACACTTCCCGGTGACCGACAGCCAGGGAAAGATTAGCGGTATGGGAGGGTACCAGGAGGATATTACCAATCTGAGTGACTCACTTCAGACCCTGCATCGCGAAAGAGAAACCCTCGAAGTACTTCTTGAGAGCATGCCCTTCTGTATTTTTTTTACCGACAGGCACTATCGCTACATCAGGGTAAACAGGATGATGGCTAAGCTACTCAGGGTGGACGAACCGGAACAGGCCGTGGGCAAGACCAATAAAGAGTTCTTCTCAAAGCGAGTGGCCAGAAAAATGACCGAGGAGGACCGTGCCGTCATTGAAACCGGGAAGCCCATTGTAGATAAGATCATCTACTTTGAAGACGAAGGGGTAGAAGGTTACTGGCTGGAAAAGAACAAAATCCCCATCAGGGATGAGCGAGGGGTTATCACCATGGTCATGGGAATATTTAAAGATGTTTCTGACCTGATGAAGATTGAGAACGATCTCAAAGAAGCAAGGGACAGAGCAAAGGAGTCGGATCGGCTAAAAACCTCTTTCCTGGCCAACATGTCGCACGAAATCAGAACACCCATGAACGGAATCCTGGGATTTGCCAACCTTTTGAGAGACCCCGGACTCAGCGAAGAAAAGAGAGACCTTTATTTAAAGCATATTGATCATTCGTCTCAACAACTTCTGAATATCATTGATGACATCATCGATATTTCGAAAATAGAATCGGAGCAACTAAAAATATCCAACAAGCCAGTCAGGATCAACGGAATACTGGATGAGATTTATTCCTCCTTTTTTCATCGCATCAGGGGGGATGCTCCCGGACAGAAAAAAGTGGCCTTCAACCTGAAGAAAGGGAACAACTCACATGATTTCACCATTGTTACCGATGACTTTCGCTTAAGCCAGGTATTCAATAATCTCATCGGGAACGCCATCAAATTCACCAATGAGGGACAAATCAACTTCGGATACAACCTGAAGGAAAACAGGTATATTGAATTCTTTGTGAGCGACACCGGTATCGGCATACCAAACAATAAGATCAGGCTTATATTTGACAGATTTGGACAGGTGAACCAGACAGATTCGCTGCAACCCACAGGCACGGGCCTGGGATTGCCGATCTCAAAGAGCCTGGTAAACCTGATGGGTGGTGAAATGTGGGTGGAATCGGAGTTGGGAGAGGGCTGCACTTTCTATTTTACCCTTCCCCTGGTGGTCGAAGACGCAGTGGAAGATACAAGGGTATTGATTTCAAACAAGACCTACAACTGGAGCAGTAAAAAGATCCTCGTGGCCGAAGATGAGGAACTGAACTGGTTTTTTGTGAAGGAGATGCTCAGGCAGACAGGCGCCATTGTACACAGGGCCCGCAATGGACATGAGGTAGTTGAGCTAACCCGCGATATGTCGCCCGATGCGATTCTGATGGACATTAAGATGCCTGAAATGAATGGCATTGAAGCGGCCCGGCTAATCAGGGCCTTCAATGAGGAGGTGCCGATTATTGCCCAGACAGCCTTTGTGATGGCCGAGGAAAAAGAAGAGAGCTTGCTGGCAGGATGCAATCACTTTGTCACCAAACCGCTGGACAGGACTACTATTATGGAACTGATTGACAGTTATTTCAAATGAAAAGGGCTGTAGTCATTGTGGCTGGGGGTTCTGGCATCCGCATGGGCGGAGATCTTCCAAAACAGTATCTGGAGCTTGAGGGCTTACCCCTGATTGTCCATTCCCTGAGAAAGTTCCGTCTTTTTGATCCCCTTATGAAGGTAGTGTTTGTGATGGCGCCTGCACATCTCGAGCATTGGAAAACCATCCATAATGCGCATAAACTGGATTCGGAAATCACCGTGGCTCACGGAGGCGCCAGCAGGTATGATTCGGTAAAAAACGGCCTGGCCCATGTGGCAGATGGTATGGTGGTGGGAATTCATGATGCGGTCAGGCCGCTGGTCAGCCAGGGAACCCTGGAGCGAACCTACTCATCTGCCCTCAGGTGGGGTAGTGGAATCCCGGTTATTGATCTGGACGATTCACTGAGAATGCTTGATGAAAGAGGAGGTTCTGCGCCGGTGGACCGAAGCCGGGTTCGCAGGGTACAAACCCCTCAGGTTTTTCAATCTACCCTGATTAAGCAAGCTTATCAGCGGTTCACAGATCCTGGATTTACCGATGATGCCTCGGTATATGAATCAGAATTTGGCAATCTTAAGCTTGTGGAAGGGAACCGGGAAAACATAAAGATCACCACCACGACCGATTTGCTTATGGCTGAGTCGCTTATTCAGACTCCTGAGTGACTTTTCCGCCCAGGCTGGTCTTAATCTCACGATCTTCAGGCTTTCCAAGATAGCCGATAAAGGCCCCGCCAGTAGCATTAGCATTCAGATATTGTGTCGTATTAACCTTCACCTGTGAACCGGTGGCCGCCTTCACCCATGCATTTGCAGTCTCTAACTCATAAGCCAGGCAGTTTCCCATGGTATTAGCAGTTACATGGAGACTCCGGGCACTGCCATAAAGAATAATGTCGGAACCCTGGTTTATGCGGGCACTAAGTGAATCAGCAGCAAGTGTCAATTCTATCTTGCCCCCGGTGTCTGTCTTCAGCGAGAGAACCTTATATTTAAGGGTATCGGGCGACTGAATAACAGCCCCACGAACTACCTCCAGGCCACTGAGCTTTGTGTGGTGTAAGACCACCTTTATGGCGGGGGACTGTGAAATTTCTGTTTTGGTTTTCAGGGTAAGTTTGCTCTTGTCCTGTTCGATGACCAGGTTGTCGGGCATCTTCTTTGTTTCGTATTCCAGGTAGGTGGAATCGGAAGGATGAAAAGTCACATGAATATTCCCGCTTACTTTTAATTGTTCAGAGGGAGCATTCAGGGTATAGACCTGCTGCTGTCCGGCTGCGGTGAAAAGCAGCATGCTTAGCAAGGAAACAGTGAGTATGGCTCTCATGGCACGATTTTTATCTTCAAAAATACGTTTAAATATTTTATTACCTTGCATCCCTGAGCGTGATGCATATGACAAAGGCGTTTAAAGTGTTGATGGTCTGTTTTTTGCTGGGTCATGCAAGCATATTTCTGGCTCAGGAAACCCTGGTGATTGAGGATGACAAACTGGTCATCAATGAGATTCATATCCAGGGAAATAAAGTTACCCATGATCATGTGATTCTAAGGGAGCTGATTTTCACCGAAGGAGATACCGTTCTGAAAATGGAGCTCTTACCTTCCCTGCAGAGAAGCAAGGACAACCTTTTAAACCTGGCCCTATTCAATTTTGTGAATTTTGGGATCCAGCACCTGGGCGATAACAGGATCGATGTGAATATTGAGGTTATCGAGCGTTGGTATATCTGGCCGATTCCCATTCTTGAATATGCAGACAGGAATTTCAGCTCCTTCATACAAAACAAAGACTGGGACAAAATCAACTACGGGGTCTGGTTGAAGTGGAGCAATTTCACGGGCAGGAACGACCTTCTTACCGGAAAAATCAGGCTGGGCTATATTAAAGAATATTCCCTTGCTTATTCTTTCCCGAACCTGGGGAAATACCAGAGACACGGTTTGTCTGCCGGATTTAATATGAATCAGCAGAACGAGGTGTATGTGGCCACACGGCACAACCTGCCGGTGGAGTACAGGCCCCAGGAAAGTCCGGCTCAGGAGAGGATCAATGCCTTTACTAAATATACCTACAGGCGGAAATATTTCACCACCCATTCCCTGGAGATGCAGTATTATGATTACCAGGTGTCCGATTCCGTGGCCATTGTCAATCCCAATTATCTGGGAGGTGGCAACGACAGGTTGAACTATTTTGTGTTGGCTTACAATTTCAATTATGACATAAGGGATTCAAAAATTTATCCCCTGGAGGGTTTCAATGCAAAAATCAGGGTTGAACAAATTGGACTAGGCTTTGTAAGTGACTTCGACTATCCTTCGTTGAGGCTGACAGGGGTAATGATGTATCACCATAAACTGGCAAACAGATTCTATTTCTACAACGCCACCAAGTTCAGGATGGCCTCGAAAAAAAAGATGCCCCATTTGTTGAACCAGGGCCTGGGTTATCGCGAATACCTGAGTGGATATGAAGCCTATGTGATAGATGGATCGGACTATATAATTTCCAAGTACAATCTGAAACTTGAGGTGATCAAACCAAACTCTTTTACCATTCCCTTCCTGGGGATTAAGCAGTTTAACAAAGTTCATTATGCACTTTATTTCAATGTCTTTGCCGATGCCGGTTATGTGAACAACAGTTTTCCGGATCCCACCAATACCATGGTAAATACCTGGCAGTTTTCCGCCGGAGCAGGGTTCGATTTTGTAACTTACTACGACCTGGTTTTCAGGGTCGACTATGCCATTAACCGCTACGGGGAGCATGGCGTTTTTATACATGTGGAGACTCCCTTTGCCAGATGGTAAAGGAAGATAAATACGGAAGCATAGAATACCAATGAAAAGTGCGAGACTTTATTCTCTGTGGATTGCCCTGATGGTGATTTTGCTGGTGGCGCTTTTACTGGGCCTCGAAGAGACAGACCTTATACAGCGGCCCATCCTCAAATACCTGGTACTGGCTGCTGTGGGGGTGCCCGCCATATACTTGCTAGTAAAATTCTTTTTCATCAGGTATGAAGCTTCCAGGATCGATAAGGGAAAATTGGACGAAGAGCTGAAAAGGGAAGAGAAGGTGTGGGCCTATAACCAATCGAAGGAGATCAGAAAATTAAAGCAAATGGAGAAGTACCGGAAAGACTTCTTGGGAAATGTCTCCCATGAGCTGAAAACCCCCCTCTTCAATATTCAGGGATACATCCTTACCCTTCTGGATGGGGGAATGGAAGACGAAACAATTAATTCACTCTATTTAAAAAGAGCTGAACAAAGTACCAACAGGCTCATAAGCATTGTGGAAGACCTGGAATCCATGGCCAGACTTGAATCTGGAGAATTCAAATTAAAAATGGATGTCTTCAACCTGGTGAAGCTGGCGGAAGAGGTTGTTGAATACCAGGAGATGCAGGCCAGACATAAGAACATAAAAATCAGTTTTGACGGAAACTACAACAAAGCAGTGAAGGTAAAGGCCGACAGAAAAAGAATTATGGAGGTACTGGAAAATCTGATCGGAAACACCCTTAAGTATGGCAGGGAAGGAGGAAAAACCACCATTGGTTTTAGCGACAAGGGAGAGAATATCCTGGTGGAGATTACCGACAATGGAATTGGTATTGAAGAGGGAAACCTGCCCAGGATTTTTGAGCGCTTCTACCGGGAGGACAAAAGCCGTTCACGCGAATCGGGAGGAACCGGACTGGGCCTCTCCATAGTGAAACACATCATCCAGGCGCATAAGCAGACCATCACAGTAAAGAGCAGGGTGGACCAGGGTACTACCTTTATTTTTTCGCTGCAGAAGGCATGAGTGCTTAAGCTTATCCTGCTCAGGGATCTATCCAGTCCCCTTCATTTTTCATTATACTTATCAGGGCATCCAGCGATTCTTTCTCAGGGATGTTTCGAAGCATGGGCTCCTTGCCCTTATAGATACTGACCTTGCCCGGACCGGCCCCCACATAGCCATAATCGGCATCGGCCATCTCTCCCGGTCCGTTAACGATGCATCCCATTACCCCTATTTTCAGGGTAGTGAGATGGGAAGTCGCTAAGCGAATCTCTTTCAACCTGGAAAGGATGTCAAAGTGGGTGCGTCCGCAGGAGGGACAGGCAATGTATTCGGTTTTGCTGATCCGCGCCCCGGCTGCCTGCAGGATCATCAGCACCCTTTCGTTCAACACAGGATGTGAGAAGTTGGAATTTTCCACCCACACCCCGTCAAGGCAGCCATCCACCAGCAGAAAACCGAGCTCACCGGCCAGCTGCAAAGAAAAAATCTCCAGGTCGCTGGTAGTGCTGGAGCATTTAAAAAGAATGGGGCTGACATTATTCTGAGAACAGAAGTTGTTCAGGCGGGACTTGATCTCCTGGATGCTGAACTCATCCTGTTCCAAAAGCAATATTTTATCTCCTGCTTCCAGAAGAGAAGGATCCTGAAGCCATTCCGTATAAGTGACAGTTAAATTTTTCAAGTGCCCGGGACTCATGTCCAATAGAGGATCAGGGCTTTGATGACTGACGATCCTGACACGGGTTCCCTTTCCCATTCCTGCTACTGGCATGGATTTTCTCCTGGAAAAACTGAAGGGATCCCAGGCAAGATTCCGGAAGGGATGGTAAGGCAAGTGCCCGGGCTTTGGAAAAAGGGCAGCTATAGCGGAAGCCACAGGCATTTCTTCTTCCGGGGGTTCTGTAAGAGAAACCCGGATGGTGTCGCCCATTCCTTCCAGCAGGAGAGGAGCCATGCCCGCAGCCGATTTGATCCGGCCCTCAGGACCATCTCCTGCTTCGGTAACTCCCAGATGCAGGGGGTAGGCAATTCCCTCCTCTTGCATCTTTTTTACCAGCAGGCGGACCGATTGCACCATTACCCTCGGATTGCTCGATTTCATGGATACCACAACTTTTTCAAAGGAGGCCTTCCGGCATATGCGAAGAAAGATCATCGCCGATTCGGCCATTCCTTCGGGAGTGTCGCCATACTTGTTCAAAATGGATTCATCCAGGGAGCCGTGATTCACGCCGATCCGAATGGCCGTGCCATGGGCCTTGCAGGTCTCCAGAAGTTCGGGAAGCAAAGCTTCCGGTGTGTTTCCCCTGAGATAATTTCCCGGATTAATCCGGATCTTATCGGTGATTTTTGCAGCTTCCAAAGCCAGTCCAGGCTTGAAATGAATATCGGCCACCACCGGTGTGTCATAACCGGCCTTATGCAATTCGGTGCGGATTCTGGCCAGGTTCTTCACCTCTTTTCTACCCTGGGTGGTGAGACGAACCAGGGCGGCGCCTTCCTTAATCATCCGGATGCACTGATCCACCGAGGCCTTCACATCGTTGGTGTCGGTATTGCACATGGACTGGATTTGTACGGCTTGATTGCCGCCCAGCTTCAAATTACCGATGGATATTTCAGTGGATCTCCCAATCGGCGCCATCTTTCCTGTCCTTTACGGTGATTCCCAGCTTAGAAAGTCCGTCCCGGATACGGTCTGCAGTTAAAAAATCACGATTCATCTTGGCATCGTTTCTGAGTTGAAGGATGAACTCAACCAGCTCTCCGGTGATGGCCTCTGACTGTCCCCCGGCCTCTGGCAAACTAAGACCAAGGACGGAGAATGTATAGTTATGGTAGAGGCTGCTTAATGCTTTCAGATCCCTTGAGGTGATAGTCTCCTTTCCTTCTGCCAGATTGTTGATCTGAGTCACACCGCTCAGGAGGTGGCCAATCAGTTTGGCTGTATTTATATCATCTTCCATGGCCTTGTGGCAGCGCTCGCTTAGCTCAGTCACATCCACGGTAGAGCTGTCAGCAGGTTTCAGGGCATCAAGCTGAACAATGGCTTTCATAAGGCGCAAGTAATCCTTCTCAGCATCCTGCATGGCCTTGTTGGAGAAATCTAGGGTGCTCAGGTAGTGGGCCTTGAGGATGAAGAAACGGATGGTCATAGGTCCGTAGGCCTGTTCCAGCATCTTATGATCGCCTGCAAAAAGCTCATCCAGCGTAATGAAGTTTCCCAGGGAACGTCCCATCTTCTGACCATTGATGGTGATCATGTTGTTGTGCATCCAGTATCGTACGGAAGGCTTTCCAAAGCCGGCCACATTCTGGGCAATTTCGCACTCGTGGTGGGGAAACAAGAGGTCCATGCCCCCGCCGTGAATGTCAAACTGCATGCCCAGGTACTTGGTACTCATGGCTGAGCATTCCAGGTGCCAGCCCGGGTAGCCTTCACTCCAGCGGGAAGGCCAGCGCATAATATGAGCCGGGTCGGCTTTTTTCCACAGGGCAAAGTCCAGGGGACTTCTTTTTTCCGATTGTCCCTCCAGGGCCCGGGTATTGGAAAGCAGGTCTTCGACCTTCCGGCCGGAAAGTTGTCCGTAGGGATGGGAATCATGGTAAGAGTTAACGTCGAAATACACCGAACCATTCACCTCGTAGGCATAGCCTGCGTCCATGATCTTTCCGATCAGTTCCTGTTGCTCAATAATGTGTCCGCTGGCTCTTGGTTCAATGCTGGGAGGCAGCACATTCAAAGAGGCCATATTCAGATGGTAGCGGTTCATGTAATGCTGAACCACCTCCATGGGTTCCAGTGACTCAAGCCTCGCCTTCACCAGGATCTTATCTTCTCCTTCGTCGGCGTCATCTTCCAGGTGACCCACATCGGTGATATTCCGCACATACCTCACCTTATATTCCAGGTGCATCAGGTAGCGGTAGAGCACATCGAAGGTAATGGCCTGGCGGGCATGTCCCAGGTGGGCATCGCCATATACCGTAGGACCACAGGCATAGAGACCCACAAAGGGAGGATTGATGGGAACGAACTGCTCTTTCTTCCTGGTGAGGGTATTGTATATAAAAAGCTTGTTGCTCATAACTATTGCGGGATAATCTGAATGATGGGACAAAATTAGTAAATTTAAGACTTACAAGACATTTAGAAAATATGGGAAAGAGTAAACGCAGAGGCAAGGACAAATTATCGCGCGAACAGGCCACCGCACTTATCATGGGCGTGTTTGGCAGAAATCCTAAACAAGTATATAACTACAAGCAGATTTCAAAGTTATTGTTCCTGACCGACAAGTTCCAGCGGGATATGGTTTCCAATACACTGGACCAGCTGGTGAAGCAAAATCAGCTTGAGCAGGTGGAGATTGGCAGATACCGATTGCGGAGCAGGGCGGGCTATAAAACCGGAACTCTGGATATGACCCAGCACGGCTATGCCTTTCTGGTATCGGAAAATTCGGACGACGATGTATTCATAGCCAGGAGCAATTTGAAAAACGCCCTGGATGGTGACCTGGTGAAGGTCTTTGTCTTTCCGGCGCGAAAGCAGCGAGGCCGCTCTGAAGGGGAAGTAGTAGAAATCCTGGAGAGAGCCAGGGATACTTTTGTGGGGACTGTGGAGATTTCCCGGAATTATGCCTTTTTGCTGCCCGACAACCGCAAAATGCCCTTTGATATTTTCATTCCCCTGGAGAAGCTGAAGGGGGTGGAACATGGTCAGAAAGCCATCGCCAAAATCATCGACTGGCCGGCAAAGGCAAAGAATCCTTTTGGTGAGATTGTAGATATTCTGGGTTTTCCCGGAGAGAACGATACAGAGATGCACTCCATCCTGGCCGAATTTGATCTCCCCTACAAATTCTCTGAGGAAGTGGAGGCTTATGCGGAAAAGATACCCGATGGCATCAGTCCGCAGGAGATTGAAAAGAGAAGGGACTTTCGCAAAGTGCCCACCTTTACCATTGACCCGGCCGATGCCAAGGATTTTGACGATGCACTATCCCTGCAGCCCATGGAGAAAGGATTGTGGGAGGTGGGAATCCACATAGCCGATGTGTCTTACTATGTAAAAACCAAAACAATCCTTGACAGCGAAGCTTACGATCGCGCCACCTCAGTTTACCTGGTTGACCGGGTGGTGCCCATGCTCCCCGAAAAGCTAAGCAACGGAGTATGTTCCCTGCGTCCCAATGAGGATAAGCTCACCTTTTCGGCTGTATTTAAAATGAATGAACAGGGCGAGGTACTGGATGAATGGTTTGGCCGCACCGTGATCCACTCCGTGCGCCGTTTTACCTATGCTGAAGCCCAGGATGTCATAGAGACAGGCGAAGGAGATATGAAGCAGGAAGTATTGAAGCTTTACGAAATCTCAAAAATCCTGAAAGACAAGCGTTTTAAAAATGGCTCTATCAATTTTGAACGTGAGGAGGTAAAATTCCACCTGGCCGAAGATGGCAGTCCCACGGGAGTTTATTTCAAGGTGCAAAAAGAAGCCAACTGGCTTATCGAAGAATTTATGCTTCTGGCAAACAAGAGGGTGGCTGCCTATGCCAGCCGGGGCGGGAAATATGAAAAGGAAATTAGTTCCGCAGAACCCAAGGGAAAAAAGCAGATTGGAAAAACCTTTGTCTATCGGATTCACGATTCACCCGATCCGGAGAAGATGAATTCATTTACCCGCTTCATCACCAAGTTCGGACATAACATGAATCCACAGCAAACGGGCCGTCGCCTGTCCATGGCTCTGAATGCCCTGCTGGACCAGGTGCAGGGAAGAAAGGAGCAGAATGTGGTGGAAATGATGGCACTTCGCTCCATGGCCAAGGCGCGTTACTCCACCATCAACGTCGGGCACTATGGCCTGGCTTTTAAAGACTATGCTCATTTCACTTCCCCTATCAGACGCTATCCCGACCTGATGGTGCACCGCTTACTGGCGCACTACCTGGCACAAGGAGAATCGAAAAATGAGGAAACCTATGAAAAGAGGTGCGTACATTCTTCTGAGATGGAGCGGAGGGCAGTAGATGCTGAACGGGCCTCCATCAAATACAAACAGGTAGAGTTTATGCAGGATAAGTTGGGAATGGAATTCGATGGAGTAGTCTCTGGACTTACCGATTGGGGAATTTATGTGGAGATCGTAGAAAACAAGTGCGAGGGAATGGTTTCCATTAAGAGCATTGCAGATGACTTTTACGAGTTTAATGAGGAGGAATACATGATTGTGGGTCGCCATTCGGGCAAGAAATATGAGATAGGCGACGAGGTGAGAGTTGAGGTACTAACTGCCAACCTGTCGAGAAGGCAGCTTGACTATAAGCTTGTGGATTTGGAACAGGAACCTTAATTTTACATTCAGGTAGTAATAGTTTCATCTAATGGTGGTTGTAAAGGAAGAGGTCAGGATGCACATTGTGGGGGTTGCCCGCAAGATATTTACCAGAAATGGTTTTAGGAAGACCACAATGGAAGAGATAGCCGAGGTCTCCCAGAAAGGAAAGAGCTCCATCTACTACTATTTTAAGAGCAAAGAGGAGATATTCCGGGCCGTTGTGGAAAATGAAGCCCGCGAGCTGAAGGAGCGTCTCGACCGCATCATCATGAAAAAGGATTCGCCCGTCGAAAGGCTAAAAGCCTATATGCTCTTCCGGCTTCATTATGTGAAAACCCTGGGGAACTTCTATTCGGCACTTAATGAAGAATCGCTCTCCCATATGGATTTCATCCTGGAAATCAGGCGTAATTTTGAGGAAGAAGAGCGCCAGGTGGTCCGGGAAATTCTGGATGAAGGCATGAAACAGGGATTCTTTAAACTAACCAGTTCAGAAATCGGCGCCATCGCTATTTCCACCATGATGAAAGGCCTGGAACTTCCCCTGCTGCTGAGTGATGAGCATCGTACCGACCGTGAAGAACTGATGGAGGACCTGATCCGTGTACTCTTTTACGGGATCATACAACGGTAAAATTTAAGCTTCATATACACTCATTTCCTTTACGCATACTATTTCCCTGCTTAAAATCTTCACTACGTGAATATTTGTAG
>Ga0316191_10001230_pt1 | contig 17826 bp, 17 predicted proteins | sample Eddworburr2cm_MG_FD_204928 | JGI IMG/M metagenome (GOLD analysis project Ga0316191, IMG submission 204928) | Coastal sediment microbial communities from Maine, United States - Eddy worm burrow 2 cm | ecosystem: Environmental > Aquatic > Marine > Coastal > Sediment | place: USA: Maine...
GGCGACGTCGATCGCTTCAAACGTTTCTTCCACGGCATGCTGGACGAAGGTGTTTACCTTGCACCGTCAGCTTTTGAAGCGGGCTTCGTCTCGGCGGCGCACAGCGACGATGATATCGATGACACCATCGCCGCTGCGAGCAAAGTCTTCGCGACTCTTTAGAAGTTGAAAATCACGCCGGCAGATAAGGTCCGCTCGGCGCCATAGAGTCGCTCGCCAACAGGAATATCGGACCCGTATGCGCGATTAATGCCGGCAACATGATCCTGGTAAGTCTTGTCGAGCAGGTTATCGACGCGAGCCTCCAGGCGCAGGGCCTCGATCGGATACCAAACAAGCGCGGCGTTGACGAGCCCGTAACCTGCTGTTGCCTGTTCTTCGTTGTAAGCAGAGACTTTGTCCTGCCTGGCGTAGCCAACAATCTCGGTCATCACTGACAGCCTATCGCTTTCCCAGGTAAGGCCGAGGCTGGCGTTCAGCGGCGCCAACCGATACAGGTTGTCGCTAACGTCTGTTCGGCGACCCCGCGTGTATGAGGCGATGCCATCAAAATACCATTGGTCAGTCAGCTCGACTTTATAGGCGAGGTCGATCCCGTAGATCTCAGCGTCGACGTTTACGAACTCCAGCGCTGGTTTCCCGGACATCATCTGGGAAACCATGTTCGCGACCATGTTGGTTGACGGAACACCCTGGATATAGCCATCGACCTGGCGATAGAAGATCTGCGGTGAAATCGTGAACCGCCCAGCCTCCTGGCCGTAGCCGATCGTGATCTCGTTGGAACGTTCTGCATCCAGATCCAGTCCGCCGATGTAGTTGCGACCGTCAGCCAGGCCACCCGTGGCCTGCAGAGGCAACCAAAGGTAGAGCTCCTGGTAGGACGGAGCTCGGGTCTTGCTGCCCAGCTCGAAGCGCCATTCGGAGTCATCCGAAACTCGTAATCGATACTTCACAACAGCATCAACAGAATCCCAGGTCAGGTCCCTGTCCGCCGCGTTAAAATCATCTGCAAGCAAATCAACATTGGTGCCCATGGGACCCATCATGCCGCTCGCACTGACCTCGCCTGCGTTTGCGTCGACGCGCTTGGCGCGCAATCCGAGCTCAAGGTCGCCGCGGCGGGTATCGCGTTGCCACTCGATGAATGCCGACGTCACGTCCCTCGTTACATCAACGAAATTGTCGACGCGGAACATTGCGTTGTTCGGGTTCGTAATCGTCGCCTCGTGATTCGCCGCGCTCGTGTCGATTCCAATCCTGAGCAATGACGCCGCGAGCGCGAAGTCAGCGTCGGCGCTCACTTGCCCGCCCGCACCTGTTGCGAAGTTCTGGCGCTGTGCCATTGGCGCAGGCGGCTGGCGCAGACCGAAGTTGTCCATCAGGTGCTCGACGTCATTCCAGCCGGCACGGAGGTTCAGCGAAATCCCGTCAGTGATTTCGACAGAGCCCTGTGCGCCGGCAAGGTCTGTCTTGATAAAGCGAATGTCCATTGGCAGTGCCGGTGTACCGGTATCGTCGGTGTCGAGCCTGCCGACATACAGCTGCAGGTCGACAGAGTTGCCCGCGAACGCATAGCTCAGGTCCGCACGCTCGCGATGCAGGCGCGATGGTCGCATGACGCCGACCGGCGTCGTGATGTCATCACCGTCATCGACCGCCGCAATCAACGACACCTTGTGGTTAGTGCCCGCATGGGTGAGCCTGCCGGCTGATGTACTCACGTTGCCATTTCCCGAATATCGCGTGCCTGCAAAGCCTGACCATTCGGCGTCTGCCTGGCTGAAAGTGCCACGGGACAGTCGCAATGCCATGTGCCCACCGACGGACTCCGGTGCCAGCGACACGCTCGCCACACCACGCGTCACGGCAAGGTCCTCGGTGATCATTGGCGACGCGTAGGACATAGGCGTGTCCATCGCATTCGGACCACCCGAGACAACACCGAGATGATCGATAACGACCGAGACGCGATCACCGTACATGCCGCGATACTGTGCGATTCCGGTCACAGGACCGTTGGCGTTGACGTTAGCGCCCGGTATGTCCTTCAGTATGGTCGCTGTGTCCACGAGCATTTCGCGGTCGACTTCTATTTGTACGAGGCCTGTCGAGACTGATCGCCCGACGACAACGACTTCGTCAACCTCGGACTCGGCACCACTCACCGGCTGCTGTGCGCCTACAGCGGCGGACAGCAGCAATGCGGCCGTGCTGGCCGCGCTTGCATAATAGTTCACAATTTTCTCCTGGATTGCACCGGCAGGAGCACACGCCCGCTGCCAAATTAAGTTCGTCAGGTGCGGTCAGACAGGAGGAGCTCTCGAGCGGTAGGCCGTTGTCAACGGGGCGTGCGTTACCGTCGCGGGCGCGTTACTGAACCAGGTTGCCTCTGGGGGAATTTCAGGTGGCGCGGTGGTATCCACCGCCACCGCCGACGCGAGCATGTGGCCAATGGGGCATTGCTCCGTCCCTGAAACGGAATTGGAGCTACCGTCGTCACCACGGTGGTGGCCATGGTGGCCAGGGTGCTCGTCGCCCGCCAGCGCCTGCATGATCTCTACCGGCATTCCGGACGGGCAGAGTTCGTACAGCAGGCCGCTGCCCTTGCTGCCCGGCATATACCCGTCCGGAGTCAACGCGCGCAATGACAGCATCGCCAGTGAGGCGACGAGCAGCAGCTTGTTGCGGACGGACGAGTTCATAAGTACCTGAGTGTAGTGGCAGGACGACTCTGCACTAACTGGCAGACGGTACAGTATCAGCTGCCCGACAGGACAGTTAAATGGGTGGTTTCACCCAAGTATTACTGGTGTAAGACCTCCTCAACCAGCCTGAGACAGGCCGATATGTCGTCATTTTCGAGCACGGCCTGTTTCGTCTCCAAGTCGATCGGCAGAATTTCCATAAATCGCCGCGCAACCCACGCGGCGTCGTCATAGGCGCGCTCGATGCCTTCGTACAGACGGCCGAGGTCATTGAGTACGCTTTCCAGGATAGGTGGTAATGCTTTGTATTCGTTCGGTAATACCATTGGCAGGGTCGGTGGCAATAATTCGACCTCACCGACGTTGAGACCGTCGCCCAGCCGCTCAGCGGAATGCAAACGGAACCGTTCCGTGCCGATGGCCGTAATCCCCAGCAATCCGTCGCTTCCCTGGTACCAGTCCGTTACCCGGGCGAGTGTGCCGACATGGTGCGTCGTGGCTGGCCCGGCTTCATGACCGTCTCGAATCAGCAGTACACCGAAAGGCGCATCTTCTTTCATGCAACGGCTGATCATATCGAGATAGCGGGGCTCGAAAACCCGCAGTGGCAGCGGCCCGCCCGGGAATAGCACCGTATTGAGGGGGAAAAGAGGAACCTGCATGATCCCCAAAGTATAGCCTCAGGATGAGCCGTACGCAGACCCTCATTAGCACCCGCAAAAAAAAAATCCCCACACGAGGTGGGGATAATCTGGGGATGCGCGCTACCGCGCTATGAGCCTGTACGAGGTACAGGACCTGAAGTGTCACAAAATCAGGCGGCGAATGGGTTTCAGGGAGATTTCAGAATGTATCCATTTGTTTCTCGCCGATCGCGTCGCTCCTATCTTGCGCGCGCACGCGCTATCATCGCCACATGACCAAGGTTCTCCTGATCGATGACGATCGCAAGCACTCTGCGTTAATGCAGGCGTATTTCAAGCGCTTCGGCATTACGCTTGTCTGTGCCTATGACGCTGAAGAAGGGTTCAAGAAACTGAGTAGAGAAGAGCCGGATCTGCTCCTTCTGGATATCATGTTGCCCGGCAAGGACGGCTTTCAGATTTGCCGCGAAGTTCGCAAGAACAACAACATACCGATCATTATGCTCACCGCCCGAGGCGATGTTTTCGATCGAGTCTCGGGGCTCGAACTGGGCGCCGACGACTACATCGGCAAACCATTTGAACCCCGCGAGTTGGTTGCTCGAGTACAGGCCACGCTGCGACGCTCGGAGATCACGGGCTCCACGGTCGGCGAGCTGGCGTTCGATGGATTGACGATCGAAACGGAAACCCGGACCGTTCGTGTCGATGACGAGGTCGTTTCGCTCACGTCGATGGAGTACGAACTGTTGCTGATCCTCGCCCGCCGACATGGGCGCAAATTATCACGCGACGACATTCTCAGTGAATTGCGAGGCATTGATGCCGCTATCCTGACCCGATCTGTCGACATCATGGTGAGTCGCCTGCGCCAAAAACTCGGTGATACGGTCAAGCCGGCGCGCTTTATCCAGACGGTCTGGGGCCGCGGCTATTCATTCGTGGGCGTTCCGAAAACGGATGATTAATCGCCTTTCGCGATCGCTTTCATTTCGCCTCCTGGTCATTTTCATTGTACTGGGTGGCTTATTCGTACTCGGCACGATCGAGGCAGTCCAGCGCTTCTACAATAGCGACCAGATTCGCGGCCTTATCAGTGGCCACCTGTCGCTCCACGTAAGCTACGTGCGCGAAGATATCGGCGTTCCGCCGCGAATTGAGCGCGCAATCGCAATTACGGAAAAGGTCCCCGTCGACATTCGCATCCTGGGTCCTGATATGGACTGGGCTTCCGATCAGGCCTTTCCTCGACTCGAGCAGCTGGTGTTCCAGCCCAGCCCTCGATTTAGCGAAAGCCCGGGTGCCTGGGCCGATGAACTAGCCGGCGTGGATTTCGCCAGCCTCGACAACCACGAGTTCCTTCGCATTCGACAGGGCGGCTATCAGATCGTCGTGTCGACGCCGAGAATCTCGGACGTGCCCGAGGGCCCGGCATTGATTCCGCTTGTCCTGGGCCTGGGCCTGTTCTTCCTGCTAATCGCGTATGCAGCGGTGACCTGGCTGTTATGGCCGATCAGGACGATTCGTGCCGGTGCCGAACACATTGGCCGTGGCAACTTCGACTTCCGCATTTCAAACATCCGCAGCGACCAGCTCGGCGATCTCGCAACAGATATCAACAAGATGGCGGGAGACGTAGAGGATATGCTTGATGCCAAGCGTGCGCTGCTGCTCGGGATCAGCCACGAGCTGCGCACACCCCTGTCGAGAATGAGACTCGCTCTCGAATTTCTGGGTGAAGAAGATGACGCCGAGGGGCTGAGGGCAGAAGTCATCGAAATGGAGACCATTGTCAGTTCGTTGCTTGAGGCCGAGCGTCTCAATAGCCGGCACGCGCAGCTGTTCCGGTCCGAGGCAGACATTGGCGACCTGGTCGCCGACATGCTGGAAAGCTTCTTCTCACGAGACAGGGACCGAATCACGGTGTCGCAGCCCGACGAGCCCATCGTGGCATCGGTCGACGCAGCACGCATCACGCTGCTCCTGAAGAATCTCATCAGCAATGCGCTGCGCTACTCGAGCCCTGTCGATGGCCCGGTCGAACTGGTCCTCTCCACGGAACGCGAGGAACTTATCATGTCCGTTTCTGACCATGGCCCAGGACTCAGTAAGGACCAGGCTGAGCATATCGGCGAGCCCTTCTACCGCAGCGATCAGTCCCGGGCACGGGAATCTGGCGGTACCGGTCTTGGGCTGTATCTCGCAAGCCTGGCCGCCGCGGCACACGGCGGCTCTCTGAGACTGCTCGATACCGGGGGTCAAGGTGCCAGTTTCGAGATTCGGATCCCCTCGATTGGGGTTTAAGCTCTGCGGCATAGCGCGGGAGAACGAATTTCTCGGACTCAGCAGGAACCGCCGGTCGGCCGACCAAAACGCTCAAAGCCAGTAATCACGTGGCCTCTGTTATCTGAACAGAGTCAGTTTGTAAACGAATGTAACAAGGCCGGAAAAGCCATTGTGGACCCTGTGTATGGACCGTATGTTGGCACTCTGATGATTTTGGAGGCCGCCATGAGCGCCATCACTGCAACCGCTGTCAATTGGACCGAAACAGGACTCGTTCCGGATACCGTCATACGGGCCGGCATCCGGAGACTCCTCGAAGCCAAACGCAAGGAGATCCACTCGGGCGATATCGAGTACGCCGCGGAAACGCTGAACGGTTTCGTCGCCATGATGACTGACTCGCCTATCGCGCTGGTACCTGACCTCGCGAACGAGCAACACTACGAAGTCCCCGCCGAGTTTTTTGCGCATGTCATGGGTGACCATCTCAAATACAGCTGCTGCCATTGGGGCAGTGACGTTGGCAACCTGTCCGAGGCAGAGGCTGCTGCGCTGGAGTTGACCGTGACGCGGGCTGGTATCAAGGATGGCATGCACGTGCTCGATCTTGGCTGCGGCTGGGGCTCGCTATCGCTTTGGGTCGCTGAACACTTTCCCCGCTCGTCGGTCACATCCGTCTCAAACTCGACATCGCAACGAGACTTTATCCGCCAGCAGGCGACCGAGAGATCTATCGACAACATCGAAGTGATCTCCTGCGATATGAACGATTTTGAAACGGACAAACGCTTCGACCGGGTCGTGTCTATCGAGATGTTCGAACACATGCGCAATTACGGCGAGTTGTTCCGGAAAATAGACGAGTGGCTGTTACCCCAAGGCCACTTCTTCATGCATATCTTCTGCCACCGCACCACGCCCTACGAGTACATCGACAACGGGCCAGGCGACTGGATGAGCAGACACTTCTTCAGTGGCGGCATCATGCCAAGCGCCGATTTGCCGCTGCGTTTTCCGGCAGACCTCAATATCGTGAATCGCTGGCACTGGAGCGGTCAACACTATGCCAGGACGTGCAATGCCTGGCTCAGCAAGATGGATGAGAACAAGGCACGGATCATGCCGGTTCTTGAAAAGTGTTATGGCGAGGCCGATGCGTCGCTTTGGTGGCAGCGCTGGCGCATATTTTTTATGGCTTGCGCCGAGCTGTTCGACTACGACGAAGGTCAAGAGTGGTTCGTCGGCCACTATCTATTCGAGAAGGCGGTTCGCTGACATGCTACTTCTAATGAACTTTGCGGTATTCGAGATCGCCTGGCTGTCGTCGGTTATCGGCGCCGCCCAGCAAATGCCATGGTTGGGGCCGTTGGCGGCCGTTATTGCATTGGCGCTGCATCTGCGGGCCGCGCGCAGGCCGTTTGAGGAGGTCCTGCTGGTACTCTGTTGCGGACTGATTGGCGCAGGCTTCGACAGCATGCTGGTAACCGCAGGCTGGGTCTCCTACGAAGCCGGGATGTTCAGCAACTACCTCGCGCCCTACTGGATTGTCACGATGTGGATGTTGTTTGCGACAACGCTAAACGTCTCGATGCGCTGGCTCAGAGGTCGGCCAAAACTCGCAGCACTGCTCGGCTTATACGGCGGTCCGGCATCGTACCTGGCGGGGCAGGCTCTTGGCGGTATCGTCATAGTCGACCAGTTCGCAGCGCTTACGGCGCTTGCTCTCGGCTGGGCTGTCATCATGCCGGTTCTCATGTGGCTGGCGGAACACCTGGACGGCATGCCGGGGCCGCGCCGCAAGTGGATCGCGGAACGCACCTGATAAGGAGTACCAAATTGTGATACGTAATCTCTCTGCAGTCCTGGTGTTCATCCTGATGAGCGCCGCATTTGCTTCGCCTGCCGCCGGCCAGACCGGTGCAGGAGAGGTTGCCTCCTGGGACTTCGTTGTTTACCTCAACGACAAGAAAGTCGGCAAACACGAATTCAAGGTGATTGAAACGGGCGGCATACGACAAGTACAAAGCGAGGCCAGTTTTACGGTGAAGGTCCTGTTCATACCTGCCTACCGCTACCAACACAGCGCGGCGGAACGCTATACGGATAACTGCCTGGTTGAATTCGACGCGAGCACCAATGCCAATGGCGAACGTATCCGGGTATCCGGAGCGCGCTCCGGCGCGGGGTTCGTTGTCGAAAGAGACGGCGCTCCGGTCGAGCTGCCTGAATGTGTCATGACGTTTGCTTACTGGAACCCGGACTTTCTGGAACAACCACGCCTGTTGAATCCCCAGACCGGGGAATACGTCGATGTTCGCGTCGAAAACCTAGGCGAAGAGACCCTCGATTTTCGCGGCCAGTCGGTGGCAGCAACGCGCTTCAAGCTAAAGGCCGATGAGGTGGACCTGACGCTCTGGTATTCAAGCGATGACGAGTGGCTCGGCCTCGAATCAGTAGCCAAAGGCGGACACATCATCCGTTATGAGCGTTCCTGACATGCGCACCGCTACAAAATTTGCCGCCCTTGCATGCGCCGTAATCCTGTTCGGCGGGTGCGCGGCCAAAGGACCTGAAATGAAAACAGTGGACTACGTGGACATCGATCGTTTCATGGGACCGTGGTATGTCATTGCCAACATACCGACGTTCCTGGAAAAGGGTGCGCACAACGCCGTCGAGACTTACACCCTGAACGACGATGGGACAATCGCGACGAACTTCAAATTCAGGAAGGACAGCTTCGACGGCAAGATCAAGGAATACAATCCAAAAGCATTTGTAATGAACCAAGAGACAAACGCGTTGTGGGGAATGCGCTTTGTCTGGCCGATCAAGGCCGATTATCGAATCGTTCATCTTGACGATGAATACCAGCACACAATCATCGGCCGTCAGAACCGTGATTACGTGTGGATAATGGCGCGCACGCCGACCGTATCAGATGCCGACTATGACCAACTGCTGTCGGTCGTGGAATCGCTGGGATACGACACGTCGAAAATCGAAACCGTGCCACAGCGCTGGTGACCCGATGAAAATCGCAATTATCGGTACCGGAATTGCTGGAAATGTCGCTGCCTACAAGCTACGGCAGGAACATGACATTACTGTGTTCGAGGCCGGTTCCTATGTCGGAGGCCACACGAATACTGTGGACGTCGTTGAAGACGGCCTCCAGTTCGCGGTCGACACGGGTTTTATCGTGTTCAACGATCGTACCTATCCGAACTTCATTCACCTGCTTGACGAAATCGGTCAGGAATCACAAGAAAGCGAAATGAGTTTCAGTGTCCAGGCCGAAGACAGCAATATCGAGTACAGCGGCTCTTCCCTGAATACGCTGTTCTCGCAGCGCAGGAACATCCTTCGCCCGCCGTTTTACCGGATGATTCGCGACATACTTCGTTTCAACAAGACAACGCTGCCGAGCGTCGATCATCTCGACTACTCGGAGTCGGTTGGTGATTACCTCTTTGACAACGGCTACAGCCACGAATTTGTGGATCACTATCTCGTGCCCATGGCGGCGGCAATCTGGTCAGCGGAACCGGTGTCGGTCCTGGACATGCCGATCAAGTTCCTTGCCCGGTTTTTCGACAATCACGGCTTGCTGCAGATCAAGGATCGACCGACCTGGCGCGTCGTCAAGGGCGGATCCCGTCAATACGTCGAAAAACTCGTAGCCGCTCACCGCGAGCGAATTCGCCTGAACTCCCCTGTTCAGTCGATTCGTCGAATTGATGATCGTGTGGAACTACGCTCGGCATCCGGTGGTACTGAACTATTCGATTACGTCTTCGTCGCCTGCCACAGCGATCAGGCATTGTCGCTGATAGAGGATGCAACGCAAGCGGAGCAAGAAGTACTCGGCGCGATTCGATATCAGTCCAACGACGCAATACTGCATACCGACGATTCATTGATGCCAACCCGACGGCGCGCCTGGGCGGCCTGGAACTACCACATCCCGAAGGATTCATCGCGTCATGTTGCCGTCACCTACAACATGAACATCCTCCAGGGTCTGCGGACCGACAGCCAGTACCTGGTTACCCTGAATAACGACCGCCGGATCGACCCAGGGAAAGTCATTCGGAAGATTCAGTACGAACACCCAATGTACTCGCGAGAATCGGTCGCAGCGCAGGGTCGACAGGCCGAAATCAACTGCGACCGGACGTTCTTCTGCGGCGCGTATTGGCGCAATGGTTTTCACGAGGACGGCGTCGTCAGCGCGCTGAACGCCATTGAGCATTTCGAGGAGAGGCTAGCCGATGGAGAGCTGCATCTACGAAGGGCGAGTTAAACACTCGCGCTCCAGACCAGCCAGACATCAGTTCAGCTACCGTCTGTTCCTGATGTACCTGGACCTCGATGAACTGGACACACTCTTTGAGAAGCGCTGGTTCTGGTCCGCATCGCGGCCTGCCCTTGCGAGGTTTCGGCGCAGCGATCACATGGGACCTGAGGACCAGCCCCTTGCTGATGCAGTTCGGGATCGGGTGGAGAAAGAAACCGGCAGAAGGCCCGGCGGCTCAATTCGCCTGCTAACCAATCTGTCCTACTTCGGGTACTGCTTTAACCCGGTAAGCTTTTACTACTGCTTTTCCGCAGATGGCGAACACGTGGAGTACATCGTCTCCGAGGTACACAACACGCCGTGGGGGGAGCGCGACACCTATGTGCTGGACTGTCGCAAGACTGCCATGTTCGATTCCTCCTGGCGGTTCCGTCCCACCAAGAAGATGCATGTCTCGCCTTTTATGCCGATGGAGGTCGAGTACGACTGGGTGTTGTCCCAGCCGACGGATCAATTGTCGGTATTCATGGCGAACTCCCAGGAGAGCATTCGAATCTTCGCCGCAACGTTGAGTCTGAGTCGCAAGCCGATTACTACGTGGTCCTTGTCCTCGGTGCTCCTGCGATTTCCGCTGCAGACATTCAAGATCATTCTCGCGATCTACTGGGAGGCCTTGCGCCTCTGGGTCAAGCGATGCCCGTTCTATACGCATCCACAAAAGGAAGAAGAGGCAACGGCACGATGAGTACAAGAATCAACTCCGTACACACAACCGAACTGACATACGCAATCAGGAAGCCCGCCTGGCTGGACAGGCTCGCAAAGCGCCTTGTCCAGGCGCGGCTCGAGAAGCTCCGGGAAGGACAGGTTGTCATCTTCCAAAATGATAGGCGAGCAACCTTCGGTCAACTGACGGAAGATTTTCCGCGAGCCATCGAACTACGCGTTCACGATTCCGCTTTTTATCGTGATATTGCATTTGGCGGTTCGATCGGGGCCGGAGAAGCGTACATGCAGGGGTACTGGGCATGCGATGAACTTGAGGACCTGCTGCGCATATTGGTCCGGAACCGGGACGTCCTTGAGAAAATGGACTCGGGCCTTGGTCGACTCAGCGCGCCAATGCAAAAGCTGTCCCATGCGCTGAATCGAAACACGCGGTCCGGTAGCCGCAAGAATATTGCCGCGCACTACGATCTCGGCAACGATTTCTACCAGTTGTGGCTGGACCCGAAGATGATGTATTCGAGCGCGTACTTCGACTCACCAGCGACGTCTCTTGAAGACGCGGCTGTCGCGAAGCTCGACCGAATTTGCAGGAAGCTCGATCTTTCTGCGAACGATTCCGTCGTCGAGATCGGCACGGGATGGGGTGGCTTTGCCATACATGCAGCGCGGCACTATGGCTGCCATGTCACGACAACAACGATTTCACGACAGCAGTACGAGTACGCGAAACAGGCTATCCACGATGCCGGTTTGGACGACCGAATCACACTGCTGCTCAAGGACTACCGGGATCTGGATGGAAGTTTCGACAAGCTTGTCTCGATAGAGATGATCGAAGCCGTTGGTCACGAATACCACGACACCTATTTCAGCAAATGTTGTGAGTTGCTTAAGCCTGACGGCATGATGCTGCTTCAGGCAATTACGATTGCCGACCAGCGATACGACAAGTACAAAACCGGAGTCGACTTCATCAAGCGGTATATCTTCCCGGGAGGCTGCCTGACGTCAGTAACCGACATGACCCGGACCATGACCACCCAGACTGACATGCGGGCAATTCACCTTGAGGACATTGGGCCGCATTACGCGACGACCCTGAATCACTGGCACAAGCGGTTCCTGAATCGCATCGATGAGGTTCGCGCTCTCGGTTACTCGGAGTCGTTCATTCGCATGTGGCGGTTCTACCTGGCCTACTGCGAGAGCGCGTTTTCCGAACGAGCGACAGGCGTCGTCCAAATGCTCATGATGCGGCCGGGTACTCGCTGTGATTACGTTAGCTACCAGGACGAGTCTGGCCGGGTTGCTCTAGCCGCTGCGCGTTCTCTGTAATAGCGCCGTTAGTGTCTGCCTTGCTGAGCCAAAGCCGCCGTTACTCATAAAAATAACCTGGTCGCCACCCAGCACGCGAGTCGACATATCGTTGACGAGGCGATCATAGTCACCGAACAGGCGCAGCTTCCCACCGAGACTCTCAAGGCTGGACTCAAAGTGGTCGCTCATGCCCTCCGGACGGAACATCCACACAAGGTCGGCACCTGCCAGCGAATCGGCCAGCAGATCGTTATGTACGCCGAGTTTCATGGTATTTGAGCGCGGCTCAATTGCGACGACCACGCGATGTCCCGGATAGCGCTTGCGCATTGACTTGATCGACTTGCTGATCGCCGTCGGATGATGCGCGAAATCGTCGTAGATGGCGATATCGGCGACCGTCGCCGTGCGCTCCATGCGTCGCTTGACGCCTTCGAAGCGTGACATTGCATCAACGGCCTGTTCGAGCGAGACGCCAGCAGACGCAGCGGCGGCCACTGCAGCCAGCGCATTCTCGAGATTATGCACGCCGCCAATCTTCCAACGCGTGTCAGCGCCCTTTCCATCCGGGCCACGAATGCCAATATGACGCTCCACCTTATCGCCAAAGCGCGCGGTCCAGTCTGTGTCATCGGCCGTGCTGAAAGTCTCTAAGGGAGTCCAGCACCCTTGCTCGATCAGCTGTCTCAGGTTCTCGTCGTCGCCGTTCATTACGATGCGACCACTGCTTGGCACCGTGCGCAACAACTGGTGAAACTGCCAGAGAATGGCATCCATGTCCTTGTAGATATCGGCATGGTCGTATTCAAGATTGTTCAGGATGACGGTGCGCGGACGGTAATGGACGAACTTCGCGCGCTTATCGAAAAACGCGGTGTCGTATTCGTCGGCTTCGACAACGAAGTAACGCGAATCGCCGAAGCGTGCTGACTCGCCGAAATTGGCGGGAATGCCGCCAATCAGGAATCCGGGCTTATGACCTGCATCCTCGAGGATCCAGGCCAGCATACTGGCCGTCGTTGTCTTGCCATGCGTTCCGGCAACCGCCATTACGTGACGGTCATGCAGCACATTCTCGGCCAGCCATTGGGGGCCTGACTTATAGGGCATCCCGCGATCCAGCATTGCCTCGACGACCTCGACACCGCGACTCATGACATTACCGACAACAACGCAATCCGGATTGATTTCCAGTTGGTCCGCGTCAACGCCTTCGTGAACATCGATCCCGAGTTTCCGAAGCTGAGTACTCATTGGCGGGTATACGTTGCGGTCGCACCCGGTCACTTCGTGTCCGGCCGCTCTCGCCAGCGCCGCGACGCCGCCCATGAAGGTTCCACAGATTCCGAGTATGTGTATATGCATGTCGCCTCAGGCTACCTGTCTATTCGACCGCTTCGGCAGTGACTGCTTGCCGTTCGGTCGGATCGACCAGCGCGTACAAGAAGAGCTGGATCATGAACACAGCCATTGCCGCCACGATGCCAACGTACCAGTGCCGGTTGATCGCCCGCGCGATGATATGCCCTTCAACCGGGATGGACCACAGCAATATCAGTGTCGCGACAAGGCTCGTGATGTTCTTGCTCAAAAATGGCGAGAGGAAAACGTTGGCCGCAACGAACAACAAGCTCAGCACGGCGCCGCATCCGAGGATCGCGGTGACAGTCTGCAGCAAGCGGGGCTGGTTGCCGGTCAGCATGACGATAGCGGCATAGCAGCCGAGGCCGCTGAGACCGGTAAACGTACCAATAAGGAAATCGTGTCGGCCGAGCTCCGGAGTCATGATTGTCATGACCAGGCCCGCAGTCAGCCACAAGGCCATCACCATCGAGAAAACGACCGGCGAATACGGAATCGCATCCGGCCCCTTCCTGAGGCGAATAATGTCGAACAATGTTTCGAACAGGGCCAGCATGATGCTCGCATGTTAACCTCTGTTTCCTTTTTTCGCCCGCGCCTTTTTATGCCTCACTACCAATTGATCGAAGATCCGGACTCGCTCGTCCCCACGCTACAGAACCAGGGGCGAGTCGGCGTGGATACGGAGTTCATGCGAGAACGAACATACTTCGCACAACTTTGCCTGACGCAGATCGCGGGGCCCGACGAAATCTGGTGTGTCGATCCGCTGACAGGACACCAGCAGGAGGCGTTCTGGAAGGAGCTCCTTTCCCACGATTGGGTGGTGCATTCGGCACGTCAGGACATCGAGGTCATCTACCAGACGGCCGGCGCAATGCCCTCGTCTGTTTTTGATACGCAGATTGCGGCCGGTCTGCTCGGCTATCCCGCACAAATGGGGTACGCGGGACTCCTGAAGGAGCTTTTCGACGTTGAGATCCACAAAACGCACACACGAGCGGACTGGAGCAAGCGCCCCCTGCGAGAAGAATATCTCCAGTACGCGGCTGAGGACGTCGAATACCTGCTGGCCGCCTGCGATCTGTTAACCGAGAGACTGGAGAACAAGGGACGCCTCGATTGGGCGCGTGAAGACGCCGACTGGCTGCTCGACCCGGCTCTCTACGAGATAAGCGGCGATCAGGCGATTGATCGCGTCAAGGGCGCGCGTAACTTCCGTGGCCGCAATCGGGCCGCTGCGTCGCGGCTGGCTGCCTGGCGGGAAGCCGAGGCCATAAAGCGCGATCGGCCGAGGCAGTGGATTATGCGGGACAACGTCTTGCTCGATATTGCGTACAAACTCCCGGGCTCGGAGTCGGAAATGGCTGATCTCCAGGGGGTTCCGGCGAAGCTCGTACAGCGCGTGGGTAAACAGTTGCTCGATGCCATTGAGGCATCCGGCAGTGACGAGAAGAGCTACCAGCCTCCGCGCCCGCCTGACGAGGGGCAGAAAGCGTTACTCAAGGAGATGCAGAGGCGCGTTGCCGCGCGTGCTGAGGAACTCGATATTGTGGCCGAAATGGTAGCTTCGAAGCGTGAGTTGTCGGCAGTGATTATCTCCGGAAACCACAACTCGCGCGTTTTCAGCGGTTGGAGAGCCGACGTTATCGGTAACGATTTGATGTCGTTGCTGTAGGAGCGGCCATCGGCCGCGATCGCGGCGAATCGCCGCTCCTACGACAGTGCGGTTGTCAGCCGTTCGTAGATCTCGTCGATCGCGCCTTCGGCGTCGATAGTCGTGAGCTTGCCGCGTTTGCGGTAGAAATCGATCAAGGGCTCAGTCCTTTCACCATAGATCCGAAGACGATTGGCGATCGTCTCCTCGTTGTCGTCTTCCCGCTGTATGAGCTTGCCGCCAGCATTTGTGCATTCGTCGAGCTCTTCTTGCGGCGAGAGGTAGACGTTGAGCAATTTGCCGGTCAGGGAACAGGTACGACGACCGGTCAGGCGCTTCATGAGGATGTCGAAGTCAATATCCAGGAGCACAGCCGCGTCGAGCGGCGTGCCCATTTGGTCGAGCAGTTCATCCAGATCAAGGGCTTGTTGCGTCGTGCGAGGAAAGCCGTCGAGAATGAAACCCTCCTCTGCATCAGGTCGCGCCAAGCGCTCGCTGATAATGCCGAGTACGACTTCATCGGGAACGAAATTTCCCGCTTCGATGACCGGTTTCGCTTTGAGGCCGAATCGTGTTCCGGCAGCAACAGCCTCGCGCAGCATATCCCCGGTGGACACCTGCGGAATATTCCTGTCTGCCATCAACTTCTTCGCCTGGGTCCCCTTGCCGGATCCTGGCGCGCCTAACAACACAATTCGCATCAATCTGTCTCTGTATTTCCTGGTCCTGAATCCGTGAGCCTCACCCGCCAAGGGGGGCTCCACGGCATCGGCGAAGTAAGCTACTCGCAAAGGACTTTGAGGTCAATGCGAGGTATCCTTGCCGGCTTCCAGTCACAGCCTCTTAGGAACACGAAAAATGTCCGCAATGAATGCCTTCTACGCCCAATCGGGTGGTGTCACGGCCGTCATCAACGCAACGGCCTGCGGTGTCATCGAGACCGCTCGCAAACATCCAAACAAGATAGCCAATGTCTACGCCGGCTGTAACGGCATTATCGGCGCGCTCACCGAGAACATGATCGATGCGAACAAGGAGAGCGCTGCCGCAATCGCGGCCCTGATGCATACGCCGGGCGGCGCATTCGGGTCAGCCCGCTACAAGCTCAAGGGCATCGAGGAGAACCGCGCTGAGTACGAACGCCTGATCGAAGTCTTCCGGGCCCACGATATTGGCTACTTCTTCTACAACGGGGGCAATGACTCCATGGACACTGCTCACAAGGTGTCCCAGATCTCAAAGAAGATGGGCTTCCCTGTCACTTGTCTTGGCGTGCCGAAAACGGTCGACAATGATTTGCCCATTACGGACAACTGCCCGGGCTTCGGCTCGGTCGCCAAGTACGTCGCGGTTTCGACCCAGGAAGCCGCAATGGACGTAGCTTCCATGGCGGAGACATCAACCAAGGTATTTGTCCTCGAAGTTATGGGCCGTCATGCCGGTTGGATCGCAGCAGCCGGCGGGTTGGCCGGCAAGAAGCCCGGTGATGCTCCGCACATCATCCTGTTCCCGGAAATTCCGTTCAAGAAACGCGAGTTCCTGAAGAAGGTGAGGCAGTGCGTCAACGACTACGGCTATTGCGTTGTCGTGGTCAGCGAAGGGGCGGCCTTCGCCAATGGCAAGTTCCTGGCCGACCAGGGTACAAGGGATGCGTTCGGCCATGCACAACTCGGCGGCGTGGCACCGGTCGTCGCCGGCATGGTGCGCGACAATCTCGGCTACAAGTTCCACTATGCGATTGCCGACTACCTGCAGCGGTCTGCCCGGCACATCGCCTCCGATGTCGACGTCAAGCAGGCCTACGCGGTCGGCAAAGCGGCTGTCCAGTTCGCCCTGCAAGGCAAAACAGCGGTTATGCCGGTCATCAAGCGCGTGTCTCAGAAGCCCTATCGCTGGAAAATCGAATCCGCCCCACTCGGCCGAATCGCCAATAAAGAGAAGATGTTGCCGCGCCGCTATATTACGAAGGACGGCTTCGGGATCACGCAGGCGGGCCGGCAATACCTCGAACCATTGATCAGGGGAGAGAATTATCCTCCATATATCAATGGCTTACCGAAGACCGCCAAGCTGAAAAACAAGGCCGTGAAGCCACTGACTGGCACGAAATTTGTGGTATGATGCGCGCCCGGCTCTGCCGGTAATAACAACATTTTCGGGGAAATTCATTTTTGAACAAGCACTTACGTGCGCCTCGCGCCCGCGTAGTCGGTCTTGTTCGAACGTAAGCATATCCCCCCGGACCTCTACGACGGAGTAACAATCAGCATGTCAGTTACGATTATCCTGGCCCTGTCCCTTTTCGGACTCGCGGTGGCCTTTTACTACTCGCGTACAGTCAACCGAGTTGCAGTTGACATGGGTGTCGAAGACGAAGACACGCGCGGCAAACTGCGCAAGATACATTCGGCGATCGCCGAAGGAGCGATGGCCTTCCTAAAACAGGAATACAAGTTCATGGCCATCTTCATGGTCCTGTTCGGCATCGTCATTGCCCTCCTGATCGATGATCACCACACCACAAACGTCAATGAAGGCATCTACACAGCCGTCGCGTTCATTTTCGGCGCGATCATCTCGATCGCCAGTGGCTACATTGGCATGAAGATCGCGACCGCGGGCAACGTTCGCACGACGGTCTCGGCCAACCAGTCGCTCTCCAGCGCGTTCAATCTCGCGCTGCATTCCGGCGCCGTCATGGGCTTCGCGCTGGTCAGCCTGGCCTCACTCGGCTTGCTGCTAATCTACCTCGGCCTCAAATATGTAATGCCTGACGATGTGTCACCGCACGTATTGATGGAAGTAATTGCCGGCTTCGGTCTC
>Ga0316191_10001231_pt1 | contig 17823 bp, 19 predicted proteins | sample Eddworburr2cm_MG_FD_204928 | JGI IMG/M metagenome (GOLD analysis project Ga0316191, IMG submission 204928) | Coastal sediment microbial communities from Maine, United States - Eddy worm burrow 2 cm | ecosystem: Environmental > Aquatic > Marine > Coastal > Sediment | place: USA: Maine...
AGTAGTGTCATAAATTAAAAAGTTTCTTGTTTTGTATTGTTTGTTTAACTATGTCTGGAGCGAATGATTATTATAGGTGTTATTTTAATGCGTTTGATGAGTACTGTCAACAGCCAAAGCATCCTGACTCTATATGCTTGAAAAGCGTAGGGCTTAAGGTTAAGGACACGTTTGTTTTAAAGTGCAGCAATAAGTATTTAAGACCTTATGCAGCTGATGAAGATACTAAGCCTTTGGATGGCAATATATTTATTTACTTTCATCCTGGTTTGTGCCAGAATTTTTATGTTATGGCTTACAATGAGCAGTGTATGAGTTTAGATAATCCTTTCAGTAGAGGTGATTATCAAAGCAATTTGCATTGCTGTGTTACTGAAGCTGTTATTAGAGGTGAACATAGAGATAATTTAGATCCTGTATTTCACTCTGGTGTTGGTGGTCACGATCCTGTGACAGAATTTCTGTGGGGTATCTTGAAGGTGGGTAATAATGGAACCCCCTTCAAGCTAAACCAATACTTTAAACCTGAGCCTCCTAACTCTTTTAAGGCTAACGCGTGGGAATTCGGCGAAATAGCGTTGCAGAATTTAAACAACGAGCGGTATAGAGCCGGTCGCGTCGTTTCCTCTGCTATGAGGATAACGAACGTCGGGTTGACTGTCGCTGACGTTCTGGAAATAAAAGTTGACCCTAGGTTGGAAACTCACGCTTGGGGTTGTCGTTTCAACCCAATAACTTTTGGTTATCCAGATTTCCCTTTCGATTTGGAAAGTGTTCGCGGTGATGAACAAGTTTTGTACGGTGGCTACTATACCACTAACAGTAACGTTTGGCAAATACACAGCGATGAAAATTACCCTCGCTCTTACGAGCCAAGCGGAGACGAGTACATGATGTGTTTCTTTGATCCAGCTTTTGCCCAGGACCACGATACTTGTTTGTACTACAGTAATCGTTATCACCCGTATCCGGAAACTTTTAACAATTTGTTGAACGGCTCTATCGATTGGGAGGACGCGGTATACCACAGTGTTATACCGACCGGGAGTTTGTCTAACGGAGTTCAGATCAACGCTGTTCCTTTGAAAGACGATCGCGAATTCATCGAATTCACAGATGACATGACGGCAGGCCGTCATATGGTTTTAAAAAAAGAAACTTTACCCAATATTAAGTACTTGGCTACGAACCAGAGCGGTTATACCTACGGTTATGGTTCACAATCCAGGTTGATAAACGACGTCCACGGTGAAAGACTGTACAACTTCATATGCGACAAAGATTTCTTGGGAACTTACATCCAGATCACTCGACCGACTCTTAATTTGGAGCTGTTGATAGAAGTTGTAACGAACTACGAACTGCTTTGTCATTCCGACAGTCCTCTGTACAGCTTTCAGACGTACGTTCCGAAGCTGAACGTCGAAATAAAGGACGTGAGAGACGTCGTTGAAAAGATGTACGGGAAGACGTGCATCTGGGATGTTTCTCAAGCGGAAGAGGTTTCTAAGACGATAGACACATACTTACAGAATTCTCGAGTTTTAGGGTCTACGACAGGTGTGATAACCAGTGACACTGGTATGGTAAGCATGAGAGATGGTATGTTAGACAATGGCGTTTTAAAGCCATTCAAAGACCCTATGGATAAGCCTGCTGGCGGTGGTGAAGATGAAAGGAATGTTCACGGGCACGGAGATAACCACGAAGAAGATGAAGATGATAACTTGAACCGTATTGGTAGGTTGAGCAGTTTAAACGATGCATACAATAACAGTGGTTTTTACAACAACAACAGTAACGGAAGAGGTACTACATTAGGTCGTCGTCAGAGGAGAAGTTACTTGGACGACCCTGGTAGTGTTAACAGTAACCTATCTGGTGATAGGTACACTAAGAGAAGAAGAAATGATTTTATAGGTAGTTTAGGTAATCCGTCGTATTTTTATTAGTAATTAACATTCTAAGTAACTAATAGTCCTTGGACGTCTCGTTGAGCGGTAAAGGGCGTTTTTCTCATAAAATAAATATTAATATTTTTTTAGGACAATGGTTAACCCATTGAGTCAATCTATCAGTCAGTTCCGTAGAGCTGAAGACGATAGTTACAACTCTCGTCTACGTAGAGAAAAGAATGAAGAACATAGAGAGGATAAAGAAGAAAAGATTGAAGATAGGAGTTGGATAAGCAAGAGGATCCACGACGCTATAAACCTCGGTACGGAGCTTGCTTTGTATAACGCAGCGAGTCCGTCGAAAGCATTGAACTTGCTTGCAATTGGCGGTAGCATGGCTTTAGGCCCAGAAGCATTACTCGCCGAAGATGGTATAGGCGCAGGAGTTCGGTACGTGGTCGGTAAGGAGTTACCGAAGATAGCCGATAAGGATATTGCTGTAAACTTAAAGAGAGACGCATTGCGTGATTTAGGTCGGATTCAAAGTCACATAAACACTCGAGTTGAATCTGCTCGTAAGTTAATGAATATAAGGAACAGTCGTTTGTTGTATGGTAAAGGAGGTTACTACCGACGAATGACAGGAGAATTACAAGATCAGGAGTATAACAACATGTTCCGCAATCACATGAATAATTGGTGGAGTAAGGTACATGACATATTCGGTCCTGAGTATTCGGATATTTCCCGTAGTGGAGCTACATTTCCTAGAAGTCACGGTAGAGATATGGGTGTTAATCCGTTAGGAAATGAATACAGGGATGCGTTGAATGCGTTGGATTCCGGTCGCATCCACAGTATAAAAGATTTGAACGATGAACTTTCTGAACATGGTTTAACAGTTAACGTTCCTTCGTCCGGTGGTTCTGTTAGTACCGTAAGTACAAGTATGCCTAGTTTGGTGTACGATGATGAAGATGTAGGAATCCCTAATCAGATTCCAGGTAATTCTAATTCAGGTTCCTGGCAGGATGATATCGGTAGTTACGTATCTCGTGGTCGAGATCCTGGTTCCATAGCCCGTTCTCAGGCATTTAATAGACGTTTGGATGATGCAATAAACTATTTTGGTGGTCCGTCTTCTAGTTCTATGAATAACGATGATGAATATGATGAATATTTAGAACGTAGAATAAACCCACGTCGACGTCGTTTGGGTAGTCGAGTGGATGGTTTAATTGGGGTTTACGACCGTAGAGGCTATCCTAACCCCAATGACGGATATTACTATAACTCATAGTCGTGTGTTTACGTTAGTAAAGATACAAATAGAAAAAAAATGTATCGTGTAACGATACACATATAAAATAGCATTGTTTTTTTTCGAATGTAATTGTTTTGTATACACGACTGTAACTGCACATGACACGAACGTATAGGGTATGTACTAACGGATATCACTTTAGTGTTATCCGTTAGTGTATATCTGCACCATGCCAACTTTGTTGCCATGGTTCGATTCGTGTTCATGTATTTTCAATAAATTGAAATATTAACCAAAAGGTTGCAAATCGATTTTCTTCTCCCTGGCAACCCTCATAAAATTGATTTCCATCTTTTGTTTAAGATTGCAATTGTTTTTGAGATAAAATTGAAAAGCAGTTAATAATGAGTTTCAGCGATGATATGCCCCCTCCTGAGTTGCGTGAAGGTATAATGTCCCCGTCAAAAGAGGTCGACGAAGTTGATGACAATGACAGGGCATTATCCGTGTTGAATGAAGCGCTATGTTTGTTTGAAGATTTGCAAAGAGGTTGTTCGCTGTCAGCCCGACGTGATCACCTTGAAGAGGTGAGCAAGTTAACGGGCGTTTCGCCTGCGATCATCCTCTATGCATACAAACATGGCACGCACCGAGCGCATACTTTGTTTTTAGATAAGTCGTTTGAGAAGAAGAAGCCGTCTGTACCTGTAAAGGAATAGATGTTTACAGGTACAGATTGGCGTGTGGTAGATATGTGATGTGATATATATATATTATTGTTTACCTTTCCCCGAGGGGTAAAGGGAAACCTTCAAGGATGAAGATAATAATATTAGCGGAGGGGGTTACGGTGAGTATAAGAGTAATCGCTGGTTTGCTGAAAAAGGTAAGTATAAATATAAATATAATTAGTAAATTATTTTAATTTAAACTATAAATAAAAAAAATTATTTTTTTGATTTAGTTGAATTGTGTGTTTGTTTGTTTTTTTTTGTGGAGTTGGATATTGATTTAGTAGAATTGCAATTGCATTCTTTAATAATTCTGTCCATGTTAGTTTTTTTGTTTTCGTGGATGGAATATACATGTTCTATTTGTGAAAGTACAGACGCGATGAAGACGATAAAATAAAATAATAGATTCATTTTAAAAAAGTTAATAATAAAAAATTATGATTCTATTTTAAAAACTATAGAATTAATATATTTTAGACGATGGTTGGTTCGCGGTCTTCCATTTCGTCATCGTCGTCGTCGGAATCACTGTCGTCTAAGTAATCGACAGGGTTTTTGTGCTTGACGAATCCGTTGATCTTGTTCGCGAGCTCACCCAAGTCGTTAACGATCTTGAACGTATCCTTGATGGATACGTGGGTCGCCTTGATCCTCTTAACTTGCTCCTTCATGTTGTTCTTCTCTTCCTTGAGACGTTTGTTGGTCTCCTTGAGGATCCTGTTTTCCTTGATGAGTTCCTTGTATGCTTGATTGTCGATCTCAAGCTCTTCGTTCTTTTCCTTGATCCTCGTGTACTGTTGCTTGAGCTTGGTGATCTGTTTATCTTTCTTCTCGTTGGCCTTGCGGAGTTCTTGTAAGATGGAGTCGGTGTGACTTGCCATCAAGTCGGAGATCAAGTTCATGTTCACCATCTCGGTTGGTTCTTCTTCGTTAAAGAAATCGTCGATGTCGGGGATTTCGACGGCGCCGTTGTTGTTAATGTTGTCCATTGTTATGTTGACCTTGTTCTTGTTCAATAATATGATCCGATGGATTAATGAGCTCTGTAATTTTGATTGTGTTAACATATTTCGGCTCGACGTTGAATGTACGTTCGTACGATCGTATCTTTTTTGTATCTTGCAAAAAAAATCGCAAAAGATATGACGTAGGAATTAAAGTTCTCCGTATCTTGCGGAAGATCGTTGATTGTTGATCGAAAAGATATGATCGGTCTTGCGAAAAAAATCGCAGGTCGGTTGATTGTCGAATGTTTCGGTTTCGGTTTGTTTCACAATTTAATCGTTTAGTTCGAAAAGATGAAGGTTGACCTATCAGTTGAACAGGTATCTGACCGCAGCCTGTCGGTAAACGGTTCTTTCCGTGATACTTTATGTCGTTTGTCTAACCACCGCGATAGACCTTACGTTGTGTTGAGGGTACCAGACGATGATCGTTGTCGTGTTTACTGTTGGGATAACGAGAACGTTCCTTTCCGTCCCACTCGGTTGGTGAAGATCAAGTTCAACGAGCGCGTTTTTGCTTTGGTGAGCGACGATGGCGCTTTCACGGAGCGGACGGTTTGGTTGTCCAAGGATTGTCCAGGTATCGGTTACGAGAAGCTCAGCGATTTTATGGTAGACGGTACGTTGCACAGTACAGCGTACGGTCGTTTGTGCGAAAACCACTGCGTTGGTATAGTGTTGCCTTTTTGTGAGTGCTGTCGCGCCCGGCGTGCTTCTCCTGGTTACGTCTTCTGTGACGATTGTAACTCTTTACGTCATTTGATGGTTCACTACTTCCCAGCGTGTAGCTTCAGCCTACCATGTTGTGTTTCCGTTGGTAGTTGCGGAAGTTCTTGTTCTTCTTGTGTCCTTACGAACGACTGTCCGGTGTGCGTCAAGGGTGGTTGTCCGATCCGCAAGGCCGATTATCCCGAAGGTTTTAGCACGGACCGTCCGTACTACAACCTGTTTGAGATCGTTCCTACTAGTTGCATCGTGAAGATCTTGCAGTTCATGTGGCTTCCCGATTTGGTGTTCGATTATTTGTTGGATTTTAATCGATCGAGTCGTAAGGGTACCGTTTTGAATCTTACTTTGAACTTCAAAGAGAGATACACGTTTACTTCTTGCGGAGGAGCTAACCTTAGGTACTACGCTACTGATAGGTACAGGTTGAGCGAATGCTACACGTGGTTGAATCCTTACTTGCGTACGTTTATTTTCGATTCGAAAGATTTGTTGGATACCAGTGGCGATTTACCTGATACGTACCAAGCCGTGCACGGTAGCAAGGGTGACGTTTTGGATATGGGTTCGGTAGTCGAGAATAGGTACCATACCGCGAAGGTTCCTGTTGGTTTCGTTGTTAGCGTTAGAGATGCCGTTAACTGTGTAACCGTTTCTCATCGTACTAAGAATCACTGTAACGGTCCTAGGTCTACGTTCAGCGAGATGAAGGTTTTCAGTGGTGACGTTTGCGATGATTTTCAGTCGCATGGGTCGAGTTCTTCCGACGATAGTTCCGAATCGAACGGTACGGATTACTCTGAAGACGGAGATTCGATATTCAGCGGAGATTCTACGATCACAATCGTGAATTCCGATTAACTTTATTAGTTTATACGTAGACATAACCCTTCACCGACAATGAGCGGTGGTAGTCGAATTAGACGTCGTGATATGTACTTACTGTGTGTTTATCGTATCCTTTGTGGAGTTCGTTCAGACGGTACTAGGTACTGCCCTAGGAAGTGCGTGGAGGTGTTAATGAGCGACAGCGATAACGCGGTGCGTCTGACGCTATCGATCGGAGAGCTTTTGGACTTCGATGCTGACTTGTTCATGAAGTGTTTGATACCGTACATAGTAGACGGTTCCATAAGCTCCGATATGTACGCGAACGATTTGACGGACCTACAAAAGAGTATCCACGATTTCTATTTGGTAGAAGAGTACTTAAAGATTATAGATGGTTAATTCTACTTTAGTCGATTTTAGTTATATCCTGCCTCTTCCTTTTTTTAGATCTTTGCTTGTAGAACATGTATCTTTGTTTTCTGATGTTCCAGTATTTGCAGTAGTTGTACTCCGTGTAGTTGATCGGGAACTTCTTCGTGGACTGGTTGAAAGTTTGTCCTTCTTTAATCGTGGCGCATTGGTATGTCCTCCTGTCTGTGTAGCCCAGCCTCTTGTCTGCGATAGAGAAGTTTTTGATGCCGTTGCAGCATTCTTCCGTTAGAAGGTACTTCTTGTTTCCTACCGTATCCATAGTGTTTTTCATGTGTATAGCAGTCGTAGGTAGAGGCGACAAGGGAGATCTTTTTTTTCTGGTGACGACGTTCTTTTTAGCTATCGCAGCTATCGCGTTTGCGTATACCTCTTCGTTAGTTCCTATCCTGCTAATCAAGACCGCGACGGCGGTCGCTACTGATGCCGTGTTCATTGTTATTATAAAAAAAAAAAACGAACAAACTAATTTTGGAACGAAAAATAAATTAAAAAAAAAATATGCGATCCTATTTTTTTATGTAAAAAATTGTCGGTATGAAGTTTCGTTCAGAGTACGGTGATCTTGTACCTGTCCGCCGACAATAAATTTTCGTTCGGGTATTCGTTCATTGCGACTACGACGTGAGGCGTAGCGAACCTTTTCTCTTTGCACTCGTACTTGGAAGAAAAAACGTTGCCGTTCTTAACTTCTTCCAAAAAGTCGTATTGTATATACTCACCCTGTTTCGACTTGGGACAATCGAAAAAAACGACTTTGTTTGTTTCCTTGAGTATGTACGCCATGTCCGCCTTTTTCCCTGGTAGTATGATCTGCGTCGTATCCGGGAAGTTTTGTTCGTAGTACCTGAAGAACCAAGACTTACCAGCGTTACCGGTAGCGTCAACGAGGAAATGTATTTCCCTCTGGTTCGGCGGTTGCTTGAGCTCCTCGTTGAGGGTTGCCTGCCATGGTTTTAGTTCATAGCAAGGAACCTTGTACTGCGGCATGTTATCTCTAACGTAATCGTTGACGAACTGTTTGTACCTAGCGCAGACGAGGCTGTGTTTGTCTCTGAGCTCCTTCATGTTGACGATGCCGCTTTTGACATCTTCTTTGAATCTTTCTATGTCGGATCTTTTCCCTGATTCGTTGTTCGTAGGCGGTATCCCGAACTCTACGTAGTCTCCGTCTTTCTTGCAGTACTCGATGCTGTTCTTGATGAGCCTCGCCATGCTGAAGTGACACTGTCCGATCTTGTTTTTAACGTACGTCATTCTCTTCCTGGTAGGGAAAGAAATGAATCCTTGTAGGTGCGGGGTACCCGACTCACCTACTTCTTTGCCGTACACGACGTAGACTCCTTTGTCGGACTGGATCGAGTCGATCTTTCGTATGTCCGCATCGGTGTAGTTGTTCAAGGTGAAGCACCAGTACTTGGATCTCGGAGCGTTAGCGGTGCTGCCGATGCTGTTCGGGATGGAAGCTGAGCGGTTAGAGTTAACTGACAAGTTATCTGACATTATGTTTGGTTAAAATTATGGCGGTTATGTCGCCACGTTTTGTAGTGTGACGATCATGATTATAGGAACTTCGTTCCGACAGGCTGCGATTTGATTCGAGTTAGTCGAATAAATGGCCATTAGGTGGGCTGTTCCATTATTACTAGCCCACCTCATGGCCATTGGCCATTTGTGTAGAGTTTTGGTATGTCTTCTACGTAATGTTGAAGTGGCCATTTAACCGTTGATTAACGGTAAATCCAAAACTCCATGCCGACCGTCCTTCGGTCGGCTGCATTTGATATATTGTTAGATAATTGTATATAAATCCCATATTTCGTGATACAGTTGATATTGAATTGTATCATGTATACTAGAGTTGTACTTTGGATGTACTTGAATAGCTATCCTTCGTTGGTTTTACGAAGTGATCCGTATGAGTTTGACGATGTTACTGTTGAGTTGATCGATATGTTTTGGCTTCGCGGTGAGTGTCCGCGTATAATGAGTGAGTTTAGTTACACGTGTAAGTTTGGTGGAGATGAAAGTGACGATGAAGCCCCTTTGTTAACGTTCCTGCCTGACGTAACGCAGGACAGGTTTCATTTCGATACGGTAGTTGGAGATGTTCGGTACAGTTTAAGTTTTCACTATAATTTTTTAATGGTTCTAGAGAATTTAATTAACGGTCACATAGAGAGGAATTATAATACGGTCAGTCCTTCATGCGCTCGGTACGCTGCTGCTGCCTGATAGACTTGAGGTCGTCGGTATGTATCCTTTGGAGTTCCATGATGTGTTGCACGTAACGTTGTACGGCGTGGTTGTCCTTCTCGTGTTTGGTCCTGTGTCGGAAGAAATGTTTCATGTGGTACAGTTGACAGAGTAAGGTTATAACGTTTGATACTATAGTAATTATTAGGCTAATTTTTTCGGCGTAGTTATTGAATAGCGTCATTGTTAATTTATGTGTTCAAGTTCGGATCTATCCTTTTGTCTACTGCCGGTAGGCACACTAGCGTAGGGTCTATTGATTCCAGAGAGACTGGATTGATCCCTTCCTTGCTGCTGTACATAACCACGGCAGTGTTGTTTTTCCATCCGAACCCTACGTAAGCATACGATTGTACCGCTACACTGCTGGTATTGACCATTGGTCCGAAGTGACCAGCATTGGTGTCTGACTGCCATTCGTCTTGGAAGTTGCATAGTAGGTCCATTGGAGTTGTAGCGGCGTAAGATATGCCTTCTGCTTTGTATCCTCCGGTCTGTTCTCCTCCGTTGTCGTACCTATCTACGAAGCTGAACCCTAGAGTGTAGTTTGGACTCTGGTGAGCTCCTCCGGTGGCGTAGTCCAGCGGGTAGTCTTCTATGTAGCTAGCCATGATCTGTCCTCCAGCCGATAGCTGTGCGTCCCACGTGAGTGGTTGCATTCCCCTTGCGGTCCTGTAGAAGTTCATTTCTGCGACTACTTGCGCCCAAGCGGCTTCCATGTACTCGTACGTTCTTACCGTTGGACAGGCCGGTTCCGGCCAGTCCACGTATGTGTACGTAGGACAAGGAGGTTTGTCATTGGCGTCTGTGTAGCTACCGGTAGTTTGTGGCGTGAATTCGCTACCTGGGTCTACTACCGGAGGTTGTTCTACTTGTTCCGCTGCTCCTTCGGCTAGAAGTATTGCTGATGTAGCGGTGGATGATGTACTTGCTCCTGTAGGTAGATTTGCTACCGAGAATGCAGGTTGTTTCGTTTTACCTATGATCACCCACCGTTCTCTGTTTCTTCTAATTTTTTCGAAGGCGTCGCTCGGAGTAACCCACCGTTCTCTGTTTCTACGAGATGCGCCGTAGTACGGTGACACCCAGCGTTCTCTGTTTCTCCTGCTGCTGTACATGGTATCCGATTATTTTTTTATGAGAGATCGGACACAATTTGTATTTTACAGTTAAGATGAACCGCTTTATTTTATTATCCTTGGTAGCCTGTTTGGCTTTCGCTCTCGGTGTTAAAGCTTCCGTGGAAGTTAGCGACTTGATCGTCCCTTTGACGATGGTGGTCCGGTACTACGCTTCGTTTGCGGATTGGTTACACCTGTTGTGTTTCGTTGCTGGTTTCGTTTCGAATTACTGTTTAAGGAAGAGGATAGTTTGTTCTGTTACTTGTTACAAGTTAGATTTTGGTAAGTTTCGAGGAGTTTGTTTGCACAAGGTCCCGAAAAGTTACATGAACTGGCTTATCGACAGCGGTATCGTCGATAACAACGATTTGATGAGGACTAGCTACGAAGCCATGTTAAAAAATAAAGAGATTTAGGTAGATATTTTTTTTTTTTTTATAATATGTAATGTTTATTTTAAGATTTACTTTGTTACGTTCATTTTAGTATCGTTTTCTAAACCCGCCTCCGAATGATCTTTTTTTGAATCCTGAATAACCGGAGCTGCGGAATCCCGATCTACGTTTAAAACCGCCTCCGTACGATTTTTTGTAGAACGGTTTTTTGAATCCTGAGTAGGACGATTTGAATCTTCTTGAAGGGTACATTTTGTTTTTTACGAAGTTTTACGCTTAACGAAAACGGTGGTACTAAAATTATGAGAGATGTTAAAGTTGTTTGTTATTTTACGTTTTTTACTATTTTATTTTGGTGTCCTACCCGTCGTAGTGGAATTGTTGGGACGTGTAGTACGGTGCCGGTATAGCCTTGCCGGTTGATTCTATGTTGGACAGGTAATGGAAAGGAAATTTGTGGAACCAATTTCTGTTTTTGTTGTAGTTCTCGAGTCCTGCTTTGTCGTAGTGACAGGGAGTTAGGTATTGAGCTAGTTGACTTGAGTCGTTGCACAAGAACTCTTGGTTGTTGACCGAGTGGAGTAGTATTTTAGTGTTGGCGGCTCCAATGACGTGTAGCAAGATCATGTCTTTGCAGTCGCTCAGCAGGTGCCAGTTGGCCCTGGATGTCCTGTAGTTCCCGGTGGTAACGCCGGTCCACTTTTGCTCGACTTGGAATAGCTCTTCCCAGTGTTCTTCTGATTTGGTTCCCCATAAACGGTCGTCTCTTTTGAATATGGGGAGCTCTTTGTCTTTTTCGCACCACGTTGGAGCCGTTTCCAAAACGACGAAATCGTTTGTTTTTTTCGTTTCGTTTAGCTGGAACACGGCGTTGTGTATGTCTTGTAGTTCTCCGCAGCAAAAGGTCGGAGAGTTTTCGAAGAAAGTTTCTATTTCCTCGAGGAAGCTGTTATTGGGAAGCACCCCGCCTGTGTGGAAGTGAGGCGTGTAGTTTATGTGGTTTCCGTTGCCGTACTCCGATCCTATTCCCATGACAGTGTTAAACATGTCTCTGTTGTCTTTTTCTCTCGTCATTCTGACCGCTCGAAACCATCCTTCGTTGGTGTCGGTGGTGTTTATGACTTGCAAGTGCATTGCGGTCGCTACGTTCCTCCAGTGAGAGAAGGCGTCGTGAGCGATTTCGAGCCTGTACTCTGTGTTTTCTGTGTCTGTGGTTGTGGTTTCACCTCGGTTGTACTCGTAGTTGATGGATATGTTTGCCGTGTGGTTAGCGTACACTTGAGGTATGTACTTCGAGTGTGTGTTGTCGAAGTGCTTTGCGAAAGCTACGCACCAGTTGATCGCACCCGGGAATAGTATGACGTAGAAGTCGTCGTGGTATATTTCCGAAGTAAGCTGGTGTCTCCTGCCTATGCTGAAGGTCGCTTTGCCGTCCGGCCATTTCGGTTGTCCGTTTTTGGCGTCGAATGGGTTCACTAAGCTTCCAACATGGATGTTGATTACTGGGTTGTCTCTGTTGTACCTGTGATAGTACTTCCTTTTTTTGTACGGTAGCCTGAAACGCTGTCCACCTGCCATGTTTGACGTTGTTATTGTTGATCTGGTTTGTTTTTTGTTCTACCCCTTGAGGTTCGCCGGTGGTTAGAAATAATGAGAACGTTTCAGTAGAACTTGTTTTTGTTGTATGTCGGGTTGTAAGCTCGTACCGTTATTTTTTCTAGTTGTTTTACGTCTTTCGGTATTTGCACTACTTTGTACGCTACGGTTTTAGCGTCGGTTAAGAATTGTTCCGGTAAGTGTGACTTTCCTTTCTTTACGTGCTCTTTTGCTCTCTTCTTTAAGCTTTTTTTGGCGGAACCTATGTAAACGGGTTTGCCTTTGACGTTTATCCAAGTGTATATCCCTGGTTTGTTCGGTAGCTTGTTCGCTTGCTTGATCAGGTTTTTGTTTTTGGTCATATTTTAAATAAAAAAAAAAATGAGCAAGTTGTTAAAGCTGTTGTTGTTTATGTTGTTTTCGGTAGCGCAGTGCTACCGTTACGTGGGTCCCCACGAAGTTTGTGACATCTGCGATGGGTTGAACGTGAGCAACCCGTCGATGGTGATAAACGTTTTGTACGTAGGAGCGGCGTCCTGTAGGAACTACTATAGGTACGGCTTCGAAGGACGCATCCCGAATCACTTGTGCGATGTGATTCAGCACTACGGTAGAGAGCCCTGTGGTTGTGTTAACGAAACGATGTTAGAAGAAAAGATGCAAGTTCCTTATAAAGTAACTGTTAGTTTAAAGTAGTTTGTTTATTTTAGTTTGTTAGATTTCTAGCCACACGAAAGTGTTTACGTTGAGTGTTCTTTGTTTTACTGATAACGGTGCCTCGGAACCGCCCAAGGGTGTGTTCACGGTGTGACTGTGGACTCCGTCCGCTGCCATTAGCCTGCTCCTCACGTTGTACAGATCCCCGCTAGCGGATGTCGATCTAAGTCTCCCTGTAGCGTTGTCGTCCCTGGCGATGTACGAGTTAAGGTGTGTTTCGCTGCTGTTTTCGTGCGTGTGACTTCCGTTGTCGGTCGTGGTTGCCGTCAAGGTGACGTTCGGCAAGTTTGCCTGCGACAGAGTTACCGTGTTTGTTCCTGTTACTGTACCTACTGTTTCTCCCGAGTTGTTCCCGATGACCGCTTCCGTTGCGTCTGGTAAGTTGGTAGAGAAACCCAAAAGCGTCGCCGCTGTTTGTGCTTCGGTAGGCAGAGTCGAAACTAACCTGCCGTCGAGCAGGAACCAGTTGTCGTGGTCTCCGGGGAGGAGAGAAACTTTGACGTCTCCGTTGATCGGCATGTCGTTTACGTGAATTGTAGAGATTAAATCTGCGTTGCGCTTAATTTGTGAGCTCGCCGTAGCGGGAATGATAAAAGGTGCTGGAAGTAAAAAAGAAGTCATGTTCTAAAATTTTATGATATCTATGAACTAGTATTTTGTGTCCGGATACCTTCCTTTTGATTCGAAGGCCCTCTTGTGGTACTGACACCTGTTCTCCACGTACCTGGAAACAGCGGACTTGTCGGTGTAAGCGACGCTAACTCCGTCTACTTGGTTGTTGTTAACGATGTACTCGTAGTTGGCGCAGGTGTGTATAGCCACTCTCGCGTCGTCTGTTAAGTGTAACCTCATGATGATGACATCGTGGTTTTCGGAAGAGAAATCCTCGCCTAAGATAGGAACCTCGAAAGAAGTGATTAGAGGAGAGATTTCATCTTTGTCGATGCCTAAGAAGTGAGTGTGAGGGAACATGCCTTTTAAAAGCCAGTTTGTTCCCATGTTAGCGGAAGTGTCGTCTAATTCTCCTGTAGTGTAGTTCCACTGGTATTTTTTGTAAGGGTTCGTTACACAGTATGCGTCGTTGAGGGCGATAGCCCTAATGCTCTGGAACTCGTTCGTGTGTTTGTTTGGGTTCAAGCAGAATTGGTAATCCGCCACGTCTTTGTAAGGAAGAACGGCGTAACCTGGTAGGTTTGCGATGGTTACGATGTCTTGTCCGGTTTCGTACCGTCCAAAAAGCCTCTTCATGTATTCTTCTCTGAAAAGTAAGTACCCGTTTCCGATGACGTAGTCTCCAAATCTCTTATAAGTGTCGGTGTCGATTGTGCCAGAAAAGTTGTCTTGGTATCCACTTGCGTGGTCGTTTAAGGCCACTCCCATGAACTCTTTGATTTGGTTTCTCGTTAACCTAATCGCCTCAATCCAACCTTCGTTTTGTCTGTCGGTGTTGGCGCAGTACAGTCTGAGACCAATAGAAACGATCCTCCATTCCGATATTTTGTCTACCGATTCTTTGAAAACGTAATTTGTAGCTCCGCCTTGCGGGTGAGAGGAAACCTGCTTCTGTACGTCGTACGAAAGCATGTTGTCATTCTCTAACACGCCGTGTGTCATAGACAAGACTGGATCCTGTGGAAAAACTTGTGGGTCTGGTGCTTCCGTTGGTATGTTTAGTTCGGAATACACGAGCAACCAGTTCATTAGGCCCGGAAACAGAATTAGTATGTGTTCTCTACCTCTGATTTCGGAAGTCCTTTGGTACTTTCTACCCAAAGAGTACGATGCTAGTCCATCCGGGTACTTAGGGTTGTTATTGTGTATTGTAAATGGGTTGTACAAGACCAGCTCTTGTTTCGCCCCGAAGGTGCGCTGGGATCCTTCTCCTGACATTTTTTAACAAAAGAAAAAAAAAAGTAGTAACAAGTAGGTTCAGTCTTATTTTATGAGCTATGATCTATTTTTTGTGTAATCGGAGAAAGGGCTTCTGTGGTATGTAGTCCTTTTCTCTATGTACCTGTCTAACGCGTCGGTACAAGCGTAGCAGTTTGTCATGTTGTGGTAACCGGTAACTTTCCTTTCGTTAACGATTACTTCCAAGTTAGCACAAGATTCTATTATTGTTCTTGTGTTGGTGAGACCGTGGATCTTGATGAGTATTATGTCGAAGTTGTCAGAAACCAACTGGTTGACTACCTCCACGAATTGTTCCGAGTACGCAGTACTTACTGCGTCTTGGTATTCGGTGACTCCTGACATAACCCTGATTCCTGTTTCTGTCCTTTTTTCGATATCGGTAATGTCATTCGGGTTTTCACCCATTCCCGTCATTAGCTCGATAGAGCTTGTCCCGTCTGGTACGCTGAACGTATAGTTGAAAGGTTGAAACTTTGTTTCGTTGAAGTTGTTGTTCCTTTTTTCCGGGTTGAGTTGGAAAACGAAATCTTTAAGTTCTCTAAGCTTTCCTGAAGCGTAACTTGGCATCAAAGCCCAGTTCCTGGCGCTGAACCATTCCTGTGCTAAGTGGTTCAACGGCATGAGAGATCCCGGTCTGAGCTCTATATTCTCTTTTTCGTACTTCCCTCGGACGGTCCAAGTTTTCATCCAGAAATCGTCGTATCCTGCGTCGACTGTGTGTGCGTCAACTAGAACACCCAACCTGTTTTTGGTTGCGCTTCTGCTTGTTCTGATGCACTCGAACCAACCGTCGTTCTCGTGGTCAGAGTTTATGTTTTGCATTCGCAAGCCGTAGCTGACGCCTCGCCAGGCAGCGAAGTCGTTTGCGTTTAAGTTAACAGGGTCTACACCGTCGAAACCGTACATGTTAGTAACTTCGCCGCTCTCGGTGTTAGTAAGCTGAGTTATCTGTTTAGACTGCAGGAGCGAGTGAGTGAACTTCGTATCGCAGTGGTTGAGCCTAACGATAGGTCTGTTTATCCCTTCGTCCCATTGGAAAGCGATGCACCAGTTGACAATTCCCGGTACCAGGGCAACTAGTAGTTCGCTTCCTACTACTTCCGTGCAAGCTTGCATCTTGACGCCCTGAGACACAGTGGCAAGTCCATCCGGCCACTTTGGATCGTAGTTCTTGTGGCTGAACGGGTTGTACAGGGTGGAAAAAACCCTCGATTCGAATGTAGTGTCTTTACCTTTCGACATTTGTGCAGATTGAATTTTATGAGTAGTATATGTCTATAGGGTTTTTAAATCTATCTTCTTTGAATTTTGTGACATGAAGCGGTAGTTTCCTTTGTTCGTTGCATATCTCTAAATAGTTGGACAGGTATTCTTTCGGTGCGTACCATCCCAGGGAAGCAGTGGGACTAAGGTAAAGAGCGTTTGGGTTAATCTTGCATTCTTGGTGCATGATCGAAGTGAACGTAACTATCGCGTCAGGGTCTTCTACGTGTAGTTTAATGTAGATGACGTCGAACGACGGTGAAACTAGTTTGTTCTTGCTGTTCCACACGCTGTTGTGAGAGCTGTCGAAGAACTCTGAGATGTTTAAATATTTTAACGCATTTTTAACCGTCATTAACTTGGGAATTTCGTAAATTTGACGGTTGTCTTTGTGTACCGACTTTGCCTTGTACTGAGCATCACGGTAGTAAGCTGTTTGAATTCCGTTAGTGGATTCTTGAGCACCTTTGAAGGTGTGCCACGTGTTGGGAATAAAGTCGTTAGTTCTGCTGAAGTTGTTAAGAGCAAAAATGCCGTCGGACATCGTCTTAAGGTCTCCTACTTGGTAAGTAGGGTTGTCCGTGAGTTCTTCGTCGAATTCGTACTCCGGGATGATGTCACCCACTCTTATGTCTACGAACCAGTTGTCGTTGTCATAGTAGTGTTCCGGGTACAGGTAGTCCGTGTCGTTGTTTGGTTCTATAGGGAATACGAAGTCGTATATAAGCTCGGATGTGTTGAACCTGGCGGCCTCGAAGAATCCACCGTTGTTGTCGTTTTTTGTAGAGTTAGTCGTGTTGGCAACTTTAATCATGAGTCCAACGGACACTGGTCTCCAAGCTTCTATACCGTAGTAAAGTTCTCCGTCTTTCTTTTGGTACGGCATCAAGGCTCCCCATCCTAGCGTGTGACTGGTGTCTGATTTCCAAGTGTCTGTTAAGAAGAAGTTTCTGTCTCTGTGGTTTGCTCGTACAACGGTTTGTTCGTCCGTAACCACGAACCAATTTTGTTTCCCCGGGAACAAGTAGCAGTGCAAGGTGCCTCCGGCGTCCGTTACGGTGGTTTTCATAGTACTGTACGATACCGACTGCGTAGCAGTACCATCCGGCCACTTACGTACCATTGAGTACGGAAGGAATGGTTGCACTAGGCTCTGTAGCATAATGTTATACTTGAGCAAGTCGTTGTTCAATTGTTCCATAATTTTAAAATATTGGAATACGTTAAGATGATCGAAACCGATGGTGGTATTAGATACGGCGATGACAAGCCGGTAGTCGTGGAAGATTCCGAGATATTGGAATTAATGAGAAAAGCGATGAAACGCGAGTCTGACGGATTAGGCAAAAAGTTCGACTATAAGTCGTTCATGGAGGTGAACCGGGGTAACCCGAATTGTTTAAACTGTAGCGGATAATAATTATACTAGTGTCATAAATTTAAAAGTTTCTTGTTTTGTATTGTTTGTTTAACTATGTCTGGAGCGAATGATTATTATAGGTGTTATTTTAATGCGTTTGATGAGTACTGTCAACAGCCAAAGCATCCTGATTCTATATGCTTGAAAAGCGTAGGGCTTAAGGTTAAGGACACGTTTGTTTTAAAGTGCAGCAATAAGTATTTAAGACCTTATGCAGCTGATGAAGATACTAAGCCTTTGGATGGCAATATATTTATT
>Ga0316191_10001233_pt1 | contig 17805 bp, 17 predicted proteins | sample Eddworburr2cm_MG_FD_204928 | JGI IMG/M metagenome (GOLD analysis project Ga0316191, IMG submission 204928) | Coastal sediment microbial communities from Maine, United States - Eddy worm burrow 2 cm | ecosystem: Environmental > Aquatic > Marine > Coastal > Sediment | place: USA: Maine...
GCCGGCAAGTGGAATAACTCGGACATCATGGAACAGATCCTGGCGCTGCGGCACGAGGCAGCTCAGTTGCTCGGCTTTGCCAACTATGCCGAACGCTCCCTGGCCACCAAAATGGCGGAATCCACCGACCATGTCATGGACTTCCTCAATGACCTCGCAACACGTTCCAGGCCGGCGGCAGTCAGGGAACTGGAGGAAGTCCGTGACTTTGCCGCGGCGACGCACGCACAGCAGGACCTGCAAGCCTGGGACATACCCTACTACTCGGAAAAGCTGCGCCAGCAGAAATACGCCATTTCACAGGAAGAACTGAAGCCCTATTTCCCGGAGCCGCATGTGATCACCGGTCTGTTCGCCATCGTACAGCGCCTCTACGGCCTGCAGATCGAGGCGGTCAGCGGCGTGGACACCTGGCACGCCGCTGTGGAGTACTACCGCATTCGGGATGCTGCCGGCGAGGTACGCGGTGAGTTTTATCTCGACCTGTATGCCCGGCCGCACAAGCGTGGTGGCGCCTGGATGGATGAGTGCATCTCACGCCGGCGCACCCGGGACGACATCCAGATTCCGGTTGCCTACCTGACCTGCAATTTCTCGCCGCCCATAGGAAGTGAACCGGCCCTGTTCACGCATGACGAGGTCATCACCCTGTTTCATGAATTCGGTCACGGCCTGCATCACATGCTGACGCAAATAGACTATGCAGGCGTATCCGGCATCAGCGGCGTGGCTTGGGATGCCGTGGAATTGCCCAGCCAGTTCATGGAAAACTGGTGCTGGGAACGCGAGGCACTGGACCTGTTCGCCTGCCACTACCAGAGCGGCGAACGTATTCCTGATGAACTGTACCAGCGCATGATACAGGCAAGGAACTTCCAGTCCGCGCTGCAGATGATGCGCCAGCTGGAATTCGCCATCTTCGACTTTACCCTGCACCGCGAATATGACCCGGCAGCACCGGCACAGGTGCATGACACACTCGAGGCACTGAGGTCCCGGATTGCGGTGATACAGCCCCCCGCCTTCAACCGCTTCGAGAACAGCTTCACCCACATCTTCGGCGGTGGTTATGCCGCCGGCTATTACAGCTACAAGTGGGCGGAGGTACTGTCCGCAGACGCCTTTTCGGCCTTCGAGGAAAGCGGTATTTTCAACACGGATACCGGTAACCGCTTCATGAACACCATCCTGGCCCAGGGCGGCTCGCGCGAACCGATGGAACTGTTCGTCGAATTCCGCGGCCGCGAACCAAGCATCGATGCCCTGCTGCGCCACAGCGGCCTGGCAGCCTGAAATCTTGCTATCCTGCCAGTATGAAAATTGCCACCTGGAACGTTAATTCACTGAAAGTGCGTCTGCCGCATGTGCTGGACTGGCTGGCGACGGCCCAACCGGACGTCCTCTGCCTGCAAGAAACCAAGACTACCGACGAGAATTTTCCCGTCGAGGCCATCAAGGACGCCGGCTACCACAGTGTGTATTCTGGGCAGAAGACCTACAACGGTGTGGCCATCCTCAGCAAAACGCCGGCGGAATCAATCCTCACCGATATTCCCGGCCTGGACGACCCGCAGCGGCGCATCCTGGGCGCCACCATCGGCGGTGTCCGGATACTGAATCTCTACGTCGTCAATGGCCAGGAAGTCGGCAGTGAAAAATACGCCCACAAACTGCACTGGCTGGAAAAGGTTGCGGAGCATGTCCGGGAACAGCTCGTGAAGCACGTGCATTTCGTCACACTGGGTGATTTCAACATAGCCCCAGAAGATCGCGATGTCCATGATCCGGAAGCCTGGCACGAGCGCATCCTGTGCAGTACCCCGGAACGCAAAGCCCTGCAAAAGCTGCTGGAACCGGGACTGGTCGATACTTTTCGATTGTTCGATCAGGAAGCCGACAGCTTCAGCTGGTGGGACTACCGAGCGGCCGCATTTCGCAGGAATATGGGGCTGCGCATCGACCTGATCCTTGCAAGCCGGACACTGGCGGACAGCTGTACCGCCTGCAGCATTGACAAGGAGCCGCGTCGCCTGGAACGGCCGTCAGACCATACCCCGGTAGTTGCAGAGTTCAATATTCAAGGTTAACCCCATATTTATTCAACCACCCAATAATTCTTTATCTTACTGATTTTTATGTTTTTTTAGTGCGCCCGCTGCGCACAGACCCTGACGCTCTGCAGAGGACCGTGTCAAAAGCAGGAGGCCAGACCGGCATCCAGATCGGGGTACTGCAGGGAGATTCCCAGCTCCCGCAGCAGCCGGGAGTTGTCCATGCGGCGCGAGTCATTCAGAAACGACAGCATACCCGGTGACAGTACGCGCTGCGCCTCCTCCCGGCTGACTTCCGGCGGTCGCGGCAGGCCGGCGGCATCGGCCACGCGAAAGAAATAGTCCGTCATATTGCTAGGATGCCCGTCACTGACGTTGTACACGGTGTTGCAGTAGCTACTGGCCATCGCCGCCACGCAGATCGCGGCCAGGTCGTCGACATGAATGCGGTTGGTGTAGGGCGCATCCGCCTCGCGCAGCACCGGCAGCGACTGCTGCAGTCTTGCCAGCGGGAGTTTTCCCGGCCCGTAGATGCCGGGAACCCGCAGCAGCGTCCACTCGCAGCCAATCTCGCTGCACCAGGCCATGAGCTGGCACTCGGCATCCAGCCGGCGCCGGCCGCGCGCTGTTGCCGGAGTCAGTGGCTGATCTTCAGTGATCCACGCCCCCTGACAATCGCCATAAACGGCGCTGGTGCTGATATAGACGATCCGCCGCGGCGGCGCATCGCTGCGCAGTCCCCACAGAAACCGCGTCATGCGCGGGTCGGTCTCGCCGACAGGCGGTGGCGGGGCGAAATAATAGATTTCTGTGAATCCGGATAACCCGCCAACCCCGGGTTCTGCAGCATCGAGATCGATGCAGCGGGCATCAAAGCCCGCCGCCAGCAGGGCATCCCGGCTCGCGCTGCTACGCACGACACAGGTCGGCGAGCGCCGTGCTAATTGCAGCAAGGCCGCCACGCGATGGCCGACATCACCACAGCCGATGATTAGCACAGCGTTATCAGGTTTATCTTGCATGCCAAATCAGCGACAATGCCTGACCATTTTCATAGGTTTTAACTGTTCGCATGTCTTACCAGGTCACAATTGAATCCACGGGCCATAAATTCACGGTCCAGCCGGGCGAGTCCGTCCTCGACGCCGCGCTGCGCCAGGGGATTATACTGCCTTACGGCTGCCGCAATGGCGCCTGCGGCTCGTGCATGGGAGAACTGGCATCCGGGCAGGTGACCTATCCCGCCGGCCTGCCACCAGCATTGAGTGAAGCGGATGCTGCCGCCAGCAAGGCTCTGTTCTGCCAGGCACGCCCGGCCGATGACCTGGACATCCGCGTCCGCGAGGTTGATGCCGCCGGCGATATCGAGATCAAGACCCTGCCCTGCCGGGTCGAGAAGCTGGAGCATCTGGCGCATGACGTAATCCGCATTTACCTCAAGGTGCCGAGCAGCGAACGTATGCAATTCCTCGCGGGCCAGTATATTGATGTCCTGATCAAGGGGCATGAGTCGCGGGCATTCTCGATCGCCAATGCGCCGCACGCCGACGAATTCGTCGAATTACATATCCGCTACGTCGAGGGAGGCCTGTTCACCGACCAGGTGTTCCACCATATGCGTGAAAAGGCACTGCTGCGCATCAAAGGGCCGCTGGGCACCTTCTACCTGCGCGAGGACTCGGATCGCCCCGCCATACTGATCGGCGGCGGCACCGGCTTCGCCCCGCTCAAGGGTATCCTGGAGCATGCCTTCGAGATCGGGATCAAGCGGCCGCTGCACCTGTTCTGGGGGGTGCGTGCCAGACGCGACCTGTACCTGGATGCGTTGCCTACAGAATGGTGCAAAAACCACCCCAACTTCAGCTACACACCGGTACTGTCCGATCCTCTACCGGAGGATAACTGGTCCGGCGAGACCGGTTTCGTCACCGACAGCGTCATCCGCCACTACCCTGACCTGTCCGTACACGACATCTACATGAGCGGGCCGCCGGTGATGGTGAAAGCCGGCCATGACCTGTTCATGCAGTACGGCCTGGACGAGGCGCGCTTCTTTTCTGACGCCTTCGAGTACGCCGCGGTCACGGAAAGCATCAAGGGGCTACAACAGGCCTGAACTGGCGCCGGGTCAGGGCGCAAATGCGGCTCGAAAAAAGGGCCCAAGGGTAACCGAGGGCCACTGTGAGGAGTCGATATGAAAAAAACAGCCCGGACGCACTTATCTATTTCCTGACTGTATCTGCAAATTAGCACTACATAGCTATAATTTCTATTGTGGCAACTACTTACAAGGACATCGACCGACCAGGGGCAGATTACCTGCTGGACAGGGAATGCGAACAACCGTGCGCGGCAAAAATTTTCAATGCCTCGACCAGGGCGGCGTCACCGGCATTCTCCGCAACCATCGCGGTATGCTCGAATCCCAGTTCCTGCGCCAGCAGCGCCTGACGTTCACTCACCACGACCAGCGGCAAGGCGCGCAGCAGTGACCGCCCTTCCTCTCCCGCCATGGCAAACAGGTTCTGCAGGGTCTCATTGCTGGTCACCGTAACCACGTCCAGCGCCCCGGGCTGCAGCAATGCGCGCATGAGTTGCGGGTCGATCTCCGGGCAGGCGCGCCGGTAGACCTCGGCATACTCCACCACCGCCCCGCGCGCGCGCAGAGTATCGTACAGGTGCTCACGGCCGCCGTTGCCGCGCAGGATGACAACTCTCTTGCCGTGCATATCCTGCAGTTCGTCCAGCGCCAGCAATGCCTCGCTGTTAAAGCGGTGGGCCGGTACCAGGTCCGGCGCCAGCCCGTACTCCCGCAGGGCAGCAGCCGAGCTGGCACCGACTGTGGCGATTTTCACGTGCGTCGGCCAGTCGCGCCGCGCCAGTAGATAGTCCAGGCCATGAGTGACGGCATTGACGCTGATGAACACGGCGAGATCATAGCTGTGCAGTGTCCCGGCCAGTGCCCGCAGCGCCTCGAGATCAACAGGCTCCCGGATCTCAATCGCTGCCAGCTGCACGGCCTCATAGCCCGCCGCCTCCGCCAGGCGACACAGGCCTGCTGCCTGCCCGACAGGACGCGTGACCAACACCCGCAGGCGTCTACTCCCCACCCAGCAGCTCATCGAGAATCGGTCGCGCACCCTGCTCCAGCAGTTCCCGTGCCAGTTGCTCGCCCAGCACTGCTGCTGCTTCTGCCGCGCCGCTGATCTCACCTCGCACGATAGCGCTGCCATTCGGCCAGCCGACCAACCCGCGCAGTTCGATGCGGTCACCCATGATTATGGAGAATCCGGCCACCGGGGCCTGGCAGCCACCGGCCAGGGCGGCGTTCATGGCGCGCTCCGCCCGTGTCCGCAGGCCGGTTTCGGCATGGTTCAGAGGCTCGATCAATGCCTTGACAGCCGCATCATCACAGCGGCATTCGATGCCAATCACGCCCTGCGCAATGGCAGGCAGCATAACTTCGGGCTCCAGCGCGCGGGTAATGCGCTGCGCCATGCCGAGGCGCTTCAGGCCGGCGCTGGCCAGGACAATGGCGTCGTAGTCCCCGGCATCCAGTTTTGCCAGCCGCGTGTTGACATTGCCGCGCAGGTCGAGAATTTCCAGATCCGGGCGGACAGCGCGCAACTGGCACTGGCGTCGCAGGCTCGAGGTGCCAACGCGAGCGCCCTGCGGCAGTTCGGCCAGGGCAGCGAAACGGTTGGAGACAAAGGCATCGCGCGGATCCTCGCGCTCCAGAATGGCGCCGATCTCCAGGCCCTGGGGCAGTTCCGCAGGCACGTCCTTCATGGAGTGCACGGCGATATCGGCCTGACCGGCAAGCATGCCCTGCTCCAGCTCCTTGACGAACAGCCCCTTGCCGCCGATCTTCGCAAGTGGACTGTCCAGCACGCGGTCGCCCTGGGTACTCATGGTCACCAGCTCCACCTGCAACCCCGGGTGCAGCTGTTGCAGGCGTGCCCGGACATGTTCCGCCTGCCACAGTGCCAGCGGACTTTTTCGTGTTGCGATGCGCAATTGCTCGATTGACATCAGACCATTTCCCCGCTAACTAGTAACTAACCATGAAACAATTATACAAGTCTGTCCTGCTTGGTTGCGGTTTATTCTGGCTGGCGGCCGGCGGGCCGAGTGCTGAGGTCGAGGTACCACTGGCCACTGACCTGCAGGCAGACGGTAGGCAGGCCCGTGAGTCACGGCTGCCCGTCCTCCTGGCATTTTCCGCGATTGTCTGTGAATACTGCCGGCAACTGGAAGACGAATTCCTGCGGCCCATGCTGATTAGTGGTGAATATACCGACAGGATCCTGATACGTCGCCTACTGCTGGACAACGGCTCCCGTGTCACCGACTTTTCCGGAGATCGCATCGCGACCACGCAGCTGTCCGATCGCTACAAGGTTTTCGTCACCCCCACAATCCTGTTCCTCGACGGGAACGGTAACGAACTCGCAAGACGCATGGTCGGGATCAACACACCGGAGATGTATGGCGGCTACCTGGATAACTGCATCGCCACGGCACTGAGCGCAATTCGCGCCCCTTCGATGCTGGCACACCTGCCGGGCTGCCGGCTGCAACAGGAGGCGAGCGCACTCAGTCCTGCAGTGCCTTGACCAGCCTGCGAATCTCTGCGATGTGACGGCGACTTACTTCGAGGGTAGTTGCAATACCTGATAACTGTAACCGACCGTGTCCTTCTTCATCCCGCACCAGGCCATTGATATAGCACCTGGCAACCAGGGCATTGCGGTGGATGCGCACGAAGCGGTCGGAAAACTCCTCTTCCAGCGCCTTTAGCGTATCTTCTATCAGGACCTCGCCGTCCGGGGTAACCACAGTGACGTATTTCTGATCCGCCTGGAAATAGCGGATGTCGTCCACTTCGATCAGCTGCAGGCTGCCGCGAATGCTGGCACAAATACGCTGGCGTGATGCTGACGATTCACTCGCTTCGCGCAAAGCGCCAGCCTGCACCCGTGTCAGGAGACGTGCATGCTGCAGTGCATCAGCCAGACGCTCCCGACGCACCGGTTTCAACAGGTAGTCCACCGCATGTGCCTCGAAGGCCTGCACTGCATAGTCGTTATAGGCGGTAGTGAAAATCACCGCCGGCGACTGCCCCAGCGACTGCAGGTGTTGCGCAGTCTCGAGGCCATCTATTCCCGGCATGCGGATGTCGAGCAGCAGGATATCCGGCTGTAGACTCGCGCTCAGTTGCAGGGCTTCCCTGCCATTGGCTGCCTCGCCAATGACCACACAATCCTCCAGCTCTCCCAGTATGCGGCGCAAGCGTGCGCGTGCAGGAGCTTCATCATCGACGATCAGGATTTTCATACCACCGCCACCTGCGGGAACCGGATACTGACCCGGTAACCGCCCGGGCCGGCCTCACTCTGCAGTCCCGCCCGGGCGCCAAAGGCAATCGCCAGGCGCTGGTGAATATTTTCCTGTGCGATGCGGTTGCCCTGCTGACGGCTACCGGCAGCGGCTTCAGGTACCGGGTTAGTGACCGTAATCTCGACCAGATCGCCAACACGGTCCCCGCTCACCCGGATGGTGCCGCCCTGCGGCAACGGCTCGATACCGTGATAAATCGCATTCTCCAGCAGCGGCTGCAGCACCAGGGGCGGCAACTGTGCATCCATCGGCAGGTCATCCAGCTGCCAGTCGACCACAAGCCGTTCGCCCAGCCGCAGCTTCTCGATACCGAGATAGCGACGCGCCAGATCGAGCTCATCACCCAGCGTAGCCTGCTCGCTTGTCACGCTGAGCGAGGCGCGAAACAGGTCGGACAGGTCCTCGATGGCGGTTTCAGCTGCTCCCGGGTCGGAGCGCGTCAGGGAGGCAATGGTGTTCATGCTGTTGAACAGGAAATGCGGTCGAATACGCGCCTGCAGCGCCTGGATTCGCGCCCGGGCTTCCGACTGCAGCCGCTGCCGCCACTGGAACTGTATATACAGGTGGCGCAGGATTACTGCGGCAACCACGGTACTGATGGTCAGGTTGCGCAGCAGGAATACCGGATGATCATCGCTGGTAAGCGCAGGAAACAGCGTGCTCTCTATCATCAGCCAGAATGCCATCTCGCTCACCACCACCGTCACCAGCAGCACCAGCAGGTAGCTCGCGAGCGCGGCGGCACTGTTACTCATACGTGACAACAGTGACCGGGTAACGCACAGCAGCGCAGCACTGGCGAGCGCGATCCATTGCACCAGCATGGAAATCAATCCGAGATTACCCCAGGGATCATCGATCACCCCGGGGCTCAGCAAGGTGATAATAAAGGCCAGCAGTTCCGCGATCACAACCACCGCGAATACCATGCGTACGTTGCAGAAATTCGGCAGGAAATAATTCTCGACGCCTTCGATACCGCCCTGCTCCCTTAGACGCTGCGTGTTCATGACGGCAGTTTCAGGCCTGCTCACAGCGCTTGCAAGTCCGGCCGGCGTACGGGCAACTGCACCGGCGAGGAAGGCAATGCCACCACGGATTGGTTTATACTGCGCAGGCCCGATTTGCCTGCCGGGCAGCGCGGCCGCAGCTGGCCGGGAAACAGCCGGGCCAATATGAGTTTTGCGGTTATCCACATGACGGAAAAAGACGCTGCATCAAAACCCTGGGGTGGACGCTTCACTGAATCCACAGATGCCTTCGTCGAGGCTTTCACGGCATCCATCGACTTCGACAAGCGGCTGTATCGCCATGACATAGCCGGCTCGATCGCCCATGCACGCATGCTGGCGCACGTCGGCATTCTCACAACCGATGAAAGCACGCATATCGTCCAGGGACTCGAGGATATCCGCGCCGATATCGAACGCGGCGACTTTGCCTGGTCTGTTGCCCTTGAAGATATCCATATGAATATCGAGGCGCGACTCATCGAGCGCATCGGCGATACCGGGAAAAAGCTGCATACCGGACGCTCCCGCAACGATCAGGTTGCAACCGACATGCGCCTCTACCTGCGGGATGAAATCGACGCGCTGTGCGCCGGCATCTCCCGGCTGCAGGCCGCGCTGGTCGAACTCGCCGAACGTGAGGCCGGCACCATCATGCCGGGCTTCACCCACCTGCAGGTCGCCATGCCCGTCAGTTTTGGACACCACATGCTGGCCTGGGAAGCAATGCTGGAGCGAGATCATCAGCGCCTCATGGACTGCCGCAAGCGGGTCAACATCATGCCGCTGGGTGCCGCCGCGCTGGCGGGCACGAGTTTTCCGATTGACCGTGAATACACCGCGCGTCTGCTGGGATTCGATGCACCCGCCAGCAACTCGCTGGATGCGGTGAGCGACCGGGATTTCGTCATTGAATTCTGTTCGGCAGCGTCACTTGTCATGCTGCACCTGTCGCGGTTTTCCGAGGAGCTGATACTCTGGTCATCGGCACAATTCAGCTTTATTGAACTGCCGGACCGCTTCTGCACCGGCTCCAGCATTATGCCGCAGAAGAAAAACCCCGATGTTCCGGAGCTGGTGCGTGGCAAGAGCGGCCGGGTAACCGGCAACCTTGTCAGCCTGCTGATGTTGATGAAAAGCCAGCCGCTGGCCTACAACAAGGACAACCAGGAAGACAAGGAACCCCTGTTCGACAGCATCGACACCATGCGGGGTTCACTGCGGGTGTTCGCCGATATGATGCCGACGATCGAAGTACATCGCGAGACCATGGAAAAGGCTGCGCGCCAGGGGTTTTCCACTGCCACCGACCTGGCCGACTACCTGGTGCGCAAGGGCATCGCCTTTCGGGATGCACATGAGATCGTGGGCAAGGCAGTGCGCTACGGGGTCGACACCGGCAAGGACCTCGCGGACATGACGCTCGATGAACTGCAGGATTTTTCCGGGGTCATCGATAACGATGTGTTCGCAGTACTTACACTGGAAGGTTCCATGGCGGCGCGCGACCATACCGGCGGCACGGCACCATCACAGGTGCGCAGGGCCATCGCAGCAGCCAGGCAACGGCTCGCAACCCGCTGAGACACCACCTGTTGCAAACCCTGCCTGCAGATATCACGCTGTGTTCCGATACCGTTTCCGATCGACTACCAGGCTCACGACACAAACGACATTAAATATGCTATGAAAGACCTCTCCCTGAAGCAGGCACTGACACTGCTGGATATCTCTCCGCTGGCCATGTTGCTGACCGGTAGTGACGGCCGGATTCGCGGCTGCAACCAGTCCTTCGCAGTCCTCGTCGGTGAGACCGCCGACGTCCTTGCGAGACAATCACCTGGTGACGGCCTGCTGGAGCCCCTGCTGGGGCAGGCCACACTCATTAACTGGATCATGCCGGATGGCGACACCCGCTGGCTGGCGCTGGAGACCTGCGAGATAGATGACGAACCCGGCAGCAGTGCACGCTTCTATCTCGATGTAACCGAAAAGCTGCGACTCAGGCAGGAGCGTGACGCACTGACCCGGGAACTTCAGGGTCAATCACTCTACGATGCCAGCTTGGGTAGTCTGTTCAGTCGCCACGGGATCCTGGTTTCACTGCGGCCGCTGGTCGCCCGCAGCCGCCGCTACAACAGCCCGCTCTCCGTAGTGACCATGCGCATCGACACCAGTGCGGATACCGGCAATGCACGAAGCCGTATCGCCCACCTGCTCAGGGACCAGACGCGCTGGGCCGACCTGGTGGGCTGCAATGCCGAACGTGATTTTATCCTTATCCTGCAGGAAACCACCCGGGATGCCGCAGAGCTGCTGGTGCGGAAGCTGGCAGCGCATCTCGAACGCATGAACGCCGATGCTGAAAATCCCGTGCAGGCCTGTTACGGCATCACCCAGTGTCAGAAGAATGATGACGAGGCGTCCATCCTGGAACGGGCCGAGTCCGCACTGGCACAAGCCTGTCGTAACCCGAGCGGTACGGCTATCGCGATCTAGGCAGGCCCCAGTCGCAGCATAAGCCAGCGCCGCATATCTGCGACCTCCTCCGGATATACGGCATGCGGCATGGCATAGGTATGCCAGTCGATGTGGTAACCGGCTTGCTGCAACCGTTCACGCGACTGTTCTGCCAGGTGCAGGGGCACCACAGGATCCAGGGTGCCATGCGCCATCATGATGGAGATCGCACGGTTGGCCGCGCTCATTTCAGCTTCCAGCTGCGCCTCCAGCGGCAGGTAGGTCGACAAGGCCAGAATGCCTGCCAACGGCTCTGGATAGCGCAGCCCGGTATGCAGCACGATCGCTCCACCCTGTGAAAAGCCCGCAAGCAGAATTCGCGCCACCGGAATGCCCCGCGTGACTTCGCGTGCAATCAGCGCGCGCAGTTGTGCCTCCGAGGCTCGAATGCCCTCGCTGTCCTGGCCACGACTGAAATCTGCTGCTGGAATGTCGTACCACGCCGGCATCACCATGCCGCCATTGATCGTGACCGGGCGCCGCGGGGCATGTGGCAGCACCACGCGCACACCCAGCCTGTCCACGATATCCAGCTGTGGAATCAGGGGCTCGAAGTCATGGCCATCGGCACCCAGGCCGTGCAACCAGATGATGCTGGCACGCGCCGGCAGCACCGGGTTGATCTCTACGGCATCGAGCAATGGGATATCCATAAGCCGTAGTATGCACCACCTGTCGCAACGTGACACGAGCAGTACCGGCCGGCAACACGGCATTGGGTTTGCAGCAGCCACACCGTATACTGACCGCATTTCACAGGATGCCTGCCATGAGATATTTGCGCCTAGCCCGACTGACATTGCTGGTTATGGCAACCCTTATTCTGCTGGATGGCTGCGGGCAGAAGGGTTCCCTGTACCTGCCCGACAAGCAGCAGGAAGAAGAGGAGGCTAGCTGAGGCAGCACAGCATCATGGATCACTTCAGTTACCACAATGGCAGCCTGCACGCCGAGGCAGTCCCGCTGGCAGACATCGCTGCGAAGTTCGGAACACCCTGCTATGTCTATTCACGCGCCACCCTGGAGCGTCACTGGCAGGTATTCGATGCCGCGCTCGGCACGCATCCGCACCTGGTCTGTTATGCCGTCAAGGCCAACTCCAGCCTGGCAGTGCTGCAGGTACTGGCTCGTCTGGGTTCCGGCTTCGATATCGTTTCCGCCGGTGAGCTGGAACGGGTCCTGCGGGCGGGAGGTAATCCTGAAAAAGTCGTGTTCTCCGGTGTCGGCAAGCAGACCCCGGAAATGCGCCACGCCCTGGAAGCGGGTATTCGCTGTTTCAACGTGGAATCAGAACCCGAGTTGCTGCGCCTCGACAGGGTCGCGGGGGAAATGGGGATGGCAGCACCGGTCTCCCTGCGCGTCAATCCGGATGTAGACGCACGCACCCATCCATATATATCCACCGGACTGCGAGACAATAAATTCGGCATCGACGTTGGCATCGCGCTGCATGCCTACCAGCACGCCGCCGCGCTGCCCAACATCCGGGTCACGGGCATAGACTGTCACATAGGATCTCAGCTGACCGAGATTGCGCCCTTCGTGGACGCGCTGGACCGGGTGCTGGACCTGGTCGACCGACTGGCTGCCGCCGACATCCCCCTGGTGCATATCGACATCGGCGGCGGCCTGGGCATTCCCTATCGCCGCGAGGACAATCCGCCGCCACCGGATGTCTATGCACGTGCCCTGCTGGAACGCATGGCGAACCGGCCACAGGAGTTGCTGCTGGAACCGGGCCGTGCCATTGCCGGCAATGCCGGGATCCTGCTGACACGCGTGGAATACCTGAAGCACTCCGCTTACAAGAACTTTGCCGTCGTGGATGCCGCCATGAACGACCTGCAGCGTCCCGCCCTGTATGACGCCTGGCATGACATCATCCCGGTTGCACCGCGTGCCGGGGATAGCGTGACTTACGACGTGGTTGGCCCGGTTTGCGAAACCGGTGATTTCCTCGGCAGGCAGCGCGACCTGGTGCTCGCCGAGGGTGACCTGCTGGCCGTGCGGTCGGCCGGCGCCTACGGGTTCAGCATGAGCTCCAACTACAATACGCGCCCGCGCGCGGCGGAGATCATGGTCGACGGCGACACCATCCACGTCATCCGTGAGCGCGAAGTACTCGACGACCTGGTGCGCGGTGAGCACCTGCTGCCTGGCTGAGCGGCGGTTGGAGTGCACAATAGTGTCGTCAGGATCCGGATAAACCATGCTGCTTGAATTCACCAAAATGCACGGCCTCGGCAATGATTTCGTGGTCATCAATGCCATCAGCCAGCAGGTCGAACTGGATGCAGAACAGGTGCGGCGTCTCGCTGACCGGCGCTTCGGCATCGGCTGCGACCAGCTACTGCTGGTGGAAGCTGCGACCACGCCAGAAACAGACTTCCGCTATCGGATCTTCAACGCCGACGGCGGCGAAGTCGGACAATGCGGCAATGGCGCCCGCTGCTTCATGCGCTTCGTGCGGGACAATGGACTGACCGACAAGCCGGAAGTACAGGTGGAGACGGCCAGCGGTCCGCTACTGCTGATCCAGGAAGACGACGGCCAGATCACCGTCAACATGGGCATTCCCCGCCTGCAGCCCCGCGACATTCCATTCGACGCCCCGCACTACGCATCCAGCTATCCGCTGGAGGTCAATGGTCTGTCGTTGGAGGTCGCAGCTGTATCCATGGGTAATCCCCACGCGGTACTGCTGGTGAACGATATCAATACTGCGCCAGTGGCGGAGCTTGGGCCGGCAATCGAGAGCCACACCCGCTTCCCGCAACACGCCAATGCCGGCTTCATGCAGGTTGTTGATCCCGAGACCGTGCGCCTGCGGGTTTACGAACGCGGCGCCGGGGAAACCTTGGCCTGCGGCAGCGGCGCCTGTGCCGCAGTGGTAGCAGGCCGTATGTGGGACCTGCTGGCGCCGCGCGTCAAAGTCATCCTGGCCGGTGGGGAACTTGTGGTAAGCTGGGCCGGCGAAGGGCGCCCGGTGATGATGACGGGGCCTGCCACAACCGTCTACGAAGGACGTATTCGACTATGACGACATCACAGCAGACACAGCCAGACAGCCCGTCCCTGGAAGAGAAAACGGTTGCGGATTACCTGCGCGTTAACCCCGAATTCTTTCAGAACAATGCCAGCCTGCTGGCGACACTGGAAATCCCGCATGCCTGCGGTCCCGCTGTTTCACTGGTGGAGCACCAGGTCAAGGTGCTGCGTGACCAGAACCGACAGCTGAAACGCAAGCTCATGGACCTGGTGCATGTCGCACGCGACAACAACCGTCTAAATGAACGCATGCACCAGCTGACCCTGGGTCTGATCAATACCAACACGCTGGTCGCGTTACTTGACACCCTGCGCGAGCATCTGCAGGGCGAATTCAAGGCGGATACCGTCACCCTGCGGCTTGCCGGCATTCCGGAGGCGCAGGCACGCGAGTGCGGCGTTGATGTCTATGATCCGGCCGGACCTGAACTTGTGCACTTCGACACCTTTCTTAAATCCAGCCGGCCACAGTGCGGGCGTTTCAAGACCGAACAGCTGCAGTACCTGTTCGGCGACCAGGCCGAGGCAATCGAATCGGTCGCCCTGGTCCCGATTGGCCACAGAAGCACCAACGGCCTGCTGGCCATCGGCAGCCAGGATGCCAGCCGCTTCCATCCCGGCATGGGAACGCTGTTTCTGACCCACCTGGGTGAACTGATCGGGCTGCTGCTCGCACAGTACCTCGATCCCGGCAACCCATCCAAGAACTGATGCCACGGCAGCCGTTCACCCTTCCTTTTCGTGGCGCATGACAAGCAGCACTGGCTGAATAACTTTCTGCACCACCTGCAGACTGAGCGCCGCCTGTCTGCCAACACCCGCACCCACTACCGGCGCGACCTGAGTGAATTGCTCGGCTGGTGCGACCAGGCAGGCATCAGCTGCTGGGACGATCTCGATACCCACCATGTCAGGCAATACGCGGCGCAGTGTCATCGGCGCGGCCTGCACGGCCGCAGCATACAGCGACGCCTGTCAGCGCTGCGCTCCTTCTTCAACTACCTGTTGCGCGAGCACGCGGTGCAACGTAACCCGGGACTGGATGTCCGGGCACCCCGTTCGGAACAGCACCTGCCCGACACCCTCAACGTCGATGACGTCAACCATCTGCTAACGGCCGGCGGCGACGACACCCTGGGGCTGCGTGACCATGCGATGCTGGAATTGCTCTACTCGTCCGGCCTGCGGCTGGCGGAGCTGGTTGCCCTGGATCTGGGTGACGTGGATTTTGCCGAGCGTATGGTACGGGTCACCGGCAAGGGCGCGAAAACGCGCGTCATCCCGGTGGGCAGCAAGGCCATCACCGCACTGCAGGCCTGGCTCAAGGTCCGGCCACGGCAGCTGGCAAGCGGCGAGAACGCGATGTTCACGTCACGCAACGGCAAGCGCCTTGGCCATCGTGCGGTGCAACAGCGGGTCAAGCAGTGGGCCAGGCGCAAGGGCATACCGTGCGACCTGCACCCGCACACCCTGCGGCACTCGTTTGCCAGCCACGTGCTGGAGTCCAGCGGCGACCTGCGCGCAGTGCAGGAACTCCTGGGGCATGCGGATATCAGTACTACCCAGATTTATACCCACCTCGACTTCCAGCACCTCGCCCGAGTCTACGATGCCGCTCACCCACGGGCCCGCAAGACCAAATAGCCGCAACTAAAGAAGGCATATATATCTGCATGTTACATGCGATCCCGGGGTGGAACGTATAATCAGGGTATTCCCTGATAAAGAGATCGGCTGACTGCACCCGGCTCACCCTTGGGGACGCGTTCAGGATTTTATGCAGTATCGGGTTTTCCGGTGCGCGATACACACGCCGTGGCAACTAACCACGCTCAATTCCCCCTGAGTGACACCCCGCGATGGTGTACAATCTACGCCCTTTTCCCTTGGAGCAGGCAAGTGAAACAGTTTCGCGGAACCACCATACTTTCTGTGCGTCGTAATGACAGCGTGGTGATCGGAGGCGATGGCCAGGTCACCATGGGCGATACGGTCATGAAGGGGAACGCGCGCAAAGTACGCCGCCTTTACAACGACAAGGTACTGGCAGGTTTCGCAGGTGGTACCGCCGATGCTTTTACCCTGTTCGAATTGTTCGAAGGCAAGCTGGAGGCGCACAGCGGCCAGCTGACACGAGCTGCCGTGGAACTGGCGAAGGACTGGCGTACCAACAAGATGCTACGCAATCTGGAAGCCCTGCTGGCCGTTGCGGACAAGGAGACCTCCCTCATTATCAGCGGCAATGGTGATGTCATCGAGCCGGAAAATTCGCTCATGGCGATCGGCTCCGGAGGCCCTTACGCGCAGGCCGCCGCACGCGCCCTGCTGGAAAACACCGATCTGGACGCGCGCTCGATTACCGAGACGGCCTTGAATATTGCCGGAGATATCTGCATCTATACCAACCGGAACCTGACGCTGGAAGAATTACGCTTTGGCCCGGGTACCGGCGCATAGGCCGGATTGCCTGATAATCAGGAAATTCCGGGTAACCCACCAGAAATAATTGCGAATTGTAGCCAACATGTCGGAAATGACCCCCAGAGAGATCGTCCAGGAGCTGGACAAGCATATCATCGGCCAGGATGCCGCCAAGCGAGCCGTGGCGATCGCCCTGCGCAATCGCTGGCGGCGCATGCAGATCCCTGATCCGCTGCGCGCGGAAATCACACCCAAGAATATCCTGATGATCGGCCCTACCGGTGTGGGCAAGACCGAGATCGCCCGCCGCCTGGCACGACTTGCGAACGCACCTTTCATCAAGGTGGAAGCAACCAAGTTCACGGAAGTCGGCTATGTCGGCCGTGACGTGGAATCCATCATTCGCGACATGGTGGATGCGGCTATCAAAATGGCCCGCGAGACCGAGATGCAGAAAGTCCGCCACCGGGCCGAGGATGCCGCAGAAGAGCGCATCCTGGACGTGCTGCTGCCGGCACCCCGCAGCCTGGTACAAGACGAACAGTCGGCTATACCGGAATCCGACACCCGCCAGAAATTCCGCAAGCGCCTGCGCGAAGGCCAGCTCGACGACACGGAAATCGAAATTGAGGTGTCTGCTGCGCCGATCGGCGTGGAAATCATGGCACCACCTGGCATGGAAGAAATGACCAGCCAGTTGCAGGGCATGTTTCAGAACCTCGGCGGCAACCGCACCCGAACCCGCAAGCTGCGAATTCGCGACGCCCACAAGCTCCTGAGCGACGAAGAAGCTGCGAAAATGATCAACGAGGAAGACCTGAAGCACCGTGCACTGCAGAATGCCGAGCAGAATGGCATTGTTTTCATTGATGAAATTGACAAGGTAACCCGGCGCGGCGAATCCAGCGGCCCGGATGTCTCACGGGAGGGTGTGCAACGGGACCTGCTGCCGCTGGTCGAAGGCTGCACCGTCTCGACCAAGCACGGGATGGTCAAGACCGACCATATCCTGTTCATCGCCTCGGGCGCATTTCACCTTTCCAAACCCTCGGACCTGATCCCGGAACTGCAGGGGCGGCTGCCGATCCGCGTGGAACTGGACGACCTCGGGACCGCCGAGTTCGTCCGCATCCTTACCGAGCCCGATGCCTCGCTGACTGAGCAATATACGGCCCTGCTGGCCACGGAGAACGTCGAATTGCAGTTTGCCGACGACAGTATCGTGCGCCTTGCGGAAATCGCCACGGTCATCAACGAGCGCACGGAAAATATCGGTGCCCGACGGCTGCACACCGTCATGGAACGCCTGCTGGAGACGGTTTCCTTCGAAGCCACAGACCGATCCGGCAGCTGTA
>Ga0316191_10001237_pt1 | contig 17769 bp, 15 predicted proteins | sample Eddworburr2cm_MG_FD_204928 | JGI IMG/M metagenome (GOLD analysis project Ga0316191, IMG submission 204928) | Coastal sediment microbial communities from Maine, United States - Eddy worm burrow 2 cm | ecosystem: Environmental > Aquatic > Marine > Coastal > Sediment | place: USA: Maine...
AATTTCTTCATGACTTCAATTTGATTTAGAATTTAAAGTGGCAAATGTAAGATAATGATTCGATTAATCTCAAAAAAGTTCTTTTGATTGGATTGAAAGGCAACATAAACAACACCTATCCATATTATGAATAAAATAAGAAGCCTCTATCGGGCGCGGCTCGAAAAAAAGCGCTCTCAGCGATTTTTGAAAAAAAGGGGAGTTAGTCCTTGCTGACAAGACTAACTGTGCCTCAGAGGCTCTTAAAATGATAGAAACGGTTATTTGATCAAATAAATCAACGACGAGTATTCGCCACTTCGCCCAGCCTTCTGGTTGGAACGGAGACCCTGATAAAAAGCTGAGAAGAAGTTCTGCTTGCCTTTTTTGTATTTCTCCGAAAGCAGACTGACGTAGAACGAATCAAATCTCATGGGAAGCTCCTCCAAAATTCTCATGTCGAATTCAGAAAATATTCTTTCCATGGATTTCCTGCTGAAATGCCATAGGTGTCTTGGGACGTCATAGGCTGCCCAGAAAGAGTTGTAGTGTTGCGCATCCCAGCTCTTGAAATTCGGGACCGCTACAACTAACACTCCATTCGGTTTGAGCAAAGATTTTATCTTGTTGATAAAGTCGGCTAAATTTGGCACATGCTCCAGAACGTGCCACATGGTGATCACATCGAAAGATTCAGGATTGGATTCGATCAATTCTTCGACTGTACTTTGATAGTCCTTGAAATTCGTTTTTGTTGAAGCAAGCTGCCTGGCTTTTTCATTGGGTTCAATTCCTGCTATGGACCATCCCGCTTGTTCACAGGCCTGTAAAAAATCACCTGTTCCACATCCAACATCGAGTATCCTCCCCTGACCCTGATTGACTCTTGTGATGAGTTTCACTTTCCTCTTCAAAGAGAATTGTCTGACCAGCTGATATGCTATTTCCAATAGATTCCTTTTCGAATCCGTGTGTGAAATATAATCTTCGCTTTGGTAATAATCAGGTAAACTCTTCTCAGAAGGTTGAGGTAACGTCACAAGCAAATCCCGTTCCGCGTCTTTGAACAAGGAAAACGTTTCACGTGAAACACTGTGGTCCTTACACTGCAGGAAGGGGTTCAATTCAATAGGGGACGCCGCACCTAATTGTTCGGAAATTTGCTGAATGTCGGCGGCTTTCAATTTCATATCCAATCAGATTTGCTTTACTATCTCCCCATGTGCACGAGAAGGACAGAGACGTCACTTGGAGAAACTCCCGAAATTCTACTCGCCTGTGAAATCGTTGCCGGCTGGATTTTTGTGAGCTTCTCGCGCGCTTCAAAGGAAATGGATTTCACCTTCTGATAATCGAAGTTTACCGGAATCCTGATGTTTTCCAAGCGCTGTAGCTTATCAGCGCTGTTGCGTTCTTTTTCTATATAACCCGAATACTTGACATGGATCTCGGTTTGTTCCGCGATTTCCTTGTCAATCTGATTCTTTTGCATAAACTCTTTCACCCCAGGAAATTTCTTGATATCCTCAAAGTTCAATTGAGGTCTTGCAGCGATCTTGAACATTTTCATGGACTGTCGGACCAGTGCCGAATCGTTGGCTTCTAAAATCGGATTCACGTCCTCCGGGACTATGCTCGTCTTTTTTAAGAATTGAACAAACAAATCGGTTTTTTCCTGCTTCTCCAGAACCCTGTCCATTCGCTCCTGGGAAGCCAAGCCTAAAGCATGCGACTTCGGCGTGAGTCTCAAATCGGCATTGTCCTGTCTCAGTAAGGTACGGTATTCGGCTCGAGAGGTAAACATTCTGTACGGTTCGTCTGTGCCTTTTGTAATCAAATCATCTATCAGAACCCCAATGTAAGCCTCATCTCTCTTTAAAATAAATGGATCTCCGCCTTTTATTTTCATGGCTGCATTAATTCCTGCCATCAAACCCTGAGCAGCTGCTTCTTCATAGCCCGTTGTTCCGTTTATCTGTCCTGCGAAAAAGAGGTTTTCTATCCGCTTGGTTTCCAATGATGGTCGAAGCTGGGTGGGAGCAAAAAAGTCATACTCGATGGCATATCCAAATCGAAGGAACTTGACATTTTCAAATCCGGCCACTTTACGGAGGGCCTTAAATTGCACTTCATGAGGCAAAGAGGTCGAGAATCCGTTTACATAAATCTCGGTCGTATTCCAACCTTCTGGCTCAATGAACAACTGATGCCTCTCTTTGGAGGCAAACCTATCTATCTTGTCTTCTATCGATGGACAGTATCGCGGACCCGTTCCTTGTATTCTCCCCGTGTACATTGGTGACTTTTGAAAGCCTTCGCGCAACAGATCATGAACCTCCCGGGAAGTGTACGACATGAAGCAAGAGCGCTGTTCTACCAGCGGTTTTGTCGTCTTCAAAAAACTGAATTTTGAAGGATCCTCGTCACCCGGCTGTTCGACCATTTTAGAAAAATCCAGGGATTTTGCATCGACCCTGGGCGGCGTACCGGTTTTCAGTCTTCCCGCTTCAAAACCTTTTGCAACCAAATCCTCAGTTATACCGGTTGAAGATCCTTCTCCAGCGCGACCGCCACCAAATGTTTTGTCGCCTATGTGAATCCTTCCATTCAAGAAGGTTCCCGCTGTCACTATAACCGATCTTCCATAGATGGATAGACCCAATTGAGTTTTTACCCCAATGATCGTGTCGCCGTCAAAGAGCAAGCCATTGACCGAGTCTTGAAACATGTCGAGATCCGGTAAGCGCTCAAGCTGATTGCGCCACTCCTCCGCAAATCGCATTCGGTCACTCTGAGCCCGTGGGCTCCACATGGCCGGACCCTTTGATTTGTTCAGCATCTTGAACTGGATAGCGGTTTTATCCGTGACAATGCCACTGTATCCACCCAAAGCATCTATTTCACGAACTATCTGACCCTTGGCAATCCCTCCCATGGCCGGATTGCAACTCATTTGTGCAATGTTCTGAAGACTCATAGTGATCAACAGGGTCTTTGCTCCCAGGTTGGCAGCTGCCGCAGCCGCCTCGCTTCCCGCGTGACCGCCCCCAACCACTATTACGTCATATGTCGTTTCAAATACATTCATTCGTCAATTGTTTCACGTGAAACATCCTGATTAAAAAGTTCGCAAAGATAAATAATAATCCTCTTTCTTTCGCATGGTCTTGCGCTGTGACTCCGCCTTATCCTTGTAACCCATGTAATGAAGCATCCCGTGGACCATGATTCGATGCAGCTCATCATCGAACTCAATGCCCCGGTCCCTTGCGTTCTCTTCTACACGGTCAACTGAGATATAGATATCCCCCGACACGACTTTGCCAAGGCTGTAATCGAAACTGATAATGTCTGTTAATGTGTTGTGCTTCAAATGCTTAACGTTCAAATCATATAGATACTCGTCATCACAAAATATGTAACTCACCTCTCCGAGCTCCCTGTCTTCCTGGTCCAGGACAAACTCAAGCCAGGCTCTAACCTCCTGTTCATTAGTGAGTTGAAACTTATCAAGATAGTTGAAATCGATCATATAAATGAATTTACGCCCTTAAATTGAGTCCGATTTGATCTCAAAATATTTTTTCACTTTCTTTTGATAATCGGGTTGCATCCGAATATTCTCTCTTCTCAACAATTCTTTATCCTCGCCCTTTCTTTTTTTCCACAGGATTTCCTGTTGCTTTCTTGGATCGTATTCCTTCAAATTTGTTGTTGCTTCCCTCTTATTGTCCTTTTTCTTTTTCAGGCTGGCATTCTCGAGTTCCAGCAATTCATACTCCAGCTTCTGCATTCGTTCAAGGGTCTCTCGGTTAAAACCCTTTTCCAAAAGCATTCTCTCCAGCTCTTCCATGGCATCCATCACCTCTTTGCCTTGCTTCCCTCCAGACCCCTGCTGATCCAGCAATTGTTTTAGCTTCTCTCTCAGCATCTGCTGCTCCTGGAACAATTGAAACTGTTCCCCGCTCATTTCTTCCTGTCCCTGCTTGCCCTGTTTGCCTTGTTTTTGCATCCCCTGCTCCATCTTCTTCATCATTCCCTGTTGTTGTTTGATGATGTCGGGCAGACTCATTTGCTCTTTCCCGCTGCCCTGACCTGAACCCATCTGTTGCTGATTCTGAAGGGATTCAAGCATACCACTCAACATATCAGCAAGATTGTTGGCCGCCGTCATCGTGTACTGCTGATTCCCCCTTCCCTGCTGAACCCGGTTCTCCGACATGTTCTCGAGGGAACGATTCAAATTGTAATGCGCATCGGTCAGATCCTTTTCGATCTCTGACGTGAGCTGCACAAGACGAAGGGACAATGTATAAAGCGAGTCATCTATATGCTCAAAATGCTCCTTGAGTTTAATCTGTTCTTTGAGAAGTGCCGGAAAATCGGAATTGCGATCCGAAACCTCCTCCAGGTTGACCATCAACTCTTCCTGATCCTCTGAAAAGGTCACGAGATTTTTGAGAATTTGTTTCAAATCTTCAATGTTCTCTTCAATTGCCTGCATCTCCATGGCCATCATTCCAGATTGCATCTGGTTGCTCAGTTCCTTCATTCTTCTGGATGCCGATCTCTGTTTCTCTTTCGCGTTCTTCGAGGATTCTTTTTGTTCGGAACCCTCTTGTTTCTCGCTTTTTTCCAATTCTTCACGAGCCTGGTTCATTTCCATATCGATCAATTTCTCATCCGCCTCTGTGTCGGGTATGGGCATAGGTTCCTTGAGACTTTCATTTTGCTCGCGAAGCTCATTGAATTCCTGCTGGATCGAGTCAAACTTCTGATTCAATTCATCCTGGTTCTCGGCACTATTGTAGTCTTCCGTAGACAAATCGAGCTGTTCTTCCGACAACTTCTCCAGTTGTTTCATGATGCGGGCCGACTTCTTCTCGACATAAAATTGCTTTGTCAATTCCAGGATACGTTCCAAAGATCTCTTCTCCTGCTTGCTCTGCTCCTCCAGTTTCTCCAATTTGTCCAGCAACTCTTCTTTTTCCAACCTGTCGGCCAACTCTTCCAATTCCTTGATCAGATCCTGTTTGGATCTCAAATCCTTCATCTCTTCCCAGCGCTCTTGCAACTCCTCCTTTTTGTCATTGAGCCGAGGATTCTCCTCCTCATCCATCTCCTTCAAATTTTCAAGCATCTTTTCCGAATTCTTCTCCATCATCTCACGGTATTTCTTCTGACGCTCGAGAAATTCATCGAGTTCATTCTGGTCATTCCAATCCAGGTTTTCCTGACTTTTCAATTTGTTGGAGAGCTCTTCCATTTCTTCTTCCAGATCCTCTCCGTCTTCCTGCGCACCCTCAAGACTTTCAATCCCCTGTTCCTGCTCCTGAAGGATCTCTCTTTCGAGTTCATCTTCAGTACGGTTTCTGTAAAAAAAGGACTGGGACAATGACCTTTTCGAACCATTGATCCCGTCATTGTCAAATACTTCAAAATACAACTCATAAGCAGCACCTTCTTCGAGTACGAGTCCTTGAGGGAAAATATAAAAGAACTCCTCGAAATCAGATCTTCCGGTTTCGATCTTGCCGATGCTTTGTTTACCTGTCTCCATGTTTTTAGCAATGACCTGCAACCGCTGAATCCCGTAGTCATCAGTCAACTGGCCCGCAAAATTCACTTGGCCCCTGCTCGTCGAGTCCAGGTCGGTCCTGACGTATATCTTCGGGTATTCATCCTTGACAACCTCAATTTGATAACTCAAAGTCTCGAAATCCCGGAGTTCGGAATTTGAGGAGGATACCTGGTATCGAATCGGTTTTGAAATCCTCTTCCCATAAACAAAAGAGCCTTCCTTGTTCCTTTTCATCTTCTCGGCAGCACTCTTCTGGGCATTCCGATCGCTCCGTCCGATAATCCAAAAACTCAAATCATCCGCATTTCTTGAAGAAACCTCCCATTTGACTTGTGTTCCCTCGGGAACAACAGCATTTCCCGTGTTGCTAATGGTGCTTCCCTCCCTTTGAATATAATCCGGATACTCCAATGTCATCAAAAAATCAGTGATCTTAGGCGCTCTGACCACATCCAATGTGTACGGTAGGGATTTTACATCGTTTCCCTGAAGCACGAACTCCAAGTCTTCCGACGGGTAGGGAAAGGTGTATTCCCAGATCCCACCTTCTGTTCGATTGAGGTAATAGTTCTCTCCCAAATAGGAAATGCTCACAACCTCAGGAGCAATATCGCCTTCGGTTACAAATCGGAGGGTAAAGCTTTCGTCCTCAATGGTTTTTAACTCCTCATTGACAATCTCGAACCGAAAGGGTGCCGGAGGTAGAAATACCGTCTGGTGATGGACCACTCTGTTCAGGCTCTCGGTGAAAAATGACTTGTTTCCGGTCAACCAAATTCCCAGCCCAATCAACAACGGAAGTGACAGATACCTGAGGTATTTGACATTCGTCTCGTATTTAACCGCCCTGGGGAAAGGAACGGGTTTTAGTTCATCGGCTTTCTGCTCAATGCTCGCCTCCAATAGATCTGTCGAGGCATTTTCATTTTTTAATTGAATGATGTTCAGTAATTTATCTTCAACCTCCTGAAAGTGCTTCCCGATGATTTGGGATGCCTCGTCATCACTGATTCCCTTTTTCAAGCCTACCAGCTTCAAAACGGGAATCACAACAAACCGGGCGAGAAGGAATAACTCGGTCAGCACAAACAGCCAAAACAAGAACGTTCGGCCCAAAATCCCAAGCCAAAGGGTATGCTCAACAAACAAGGTGAAAAGAAAATAGATCAGCCCTAACGACAAAAACAGCAGGCTTCCCCGAATGATCTCATTGACGTAGAATTTCCGGATGAATCTTCTGAGCTTCCCATGTATTTGACTGTAATTGCTCATCTTAATATCGCTTGGTCCAAAGTACAATTAATCTATCAGAAGAGATTTTATGGAAATGTTAAAAAAACACGGTGGGTGAGGATATGTCACCTGCCCCAATAGCTGCCTACAGTTATATTCCAGGCCCAGATCTCAGGTCCCCGGGAGATGTCGATCCCCGTCTGCAAACCGTATTGCTTGGCCAGTAGGTATCTGAAACCGGTTCCTCCCGCCACTTTTACGTCGGTAAAAATATCGCCGTAATCCGGCAGGGCCTCCCCTGCTCCAAGGAAACCGACGACGCTCCACCGATTGTAAAAATTCCATCGCCATTCGGTTTCAACCGTGTAGACATTCGTGTCTTGGTATCGAAATGCGGGAATCCCTCTCAAAGAGATAAACGGCAATGCAAAAAACGGAACGTCTCCCCAATTGGATTGAATATGCAACCTGTATCCGCTAAAAACACGTTCGCTAACCGGGACATAGAAATAGCTGCGTGAATCCAGGTTGCCAAAATCACTGTCACCACCCAACGCCTCACGGAAAGCTCCAACTTCCAACATCGAGTAGAATCCTTTGGTCGGCGTCAAGGTGTTGTCTCTTTCGTCATAGAGAAACACCGAATTGATGCCTCCGATCGAAGTTTCTACCTCCAGCTCCTCAAGCTCGGGAATATCCAAACCGGTTTTAAAAGAAATAGTGTTGTTGAAATAGGTGTAATTAAGGCCCAGGAAGAAAGGAGTCTCTTTCTTGAGGCGGTACAAGATCTCCTGGAGTGTGAAAAAACCTTTCATATTGAACTCGTATTCGTCTTTCAAAAGTTCAAGCCCTCCTCCATAAAAAGTCAGATTTGCCGAAAGATAAGCCAACGCCCCCAGGTACCGCCATCTGTCATCCTTGTAGGATCCCTGATGTCCTCCACCAACGAACCAGGTTCCGTTTGACGTATAACCTCCCGCACCAAAACTAACCGTGGGGCTGAGACCTTTCGGACGGTTTCCCTTTTCGTCTTTACTTTTGTGAAAATAAGCCAATGCAAGCCCTCCGCCCAATCCAACAGCGGGCTCTGTGATGATGATTGGAACCGGCAAAAATCCGGTTTTTGAATTCAAAAAATCGCTCATGTCCAAAGCACCGTCTTCTTCACTGATGAATTTGTCCATCTTCTTTTGAGCACTTGCCGTGGTCACCAGGAGCACCGATGACAGAAAAAATGTGAGCACGGTATGCATTTTACAAATTCTTGTGACCAACAAGGACTGCTGTTCACTATTTACGGTTAGACTTTTCATGCTACAGTGCTTTCTCAATTGAGATCAAATTCAGCTCCTTGAAAGCTTCTAAAGTCAAACTCTTCATTAAGTCATAACCTTTGAGAGTAGGATGAACACCGTCTTCCGCCAAATCTTTCGGAAGTGCGTTTCTGTCATCAGCCATCGCTGTGAAAAAGTCCAGGTAATTAAGTTTCTTAGCCGCAGCCAATTCCCTTATCAATTCATTCAGCAAAGGAATTTTTTGATCGGGGTGACGCCCGGGGCTCCATGTATAGTCAAATGCTGGCAATACTGAGCATAGGATAACTCGTATATTGCTGTTCATTGCCATCTGAGCCATCTCAGCGATATTGTCGCGAATCTCAGGTAATGTGATCTCACCCGTATTGCCGGCAATGTCGTTCGTTCCCGCCAAAATGAGCACAGCTTTTGGTTGGACATCAATGACGTCTCTTTCAAAGCGGGATAGCATTTGAGCGGTGGTTTGTCCACCAATTCCTCTGTTTAAAAGCTTCGGATTCGAAAAAAAATCCGGATCGGCTTGCTTCCAACCCTGTATGATGGAATTGCCCATGAAAACAACAACGACTTCGTTTTGATCTTTCATGTCGACTTTCTCAGTTTTGGTTTGAGCAAAAAGGGGTAAAGCCAGGATTAAAATCCAGGCTGACAACAACAACCGATTCATACATCTTTTCTTGTTTAAATCTACATATAATTCCTCTTATGAAAAAACAAATATTGACGCTATCTTTGCAAAAATTTCACACTATGTCACGACCCGTTCGCGTTCGATTTGCGCCCAGCCCTACAGGGCCCCTGCACATGGGAGGCATCAGAACCGCCTTGTTCAACTACTTGTTCGCCAAGCAAAACCGGGGCAGCTTTGTACTTAGAATCGAAGATACCGACCAGAATCGCTATGTGGCAAATGCAGAAGCATATATAACAGATTCGCTCAACTGGAGTGGGATCCCATATGATGAGGGTCCAGGATTAGAAAAAGGATTCGGTCCTTACCGACAATCTGAACGCAAGCACATCTACAAAGTATATGCAGATCGACTGGTCGAGGAAGGCAAGGCATATTACGCATTTGATACGGCAGAGAAGCTCGAGTTTCATCGCAAGGACCACCAGGAAAAGGGCAAGACCTTCATCTACAATTGGCACAACCGAGAAAAGTTGGTTAACTCCCTGTCTTTGAGTGAAGATGTGGTTAACAAACGACTAGCGGATGGAGAGAAATACGTCATCCGCTTTAAAACGCCCACAAATTTGAAGCTTGAGCTTCAGGATCTGATACGTGGTCAAATCATCATCGATACCAATACGCTCGATGACAAGATTCTGTTTAAATCAGATGGAATGCCTACCTACCATCTGGCCAATGTTGTGGATGACCACCTTATGGAGATCAGCCATGTAATCCGGGGCGAGGAATGGCTCCCCTCGCTGGCTTTGCATGTCTTGTTGTATAAGGCTTTTAATTGGCAAACTCCTGAATTTGCGCACCTGCCCCTCATACTCAAACCCACCGGAAAAGGAAAGCTAAGCAAGAGGGACGGAGACAAATTGGGTTTTCCTGTCTTTCCTCTTGCATATACAAACGAAGAAACCGGAGAAATTTCGAGGGGTTACAGGGAAGATGGTTATTTTCCCGAAGCATTTGTCAATATGCTTGCATTTTTGGGCTGGAACCCTGGAACCGAACAGGAAATATTCAGCCTGAAAGAATTGATAAAAGCCTTTGACATTGAAAAAGTAGGGAAATCCGGATCCAAGTTCGACGTTGAAAAGACGAAATGGTTTCAGCACCAGTACCTGGTCAATACGGACAGTACTGCTCTGGCTGTTGCCTTCTTACCGGAGTTGGAGAATCACCTCGGGGAGAATCACGAATTTGACCAGGATTATGTCGCCCGCGTCATTGAACTGCTCAAGGAACGTGCGACTTTTGTCCGGGATTTTTGGGAGCTTGGCGATTATTTCTTCAAAGCCCCTGAGAACTATGACGCCAAAGCGTCAAAAAAAGGATGGAAAGATGATACGGATTCACTGATGGAGGATCTTATTAATATTCTCCGTGAAGTGAAAGACTTCTCCTCAAGAAACATTGAGGATCAAGTTAAGAATTGGATCACCTCAAACGAAATTGGATTCGGAAAAGTCATGCAACCCTTTCGCCTGAGCCTGGTCGGCGCTTTGAAGGGGCCTCATATTTTTGACATCTGCGAATTGATCGGAAAAGAAGAAACGATCTCAAGGATTCAAAAAGCTATAGATAAACTCCCTATGAAATAAACTGTAGTCAGGCGATCGTTTGCTATTCGGGATTCTTTCTTGATTCCAGTTTTTCCACTTCTTTCACGTAGTACTTCGTGTCTCCGAGCCAGGCAAACGTGCCATAACGTTCTATGTACGTAACCTTTACACGTTCTCCCTGCAGGGTCTTGAGCTGTTCAAGCACCTCCTTATCGCTCTTCTCCACGGAAAAATTAAATTGCTGTTCTTCTGAAACTCCCTGACTCAATCTGCCTTCCCAGGTTTTGAAAACAACTCCGCGCTTTGAGATCTTGATGAGCTCCCCGGCCCTGTATCCTTCACTGAAAGTAAAAAAATAAACAAAAAGGACATAAACGATAAAAACAAGAACTACTGATATTCCTGCGTAGGTTAAGAATCTTTTCATGTGAGGCTATTTATTGACAAAAATAGGAAATTTCCATTCGCCAGCTAATGGAAATCGAATTGCCTCGAAATCCGTATCTTTAAGGGACTCATTTTTATCCTTTCATCCGATGATTACATTCATTCCTTTTTTAGTTCTAGTATTGCTCTTGCTGGTTTTCGGCTTGTTTATCGTAAAACAGCAGACCGCTTTTATCATAGAGCGTTTTGGCAAGTTCAACAAGATTCGCTTTGCCGGACTTCATTTTAAGATTCCGATCGTAGACAGAATTGCCGCCCGATTGAGTCTTCGCATTCAACAGCTGGATGTCGTGGTCGAAACAAAGACCAAAGACGATGTTTTTGTCAACATGAAGATTTCGGTGCAATATCAGATTCTGCGGGAAAAGGTATACGATGCCTTTTACAAGCTTCAGAATCCGCATGAGCAGCTCACGGCATATATTTTTGACCTTGTGCGAGCAGAAATTCCAAAAATGCTCCTGGATGATGTTTTTGAAAAAAAGGATGACATTGCTTTCGCTGTAAAAAGAGATTTGAAAGAGGCCATGCTCGAGTACGGATACGACATCGTAAAGGCACTGGTAACCGACATTGATCCCGATCATTCAGTAAAACAAGCGATGAATCGCATCAATGCAGCTGAACGGGAAAAGATCGCTGCTCAACACGAAGGAGACGCTCAAAGAATCCTTATCGTTGAACGCGCCAGGGCCGAAGCAGAAAGCAAGCGGCTACAGGGAAAGGGAATTGCAGATCAGCGGCGGGAAATAGCCAGAGGACTCGAAGAAAGTGTCGATACACTAAACAAAGCCGGGATAAATCCACAGGAAGCTTCAGCCCTCATTGTAATCACACAACACTACGACACTTTGCAAGCTATAGGCTCTGAGAGCAGCAGTAATCTCATTCTTCTGCCAAACAACCCAAATGCTGCAAGCACCATGCTCAATGACATGACCGCTTCTCTCCTGGCGGCCAACAAAGTTCAGGAGGCCACTAAAAAGAACAAGGACTGAAAAAAAAAGCCTCAAACGCATGCGCTTGAGGCTTTTTAATATCTCCGTTTGAAGATTTACTTCTTTTCTTCTGCTTTGGGGTTTTCATCACCTTCCGTATTGGTGGCATTCTTAAATTCTTTAATGCCCGTTCCCAACCCTTTCATCAATTCAGGTAGCTTTCTTCCTCCGAAAAGCAAAAGAATGGCCAGACCGATGATAATCCATTGCCAAGGGCCAACCATACCTAAAAAAATTGCCTGTAACATCATTACGCATTGATTTAAAGTACAAAGTTAGCAATAAATTTGACACAATGCGCCTCAATCATTTATATTTCCACCGGTGGATTCCTTTCGACTCACCTGTTCGGGGTCCCCTTCAATATCTATAATTCCCGCCGTAGAAGCCTTCGCATCTACACTTTTGGATGCGAAAATTTCGGCATTTCCTCCTGTTGCCGCATTGATCTTGGTGTGCTCTGTTTTCAGCATGGAACCTTTGTAAATACCTCCTGTATTAGCTTTGACATCCTGTGATTCCGACTTTCCGCTGAGATTGATGTAACCTCCTGTGGAGGTAGCAACCTCAAGACTTTTTACGTCCAGTTCCAACTTGATTCGAGCGCCTTCCTGAGCTCTAACCACTAATCTTTCCTGCTTGATTAATTCGTCAGAATATATGTTCGAACCTTCATTTCCATCAATGACAGAGATCGGATCTGAATAGTGCAGATAAACCATCACCTCATCTGAAGAAAAGGTGTTTTCAATCTTCAAACTCAACTTAAGCACACCATTCGCGTTTTTTATGGTGACTGAGGAAGCTTTATTTCCCTCAATTATCAATTTTGGACTCTCTGATTTGATCAATTCAACCTGGAGGCCCCGATAGGTTTTTAGCTCTGTAAAATCACCCAGGTTCTTCTCAATTCTGTCTTGTGCAAGAGCACCAGTCGTTACCAGGAGTAACATGATTAATACTTTCTTCATCATTTCAAAATTAATTGTTCAAACATTAGACCTATTCCATTTTCATTTGTTACAGTTCTTCATCTTCAACAAGATTGAAATCCAGGTGTTTTCGCTCTAAATCCGTATTCTTTACGGTCACAACCACCTTGTCCCCAAGCTGATACATCTTTCTCTTAGCCTGACCTATCAAAGCGTATTGACGCTCGTCAAAAATGAAATAGTCACTGCTGATATCCTTGATTCGCACCATGCCCTCACACTTGTTCTCAATGATCTCAACATAGATCCCCCATTCGGTAACACCGGATATAACACCTTCAAACTCCTGCTCGGGATGATCCTGCATATATTTCACCTGCATGTATTTGATTGAATCCCTTTCAGCTTTGCTGGCCATCATTTCGCGTTCGGAAGAATGATCACATTTTTCTTCGTATTTGTCGGCTTTCGCTGATTTACCACCGTCAAGATAATGCTGGAGAAGTCGATGCGCCATGACGTCGGGATAACGACGGATAGGGGAAGTGAAATGTGTGTAATAATCGAATGCCAAACCGTAGTGACCAATATTCTCAGTGGTATAAACAGCCTTGCTCATGGAGCGAATCGCCAGCGTTTCAATCATATTCGATTCCGGTTTTCCGTGAACGTCAGACAGGAGCTTGTTCAAAGACTGTGAGGTCGTGTCCCTCGAGCGGGTATCTATGCGGTAACCAAATTTGGTTATAACGCCTTGAAGTGCCTCCAATTTGTCTGTATCCGGCTCGTCGTGAACCCTGTAAACAAAAGTCTTTTTCTTCTTTCCGATGAATTCCGCGACCTTCCGATTGGCCAGGAGCATGAATTCTTCAATCAGTTTGTTCGCATCTTTCGATTCTTTGACAAATACTCCGATGGGATTAGCCTCTTCATCCAACCTGAACTTCACTTCTGTTTTATCAAAAGAGATGGCTCCCTGACTCATTCTTCTCTGACGCATCTTCTTGGCAAGTGAATCAAGTGTTCTGATTGCCAGGTTGAGTTTGTCATTCTCATGCAAAGACTCGCCGGTAATAATCTGTTGTGCCTCATCATAAGTGAATCTTTGATCCGAATAGATAACCGTTCGGCCGAACCAGGCATTGATGACGTCTCCTTTTTGATTCATTTCAAATACGACTGAAAAGGTCAACTTTTCTTCATTGGGCCGCAGTGAGCATACATTGTTTGACAGTATTTCAGGAAGCATGGGAACTACGCGATCCACCAGGTAGACAGAAGTTGCGCGCTGATAGGCTTCATCTTCCAGCACCGTGTTCTCTTCTACGTAATGAGAAACATCCGCAATATGAACCCCGATTTCATAGTTTCCATTTTTCAGAACTTTGAATGATAGCGCATCATCAAAATCCTTGGCATCTGTGGGATCAATAGTAAAAGTCAGATCCTTTCGCATATCCCTTCTTTTGTGAATCTCTTCGTCACTAATCTCTATAGGCAGGTTGGAAGCGAATTCTTCCACATGATCCGGAAAAGTATAAGGCAGACCGTATTCAACAAGTATGGAATGAATCTCTGTATCATGATCACCTGGTTTACCCAGGACTTTCAATATTTCGCCAAATGGATTCTTAGACTTTTGAGGCCAGTCGGTTATTCTAGCCAGCACTTTGTCTCCATCTTTAGCCTCAAGCAGATGCTCCGGACCTATGAAAATATCCGAATACATCTTGGGATCATCCGGAACTACAAACCCGTAATCATTATTCTTCTGAAGTACGCCCACATACTCGTATTTCGTGCGATCCAAAATGGCGACAATATCCCCTTCCAACTTGCTGTTCTTACGTCTTTTGTATACGTAAACCCTAACCAGATCTTTGTTCAGGGCGTGATTCAGATTTCGGGAAGGAACATATACATCATGCTCGAGATCATCACAAACAACATAAGCATTGCCTCGTGAAGTAATATCCACAATTCCCTCGTGATAATGCGTTTGTTTGACAAGAACGTATTTGCCACGTATAACCTCATCCAGCCGATCCGAAGCTTCCATTTCTTTCAAGGATTTGATGATCTGGTTCCGACCATCCGAATCCTGGATATCGAGCTTTGCAGCTATCTGTTTGTAATTGAAGTTCTTATTGGGATTGTTGTAGAAAACCTGTAAAATGTTCTGATTCAGATTTTTAATAGGATTTCCCTTCGTTTTGATCTTGGATTTTCTTTTCCTTCCCATCTAGTGATTTTGAATCGTCCAAATTACTCATATTTATCCAATTCCTGTGCAATTTGATTGAATTACTCATCCGTAAATCAAGCCTTGAATAATTTTCTTTAACATTTTTGTAACGTTTCAAGAATAGTCTCGTCTCTATTGTATATGAAGGCCATTTACAAAATATTTATTCTTTGTGCAGTCGTATTTGCTCTAAGCCTTTTTGTGACCAAGAAAAGCATCGATTACACCTTCAAAAAAGTCGAATGCTCCCAGGTTGACAGTACCGCGTCTATTCTCAATACGTCAGCTGAATCCATTGAAGTTTAAGGTCGGATCTCTTTTTTCTTATCAACACTTATATCATAATTATTTCTTTTTAATTAAATTTTTAAAGCCATATGGTGTGGTATAATGGTTTGTTAATTTGTGGAATAAATTTTACTGTCGAAATTTTGATTTGTCAGTTGTAAAGAATTATTAACACATGTAAATAATTCAATTGCTTAGTTTTCATTGATATAATTAGAGAAATTCACAACCTGTTAATATCCGTATCAACCTGGTTTTGGTTATAAGTTTCTTTTTATATGGTCTTATAAACCCGGGAAAAACTGTGAATAATTTCGCAAAAATCAGAGATAATAAAATTTGGACAGATCAGTAATTTTTTCAAATGATGTATTATTCTGAATCAGCAAAATTTTTTTATCAGTTTTGATATGGATTTAATTAACAATCAAAGGAATTTTTAAGGATTTAGAAGTCAGAGTACTATACTTTTGAATTAACAAGTGCTTAATATTGTGTTTATTTCTTTAATAAATGTAATTTTGTAGAAAACACCCGCCATGACTGTAGCCATAGGAAATGACCACGCAGGAACTGCCTATAAGTTTGAAATAGTAAAACTTCTTAAAAATCAGGGGATCGAGGTGATGAATTTTGGTACGGATGATGATTCCAGCATGGATTATCCGGATGCAATTCACCCCGTGGCGGATGCTGTTGAATCAGGAAAGGCTAATCTGGGTATTATACTATGTGGCAGCGGAAACGGAGCGGCCATGACTGCCAATCATCACAAAAACATACGTGCTGCCCTCTGCTGGAACGATGAGTTGGTGGCGCTGGCGAGACAGCATAATGATGCGAACATTTTGAGCATTCCTGCGCGATTTGTGTCTCAGGAGGATGCCCTGCAATTCGTGGAGACATTTCTCAATACCGATTTTGAAGGTGGTCGCCATAAAAGACGTATAGACAAGATTCCTGCAAGCAACTGTTAAGCCTATCTTATGGGGCACAATCATTCACATGATCATGGTGCAGTTTCAGGAAAGAGATTGTTTTTTTCCATAATTCTGAACGTTCTCATAACTATTTCTCAGGTTGTTGGCGGATTGATTTCCGGGAGTCTTGCCCTGATTTCAGATGCTGTTCACAACTTGTCAGACGTCTTGTCACTCATTATAAGTTACGGGGCAAATTTACTGAGCAACAAGAAAAAACAAACCCGGTATCAGACCTTTGGATACAAGAGAGCTGAGATTATTGCGGCTTTTATAAATTCTGCTTCTCTCATTGTAATTGCCGTCTTTCTGGCTATCGAGGCCGTTAAACGTTTGTCTGAACCCCAGGAAATCATGAGTGAAATCGTGATTTGGCTGGCATTGATTGCGATAGCAGGAAATGGTTTAAGCGTTCTGCTTCTCAAAAAAGATGCGGACCACAACATCAATATGAGGGCGGCCTATCTGCATTTGATATCAGATTTTCTCACGTCTGTAGCTGTCCTTATAGGAGGGATCCTTATCAAGTTATTTGGAATTTACTGGTTGGATGCGATCCTGACCATCCTGATATCGGTATACTTGCTGTTCATGGGCTGGAATATATTTCTGGATTCTCTTAAAATTCTGATGTTGTTCGCTCCGAAAGACATCAATTTAGAAGATATTCAAAAAGAAATCCTCATCATTGATGAAATAGAGAACATTCACCATGTTCACGTATGGCATCTCAATGACAAAGACATACATTTTGAGGCCCATATTGAGTTCAAAGCAGACATAAAACTGTCTGAGTTTGACAAAATTTGCAATCAGGTCGAACAGATTCTTGCTGAAAAGTTCAATATCAGGCATTCCAATCTGCAGCCCGAATTCGAGCGGGATGATCACAAAGATTTCATCATACAAGACTGAATTCAACCATGAACTGGACCCTTAAAACATTCAACGAGCTTACAATTGAAGAATTCCACGATATCGTTCAACTGAGGATCAACATTTTTGTGGTGGAGCAGAACTGCCCCTATGCGGAGCTCGATGGAAAAGACCGTAAAGCCTACCATTTCTTCGGACAAGATGTTGACGGTCGAATAATAGCCTATACTCGAATTTTTGGGCCTGGCGATTATTATAAACAACCGGCAATCGGCAGGGTAGTCGTGGATTCGGATCATCGGGGAGATGGGACGGGCAATGCTTTGATGAAGGGAACAATTGAGAATATGAGAAAACTGTTCGGGGATGTGGAAATTAAAATCGGTGCTCAGAAGTACCTGGTTGAGTTCTACGGGAAGCTCGGGTTCAACAGCACAGGAGAGGAGTATATCGAGGACGGAATACCTCACGTCTATATGATACGTAAACCAGGTTTACTTTAACGACTCAAACAGACTAATACCATACAAACCGGATGCTTGTTGCATGCTTCTGAGTTGTTGATAACAATGCATTCAAATGCATGCAATGGAGTTAAAAATGGTTATTTTAGCTTCTCTTTTTATCTTACAGAAAAATTCTAGAAACTC
>Ga0316191_10001239_pt1 | contig 17749 bp, 17 predicted proteins | sample Eddworburr2cm_MG_FD_204928 | JGI IMG/M metagenome (GOLD analysis project Ga0316191, IMG submission 204928) | Coastal sediment microbial communities from Maine, United States - Eddy worm burrow 2 cm | ecosystem: Environmental > Aquatic > Marine > Coastal > Sediment | place: USA: Maine...
ACGGCCAGTTTCTCCGTGAAGACCAAGTGGATTCGTTAAACTCCCTTGGCATCATGCCCTCGCTCTTTCCCATGCACACTTTCTACTGGGGTGACTGGCACCGCGAACATACCGTCGGACCGGTTCTCGCCGACAACATATCACCCACCGGCTGGTGTGTGAAGCGAGGCATGAGGTTCAGCACCCACCATGACGCGCCTGTTGCTTTCCCTGACTCGATGCGCGTGCTCGACGCCACCGTCACCCGTCGCTCCCGCTCGGGCGATATCATCGGCCCAGACCAGCGGGTCGACGTTATGACCGCCCTTAAGGCAATGACGATCTCGCCCGCATGGCAGCATTTCGAGGAGGACGGAAAAGGATCAATCGAAACCGGCAAACTCGCCGACTTTGTGATCCTCGACAAAGATCCAACATCCGTTGATCCCGAGACTCTCGACCAAATCAAGGTGCTCGAAACGATCAAAGAGGGTGTTACTGTTTTCGATATCACCGATATGAAGAAGTCCGGCGCCTCGCTGCGGCCCGGCCATGCCTCTGAACTGGCGTTCACCCGCGCAGTGAGCATGATCGATACTCATGCCGGTCACCGTCACTATCATGAACCCGGCAATGTCTGCCTCTGTGGCGCCATGGCCAGACTCACCGCCATCATTACACGTGGAGGGGACCACTGATATCGGCATCGTGTGAAATGCCGTGCCATAGTGGGATATGAAAGAAGCGGCAAGGAAAACAAAGCGCTTCACCAAACCGCATGCTGCTATGTGGCTCGCGTCTGATGAGCTTGGGTATTAGGACTAGGGCTACGACCATTATTATTCTGCCATACAGGGACCTTTATGGCGGGGAATGCTGGATACAGTCCTCGCCTTTTTTCTTTGTTAGGCGATCACATTATTGATGATGGGGGTGTTAACATAGTCAAGCTATACAACACGGTCTGTGAAACCGGTGGTTACTGCAATTAATGACGACTCACTGCATCATATAAAACCGTTTGGTTACCGGATCTATTCTGTAACATCCTTGCCAGCTTTATTGATAAAGCACCATTCTCTCGGTGCTTTATTCTATCAGTAACAACCACCCAAACAAAGTAAGGCAGACCCTATATGTTGTGGCCTGCCTTTTCGAACAAATCATGAAGGTGCCACTATCCAAAAGGCAGGCTGACCTGTAGTTTCAAATGGATATCTGTTACGATTCCGCCATGCTTACCAGGAGCCCACCAGAGTTCACGTCCGAGCCCTATTCTTCTAATACTCGTCGCGGTCCGTTCTTATGGAACTGCCGACAAAATCGCCTGCATTGTGTCTGCTGACTGTTCGCTCACTGGCTTAATTTAGGTGGGGTGGCGCGATCGTGGCTTATCAATCTAAATTGCTCCGGCAGCGGATCCGGATCCGGCACGTTGATTAGAACATTGAAATTGCCTTCCCCTCCAATATTTCCTTTAGCGATGTCCATATTCCAGCTCTTGCGTTCGATGGCCACGGCTTTGTCAATAGCATACAGGAGGTCCTTGAGCGCCTTCGCCCTGGCTGCCGGCGTCATTGTCACCGGATGAACGTTGCCATCTCGGTCGGCAACGTTCGCGGCAACGTTGTCAACAATGTCGGCAAGGATCTTCCGGCAAGCAGTGAGCGCATCATTTCCGAGCTCACGATGCTTGATCTCGATTTCGCTGGCGAGATCAGAATTTAATGCCACGACCTCGGCCTCATGGACCTCTATGCTTTTACCGTCATCAGGCCGCTTCACCCCTCGCCCCTGAGGAGCCTGCGCGGCCATTTTTTCCTTCACCTTGCGCTTGGTCTCGGCTCTGTAAGATTCGACGAGTTTATCTCGCGACCAGCCATGGCGTCTGGCGTAGGAGGATATATTCTGATGGCTGACGCCCTCGCCGGGAAAACACTTACCGTAAAGCTCTGCGATCTTGCGAAGCGGTAGCCCCGTCTCGTACTGAGCCTGAATCCACCTCCAATTTTTCTCGGTTCGCCTGGACATGATTTTTTCCCCTCGGTATCAGGATACCAGTTTGATATAGAGCCGGCAAGTGCTTCCCCGGCAAGGAAGCGCTTCGAATTTTACAGTTCGTTCAGATAGATATCCTTTATCTCCTCCGGTTGCACGCACAGGTAATCAAGGGTCTGCTTCTGGGTGCTGTGATTAAATACCGTCATAAGTTCGGGCAACCCGCGACCGAAGGTAACACGCTGATGATAACCGAAGGTCTTCCGGAGAGTGTGGGAACCGTAGTTCCCCTTCAGGTTAATAGCCTTACACCATCCCTTCACTAAACGGTTGACCGTCGGAACCGTCAGGGGTCCTCTCTGGCCTTTGAATAAACGGTCATCATCACCATATTCCCTTGAATCCAAGAGGTGCTGTATCGCCTTCTGAGTGGTTGGATTCAAGGTGATACGGCGTTCTTTCCCTGTTTTCTTCTCCTTGAGTACAAGCTCATCCTTGTTGCGCACCATATCGGCGGTTATAGCCAGAAGGTCCGAGGCCCTGAGGTTGGTGTTAATCCCCAACGTGAACAGGCAGAGGTCCCGCGGTGAACCCTGCAGGATACGCTTGATCGCCTTGATGTCCTTTAGACATCGGATAGGCTCCACCTTGATCGTTGAACCTTTTTTGGGGTGGTTGAGGTTGTTCGACATGTTCTGACTTCCTTTTTAAAGTGGTCAAAATAAAGTCTATTTTTGATATAAACTTAGCGAGTTGTCAAGCGGTAAAATCCGGATTTAGGCATCAGTTTAGCCTAAGCTATTGGAATATTTTAGGATAAGATTAGATCTAACTCGTTAACTATTGGGCATAAGTTAACCAGATTTTGCCGGCAGATCTCGCGCTGCTGGTCTCTTTCCAGGTGGCTGCCGCATTGCTACCCAAGGAAGAGTCAGCGTGGCGCTGTGCCGGCTTTCTGACGTAGGATTTCCAAATACTTCCGGTCTTCCGGCGATAAGTGTAGACCTCGCTTTTCTATGCCCGATAGCACGTCAAAGGCTTCCTTCCAGTAGCCCTTAGCTTCGCCATCGTCGTTCCACCGTTCACACAAATCAGCCAACCTCCAGTAGCTGTACGCCAGATCGCGCTGCCAGCCGGTGTTGGTAGGGTCGCCCTCGGCCAGCTTTTTGAAAATCGCCAGGGACTCGCCGTAGGCCTTAGCGGCCTCCTCCAGTTTGCCCTGGGCCACCGCCACGTCGCCGAGCTGAACATAGGACACCGACAGGTCGCGCTGCCAGCCGTTGTTGGTGGGATCACCCTCGGCCAGCTTCTTGCGAATCACCAGAGACTCGCCGTAGGCGTCCGCGGCCTCCTCCAGTTTGCCTTGGGCCATTGCTACGGTGCCGATCCTTTCAAAGGACACCGACATATTGCTCTGCCAACCAGTGTTGGTGGGATCACCATCGGCCAGCTTCTTGCGAATCACCAGAGACTCGCCGTAGGCGATGGCCTCGTCAACGCCCTGCTCGGTCAGGATGCGGGTCATCTCCTGGAAGACGCTGGTAGCCGTGCCGCGGCCCTCGATTTCGGCAAAGGAGACTGCCAGTTCCTCAATGCGGGACAGCCGCGCGGCGTGGGCGTTGTCGGCGGCCTCCCGCTGCCGCTGGCGTTCCTTCCAGTCTTTGATCGCTTCGGTTTCGGCCAGTTCGCGACGGTGAGTTTCCTCGGTTGTCTGCAGCAGGTGGGCTCGGATTTTCTCCGTGGTCACCATGGCGCTCTGCTGCACACCGGTGGAGAGCTTATTGTAGGCCCACCAACCGCCACTGCCCAGGACCACAATGCCAAAAAGAATGGCGATGATGACAGCGGTAAGGCGGCGCATTCGCCTCTCGGCGCGCTGCCGTAACTCAGCCAGCTCGTCGCGCAGACGCAAGGCGATGTTTTCCAGCTCGGTGTCGTTGTTCGCGGTGTGGCGGAGATGGTTCTTCCGCGTGAGACGGGCGATATAGTCTTGCTGAAGCTTTCGCCGCTCGGCCTGGTAGCCGGCGGGGTCAGGAGACGCTACTTCGTGCGGCAGGTCGAGCTGGTCTATCGGCTTGTCACGAGTGCAGTCTTCGCCGATAACGATAACCCAGTTCTTTTTCCCCTTGGCGCTGGCGTAGAGGAACTCGGACTGCGTATAGGAGACACGGCCATAGTCGGAGTCCACCTCGGCCGGTTCGGCGCCGTAGCCGTGGCCAACGAGCTGGATGAGACCCTCGCAGGAGTCGATCTGCTCCCGCAGCCACCTTCGCAGCTCGCCGTAGCCGGTGGGGAAGTCGTCCTGCGAGATAGGATCGAACCCGAGGGTGCGCACAGTGGCGGCGACATCCTTTCGGGCGGTCCGCAACTCCTCGCTAACTGCGGATAGGAAAAGGCGCGGGCGGTTCATGCGGCGTCAGCCTCAAAGGTTCAATCGTTTCCTTGTCAGGGACACTCAACCAGGACCCAATCGGGTGAACTTCCTGTATTTTGATACTAAGCAACTTTTTTAAAACTCACCAGATATTTTTTTCTGTCTCCCCAGTACTTCAAGTATCCAAGGAAAGGAATGTTTAAATGTCAGGACTCAGAGGGAACTGGGCAGTATCCAAAAGGAAGGGCGCGGTGAAGTCGGCATCCTTGAACGCGTTGAGATGTTGCCAAGATACGGCAATATTGTCGGCAGGAGTGGCAACGTTAAAGGAGGGTTTTGGATCTCATTTATGTTGTTGCAGGAGGTACAAGGAAGTAAATATTATATGTTAATTTAGTCTGTTATCTTACATCCTATGGGCAAGGCGAACAATCGGATGGGGCTCAATGTTGACAGAATTTCCCTTTATGGGGCATGGCACTATATTCAATCCCTGAATCTAAAAAGGACCTGGAACACCTGACGCAGAGCTGAGGATCCATGGGCCCTCGCGATACCGACCGCCTTGACCAGGCTCAGATGTGAGTTTTTAGTCTCGGTGGCCGGTCTCCTCCGAGGATATTGCAACCGGGATATGTGTTCATAAATATGAAAAGTCGGCCACTGTTACCAAATTCCATCAATTACCACATTTGGAAGCCCGGCTTACGCAAGGCTGGGTTGAAACCTCGATCACTGTACCAGACCCGACACACTTTTGCCACATTGATGCTGGATGCCGGTGAATTGCCCGGCTGGGTTCAGAACATGATGGGACACGAAACGCTGAAGATGATCCTTGAACGCTATTATTCATATATAAAGAATTACCAGCGAGATGATGGGGCAGCGTTTATGGAGAATGTATACGGTCCAAGTGTAACTGAGGCAGAAGCTGAGGCGTGGGATAAGACTGAATGATTTGGTAATTTTACACCAAATTTACACCAAACAAAAAACGGGAGGCTATCGTATTCACCTAACTCCCCGTTATTACAACAATATACCCAATACATAAATGGTGGAGGCGGCGGGAGTCGAACCTACGGTGGTCCTTACAGCCACAAGGGTTTGCAGCGGTTCACCGAATGTTTACCGAATATCCGCCATTCTACCATCCTGCTTTCGAGCATTTTTCCAACAGCTCACGGATATATCCAGCGACATCCGCCTGGAGGTCAGGATTCGGCTCATTGTATTGAAACTGCGCCACACGACTCGGCCCAAGACTATCCGGATCAACGAAGTCGCGGGACAAGATTTCAAGCGCCTTTTTTGTTTCTGTCTCCTGCAATAAAGGGCTGAGGCATTCGCAGACCTCCTCAATACCGCTGCCATAGTTTCGGATCACAAAATAGAGATCATACGCGTCTTTATTTTCACCTCTTTGATGAAATGCCAGGGCTTTCAGCACAATAAAAGCACCAGGACCACACACCCATATTTCGCGCTCAGCCTTTTCACCCTTCAATGTGACCCCTTTTAATGGGACTTTCTTTTTATCCTGAAAAGCCAAACGAAGGCCTGGCGTTATGACGGCAGCAAAATCCTTTTCAATGTGGCGTAAATCCCCGCCCTTGTCAGTATCAATGCTTGGTGGAATCAGAAAATCCACAGTCACCTTCAAACCAGAGGAGGTGCGAACTTTCCATCGTTGTAATGTTGTATTACCCTCCTCGTTCTCATCTGGCTCAAAACCCGATCTGTGAAGCCTTTGGGTAAGATCCTCATATCGTTCCCTATCGAGGATCGCCAAAGAAAGGCCAAGATCCAGATCCATTGTGCCGATATGGACATCTTCACCTGCAGGAAGGGATTCATCCGGAATCAAAAGCGAGGGTACTAAGCCACCAACGACCACGAGATCATCCAACAAATCCCCGAGTTTTGTGGAGACGTAAAGGCAGGTTTGGCGCACTAACTCTACATTTTCTTTTGTGTAATCGTACGCGAATAAAGGTTCTTCAGGCATCCCACCTCCATTTTAGTTTTTCCTGGCGAACCATCGAAGCGGCCTCTTTCGCCCGTTCAGGATGCCCCTTGAGATCAAGAAGTACTTGCACAGGATGCACGCAGACAATACCTTCCTGGTCCGACGATCCATGGAAAACACCTTTATCGTTGGGGACGACCAGCCAGGTGTTGGCGCCACGATCATCCTTACTAAAATGGAGCTGATCAAAAAGGTTTTTCCCGGGCGAATCAGCTAAAAACAGAGTGGCCATACGGAATTTGGTGAAGTGGGTATACTGCCAGGCTCCGGCCAGTCCAGTTGCCGCGTAATCGACTTTTTGATCAGCAAGGATCCGGGTCATCTTTCTGAGCAGTTCCTCTCCCGATCGAGCGGCAACGTGTCCTTTGATGATCTGATGCTTTGAAAAATCGTAAGCTTCAAGCCAGGCATCAAGAAGCTCATCCGGATTTGATGGTTTTAAAGCCCCTTTATCATCTCTATCGATCAGATTAAGCTCTTCCAGTCTGCGGACAACCCGGCTGGTATATCCTTCGTCCAAACCTGTGATTTGCGAAAGCTCTCGCTGATTGTGGCCTTTTTTCGGATCGATAAGCAACTGCCGCACGATTCTGGCACCTTTAGGTGCAAACACGTTGGCCGGCCGGCCGGCTTTTTTATATTTGTTTGGCCGGCCCTCGATATGAATCAAGAGCCCTGAAGCTTTGATATGAGCATTTCCTGATAGATCGATCCAGGACACACCATGTTCTTTACAGAGCTCCATTCCGGATCTTCCCATATAGGGCACGACAATCAGCGGAATGTCGTCATTATCAAAAGAATTCCTGGCCTCCGTAACTTGACGCAATGCCATAAGCAGTGGCGCTCTGGAAGATGCGCTTTTACATTCCACGTGGAAATGGTAACCAGCTGCTTTCAAGAGAAAATCCAGACCAGTATCGCTCTCTTGGGAAACAACGGCCACGTCATTTTCCGGCAATTCAAGCAATTTCGCCAGAATCCCCGGGACCTTTGTAATTGCCTGTTTTTCAGTTGAATCCATCATAACTTGACTAAATAGCGTAACTTGACAATTTTGTCAAGTATTTATATTTAGACAAGTTTGCTAGCCCTCCAGCTTGTTTAAATCCATTAGCTTGCAAGCTTTGACAAGTTCAGGCTTTTAAGCAAGTTACGATAGCAAGATTGAGATCTACAACTCGATTTCCTGTGATTTCTGAAAGGACTCAACTAGCTCATTAACCCTGGCTTGATGGGCAGAAAGGAGCGCGCGCATCGTGGGAGTCCGAATAAGCTGCTCTATGTTTTCTCTGGTGCTTGCGCTGAATTTCGACATGATCCAGATGAACTCAACAGTGTAATTTGACTTCATTTTCAACAGGGACTGACGCGCATCATTAACTTCGTAGCGGTCCCCCGGCATCCACTTGGCTCCTTCTTCCGCTAACAAATATATCATTTTGATTTTTTCACGAGATTCGGAATTATCGATGTCTTTTCTTTGCCTGGAGGAATAATTCGTTACGATCCTTACATCCATATTCAGGTCTTTTATTTTATCCTAAGAACAAATCTATAATTCATTGCTTAAAGTTATAAAACCCAAATTGACACTGTCGTCAATTTGGGTTTTAGGATACGTCACCTAACGAATCAGTATTTTCTAAATATTTGAAAATTTGATTAATTAATGGTGGAGGCGGCGGGAGTCGAACCCAAGTAGCCCCACGGCTGGCGCAGGTTTACAGCGAGGAGGGCCACATGGGGGCCTCAGGGGGCCACAAGCTCATAAGTTGTTGGTAAGCAGTCTCAATTTTTTGTCCAAGAAGAATGCTTCTAATAAGTGCCCCTTAGAACCTGTTTTACGCATTATCCATTGGTACCTACCTGGCTGGACTCAAGACGACAAACCCAAAGCGTCACCTACAGCCGGAATTGCAATTAGTTACGAACTGTAATCCTAATTTTTATGAAATATCGCTGACCACAATATATTGATGTATCCCTCAATTTGCCTGAAAACCATCTTATGGCAAGTAAACACACGAAACGGCGAGGTCCGTTTTTGTGGGATAGCCAGAACGTACTTGCGCGGCGATGAAAAATTCTGCCGCTGATTCGAGGAGCCTCTATCTCAACATTTGACAAAGATGCGATTCGGATTTTTCAGAAATAGAATGAAATCTTCAACTGCAAAGGATATGCAGTTCTCCCTGTTTTTTTTCACAAAGCTGCCTGATGTCAGTTCTGGTCGATGAAGGTTGCGGTTCGATTGATGCAGTAAGCACAAAAGGGAATTTTTTTCTTGATCAGCTCTTTGCATTTGGTAGTACCGGCAAACTCTAGGAAATGTTTCTCAAATTCCTGAGCCTTGTCGGGACGACCGTTTTTTTCAAATATGTACTTAGCCGCAAAAAGCATCCCACACTCGCCATTGGGTGCTTTACCATGGCCCATTTTTTTGAAGTCTTTGACCGTTTCTTCGGTTAAAAAATCATATTCCTGTCGAAAAGCTTCAGCGACCGCTTGTGCACAATTGAGGCGCTTATATCCTTTCTGCTTGCCTAAAAACAGCTTTTCGGTAAAATTCCCGACCATTTGTAATCCTCATGTTTAATTCTAACCCAAAATTTGGACACTTCCACAGGTCTTTTGGACAATGACCATCAAATCGGAAATGTAAATAGACATATGTATTGCTTGTCTTGATAATTGGGACTGTCGAATTGCTTATCATGCCTTGACGATGGTTTTAATGATCTCAAAAAGATCAATTGGACTTGTTTGATTTTGTGATGCGATCTCTTTCAAGGTCAAATCGGCAGATGCCAAAATACCTTGCCCTTTAAGCTCCCGAATGATCATTTTGCTACTCAGGTTAAATTGAGCGCAAAAATCAGCTAATGTAAGGTTGCCAGTCCCCGGTGGAGGAGAATCCGGTAGATTTATCTTTCCCTCTGATCCTTGGTTTGAAACGATCGAGGCAGGTTTTATAGTTTCATAAATCAGCTGTGGAGGCACATGGTATTGCTTACCAATAGCCTGTAAAGTAATCGAGCCATCATCGACCGAGTATCCAGCCTCTTTTAACAAGTCCTTACTCTTAGCAAGATCGAGATTTAACTTTTTGGCAAACGTTTTCAATGACGACAATTCGGCGTGCCCATATGGGGGTTCACCATATTTCACTGCGCCCGAATCTTTGAAATGATCATTCAGCGCCATGACCCAGCTAAAAGGTGGCAGCATCATATACGTGCCTAATACAAATAAGATTGTGATTATTAGGGCTGCGTTGAATTCAGAGGTGAATACCTTGATCCGCTTTGATTTGTCCTTCAGATAATTGATCAATGGTTTCCAGTTGTAATAGATATGGAGAAACAGTGCGATAAGGAACAAAAGCCCCAGGTTGATGTGGATGTTACCCCAATCTGTTTTGGTCAGGCCCCACAGTTTCCAATCTGCCCAATAGGCCACGCGTCCCTGGGGTACAACATACAGGATAATGCTGGTAACCAACATAACGATAAAAGCGAGCCCTGCCGTCAAAGACGTTATCTTTCTGATTTTCATTTTTTCTCTTTCTGAATCTCGTTGGGTTATTCGAGTTTTATACTATGAAACAAAGGGCTCACCCATCCTAACGTCTCCATAGTTAAAGTTGATTCATTAAGCATGACTGGCACCAAAAAGTCTAGCACTGCGATGAGCCTTTTGACGAATCGCCAGCGCCAGCATCAGACCTTGTTAGGCAGCTTCCAGGCAATGATCATAAACATGCCCCCGATGACGGCGGCCAGCAAAGTGCCTGGTATCATGGGCAGCAGGGCCTGGAATTTGTCTGCGCCCGTGGCAAGCATCACCTTGCCGCCGGCGATCTTATCGAAAAGCCAAGACCCTTTTATGCTGCCGTAGACTAAGGTGTAGATAAGCGCGCCCAGAAATCCACCGCCAATAAAGAATAGGGCGTCCTTCCTTCCGTCTGCCAAAGCGGTTAAACCCGTGCCGGGGCAATAGCCAGCTATAGCGAAACCCAAGCCGAGCAGCGCACCGCCCACAATCACGCCGATATAGCTGCTCTTTACAGAAAGGTTCCCAGCGTCGATGACACCAACGTTCATCAGTAAAAATAAAAGGGTGCTGCTAATGCCGATGGCAAAAAAGATGGCCTTCATAAGGTGCAGGTCCTTAAGTCGCAGCATGTTAATGATGTTTTGAGGGTTGGTGGCCCCGACGCGCTGCAGGGCAAACCCAAAGAAAATACCGAGTATGATTGCAAGAATGATGTTCATAAAGCACCTCCTATTTTCTTCTGTAAATCAGCACGGCTGCGGGAACGGCTGCGGCAAATGCACCGATGGCGAACAGGTAGCCGCTCAGGGATGTCTGCATCATCCCACTCATCATGTGGCCGCTGGTGCAGCCTCCAGCCAGGCGGGCACCGAAAAGCACGAGCAACCCGGCGAAAAACACCGTCACATAGCGCAATGCGGGACTCTCCCCGAAGCGCTGCCGCCAGACTTCAGGGGCGCTTCGGTCGAGCGACGTGGGTTTGGGGCCGCCTATCCTTGAGGATAAAAACGCCCCGACGACCATGGCGATTACGAAGACAAAGCTATAGTTGAGCGGGTTGGCTATGTTTTTAGCGTATTTTCCTCCGCTCTTGTTCAGATAGGCGTTGGGGCTTGCGTAGCCCGATTTACTCTCAGCTGTCTTTTGAACCACCTTGTCGGAGAACAGGTTCCAGATGATGCCGTCGGCAATGACAAACTGGGTAGATACCCCGATGGGCTTGACAAAAGCCACGGCCAGAAGGAAAGCTGCTCCCAGCAAGAGACCTCCTTTAAACCAGTTCAATTGTCCGTTCATAAGCGTTGCTCCTTATTGTTGGGTATGCAGTAGATTCGGTAAAGGGCGTCAAGGATCCGGGATACGGCCTTACTATTGAGTCGATAATGGATCGCCTGACTCTCGCGTCTCGTATCTACGAGGTCGGCTTCACGCAATACCCCCAGATGTTGGGATAGGGCCGACTGGCTCAAGGGAATGGCTTCATTGAGCGCGCTGACCGGTTGTTCCCCATTCATCAGGTGGCACAGCACCATCAAACGGCTGGGATGGCTCATCGTTTTGAGCAGCTTTGAAGCCTTTTCCGCGTTTTCTACAAGTTTTTTAGGATCGATCTGTTCCATTGATCATCTCCTATAAGTATATTGGTTTTTTCTAAATAAGAATAATCTAATAAACAAATTTGTCAAGACGGGATCAGAAAAAGAATCGATTTTAGACGATTCCGCCTGTAATTCTTAGAGTTCCGAATCATCGGTGTGTCGAATGGATTACAAAGTTCGGGATCGATATTGTTGCGGACGAAATTGAAAAAGGAAGAAAGTTGGGAAAAGCGGATCCGGTTGGTGTAGGGTTTTTTTCCCTCGGTGAGACGGTTCAGGTAGGTTAGAATTTGTTCCGGGGTGACTTGCGCGACGGGGCCATCGCCGAACTCATGGATAAACCGTTCGATGATGGCCCGGTAGGCTCTTACTGTGTTTTTTTTTCGAATGGGTCTTGTGGTAATCGATCCAGATTTTGGCAGCTTTAGATAATTTCATGGCCTACCTCCTTCGGTGAAAAGGTTAGTGATATGGGCAAAGTGCCCAAGGTACGCCTATGATATCCATTTGCTAAATGCAAATTCTGTGTCTTCTCTAATACTTATGGAGCCTGGCAAGCAAGCACACGAATCAGAAGGGGCCGTTTTTATGGGATAACCAGAACATATTTGTCTGCACACTGTAATCCCAGTGCCTTGGTCCTAACTCATTTTTATGTGACAGATATCAATTCCCGAAAAAAGCTAATCATGTAAAATGGATAGCTCGCCTCCATGATGCATCCCTAACATCTTGTATATTGCTGCCAAATTGATATTCTAATTGTATGTCTTCCTAACCGCATACTTTTTCAACATTGGCAATATAGCTTGCGTTGGTACATTAAGGGGCAGGCAAACTGCTTGAGTGATGTCTATGTCTGGCACCTATTTTACAATGCCACAATATATTGGATTGCACGCCAGTGTCGTCTCCGATGAAATTTGGATCAAGTGAATAATTCATGGTCAAAAGTGAAAATGAAAACCGGGGAACAAGATAGATCTTATCCACTTATCAAAACAAAGCTATTTATACCCCCGCTGCGTCCCAAATTGGTTCAGCGAACGCATTTAATTGAAAAACTGAACAGAACTGCCGACCGCAAACTGACGCTTATTTCCGCACCTGCCGGTTTTGGAAAGACAACCCTTTTGAGTGAGTGGATTTTCGATAGTGAAATCACTATTTCAGTGACCTACCCGTGCACCGATCGAAAAGAGGTGGAAGAAGGCATCAGTTGCAAAATCGAAGAATCCCTTGAAGGTTTGGAGGGCGTCAATAGGTTACATTATGTTACAAACTGTCACAAAAAACCTATAGATCTAAACCAACTCATAGAATAAAAAATTTACGAAATTAAGTATGGGATTTAATGCATTGAAACCATGTATTGACAATAAAGGTGAAGCATTGCAAGAGAATCAGCGTATTTTAGTCGTAGAGGATGACAAGCGACTGTCCGTATTGATTCGGGACTATTTGAGGCAGCAGGGCTACCAGGTTACTGGAGAACGCCGCGGCGATCGTGCTGCCCAGCGCATTCTTCACGAACAACCGGCTCTGGTGGTGCTGGACCTGACCCTGCCCGGCAAAGACGGCCTTGCTGTGCTTCAGCAGGTAAGGGCAGAGTATGGCGGGCTGATTTTGATTCTCACCGCCAGAGAAGATGATATGGACCAGGTGGCCGGACTTGAGATGGGAGCCGACGATTATGTCAAAAAGCCGGTGGAGCCCCGCTTGCTGCTGGCCCGCATTCGGGCCTTGTTGAGACGCACCCGGGCAGCCGATTCGAAACAACCGGAGCAATCAGATGGATATCTCGATGAACTCAACTTTGGCGGCCTTTCCATCAGCCGGCAGGCTCATCGGGTATGCTTGGAAAGCAAAACCATCGACCTGACCACCAACGAGTTTGAACTCCTTTTGCTGTTGGCGGCGAACGCTGGAACCATACTAGACCGCGATACTATCTATAAGGTGTTACGTGGAATCGACTACGATGGTTTGGATCGCAGTGTGGATGTATCTATATCACGGTTACGCAAAAAACTGGGAGATGCATCCTCTTCTCCCAAGCGAATCAAAACCATCTGGGGCAAGGGGTATCTATTCGTTAAAGATGCCTGGTAGTACCAAATTTAAAATGAAAAATACTCCAAGGCAAAACTTCGATAGCGGCGGTTCAATTTAAATTAAGCAGCGGACAATACTCTGATGAAACGCCTTTTAATTTATCTATACTTGTTTATGATGGCTGTGTTCGTGGTGATCAACTTTTTTGTCTCTCCGCTCTATTGGCATATTGTAACTAAAAGTTTAGAGCGCCAACAAGGTATTTTTTGGGCTGATATTACAAGGGGATTTTTCCATGTTATCGAAGCGGAATTGAACCGCGTTTCTGTAGAAGATTGGGATGCGTCGATAAAAACCATGCAATCCCATTTTGCTTTTCCACTATCAATTGCGCCAATGACATCAACACAGTTGCTTGAATCAGAGCGTTCGGCTTTGGCCAATGGTGAGATTTTGGTTAAAGGTGCGCCGGGTGCCATTTTCAGGAAACAGATAGGGGACAACGGTCTGGTTTTGACCATGGGGCCTATGCCGGACTTTGAGTTTAACAAGTTCTTATTAGATCTACTGTTTAGCCTTGTCGTTGCCCTAATATTTTGTATGCTTGCCCTGTTAGTGGCTTGGCCATATGCAAAAAAACTCCGGTGTATCAGCATTGCCGCTGAGGCCTTCGGCAATGGCAAACTAGACGCCCGAGCCAAATTGCCTCCAAGATCATCTCTGGCCCATCTGGCCAATGCGTTCAATAGTATGGCGGATCGCATCCAAGAGCTCATCCGCTCTCACAAGGAACTTACCCATGCGGTATCCCACGAACTTCGCACGCCATTGGCGCGCCTGCGCTTCAGCATGGAGATGATCGCGTCGGTGGACGAATCCGATAAGAGAGAGAAGCATCTTGAAGGAATGCGACGCGATGTGGATGAGCTGGATCTTCTGGTGTCAGAACTTTTAACCTACGCCAAACTAGACAAAAGTTATCGTCCCCAGATGGAACAAATGGATTTGGGACCCTGGTTGACCGACTTGGCGGCTGTTTTGGATGCTGAAAATTCGACGGCTAACTTTGAATGCCGAATCAGCAGTCCCGACCCTAAAGTGCCGCTGCTGGCCAGCCCTCAATTTCTGGAGCGCGCTCTGCGAAATCTGTTGCAGAATGCCGTCCGATTTACAAACTCACGAATCCAGATCACCCTAATGACAGTTGACGACCAAGTCATTATCCATGTGGATGATGACGGACCGGGCATACCGTTGGCCGATCGTCAGCGCATCTTTGAACCTTTTGTGCAATTGGACGCTCATAGCAATCCGGATCTTCCTGGCTATGGCCTTGGACTGGCCATCGTGCATCGCGTGGCACAATGGCACGGAGGCAGCGTCACTGTCTCCGAGGCACCAATTGGTGGCGCACGCCTTTCCCTGGTTTTACCGGTCACTGATAACAGGGCAGACTAAGGGACATTCTATCTTCTCCATATTTCAATAACATCATGCAGCAAATGAGCATCACCCTCTAAAAATACGTTTTTTCTGCGTACATTTTTTTACAAAATCAAACAGATTTCCCACAGACCCTCGATTCAAAATGATGATAAAAACGGACAGCATTCAGATGCCTTCTGTGGAGCGTGTTGAATCCAAAAAAGCACAAAAAGCCAGTCACCAAGATAGAAAAAAGAGGATTAAAGAAAAAAAGGTATTCCATGAAAGATTTGGATTATAGAAAGGCCAAACGCCCTGTGCAAAACATTACCTTCCGTATCTTGACGTGCGTACTCATTCTGACAGTCGGTATTTTCGGTATGACCAACCTGGCCAGCCTGAAAAAACCGCCGGCCGCAGCCAAAAACGAAGAGCGTGCCCTTCAGGTGGAAGCGATCCGGGCGCAGCCGGCTGATGCTCCGGTGGTCATCACCGGATATGGAGAAGCCCACACCCTGAAGGTGGTGCCCATCTCGCCGGCAGTCTCCGGGACTATCGTAGAAATTCATCCCCGTCTGGATGCAGGGGAGATCATCCCCAAGGGGGAGACCTTATTTCGAATCGATATCCGCGACTATGACGCAGCTGTGCGAGAAGCCCGTGCAGCGGAAAGAAAATGGGAGAACACCATCAAACGCCTGGAGAAACAGTTTTCCATCGATCGGCAGCGCCTTTCCACATTGCAGCGTAACCGGAAGCTGGCCGAAATGGAATTCCATCGATTGCGGGACCTTTTTCAGGAAAAGCAGGTTGGTACCCGCTCCGGTATGGAAAAAGCCGAACAAGCCTTCAATACGACCATGGACCAGGTTGACCAGCTGAACAAAGCCTTGGCGCTTTATCCCATTCAAATCGAGGAGGCCCTCAGCAGCCTCGCCTCGGCCCGGGCCCGGCTATCGGTGGCCGTTGTCAACCTTGATCGCTGCACGGTGGCGGCTGATTTCGATTCCCGGGTGAAATCAGTATCGATCGAAGAGGGGCAGTATGTGGCCCCAGGCCAGAAGGCGCTTACCCTGGCCGATGATTCAACACTGGAGATCCATGTTCCCCTCAACAGCCGTGATGCTCGCCAGTGGCTGCAGTTCAGTGACAGCCGTCAACATGGTGGAACGGCCTGGTTCAACGGACTAGTGCCTGTGATCTGCAGCATTCGATGGACTGAAGAGAGCGGCAGCTACACATGGCAGGGGACGTTGCACCGTGTAGTGCGTTTTGACCGGCAAACCCGCACCCTCACCGTGGCCGTTCGAATCGATTCGCCCGATGCTACCGAAAACGGTGCAAAGGGTCTGCCACTGGTGGAGGGAATGTTCTGCTGCGTGGATATACCCGGAAAGACCCTGAAAAATATCTACCGCCTGCCCAGATGGGCCGTGAGTTATAAAAATACGGTCTATAAAATCCAAAATAGCCGTCTGAAAACCGAACCCGTCAAGGTGGTCCGCGTTGATGGTGACACTGCGATTGTATCGGATGGGCTCCAGCCGGGAGATCTCGTGGTTTCCACCCGGTTGGCCGATCCTTTGGAAAACATCCTCCTGCAAGTCACCCATGTGAATACCCAAAGGAGGTCGTCATGAAGCGCATTCTGGCTGCTTTTGTCGGCAATTCCGTTTTTGCCAACATATTCCTGGTGCTGATTCTCATGGCCGGGGGAATAGCGGCCATTTCCATGATCCGGGAAAATTTTCCCGAGTTCTCAGTAGACATCATCACCATTTCCGTAGCCTACCCGGGCGCCGACCCCGAAGCGGTGGAGGAAGGCATCAGCCGAAAAATCGAGGAAGCCCTTGAAGGTTTAGAGGGGGTCAAGCAGTGCACCACCGAGTCCCGGGAAAATGCGGGCATCACCATGATCGAAGTCAAGGAGAGCTATGATATAGGCGATGTCCTCGATCGGGTACGCGCCAAGGTGGATGCGATTTCCACCTTTCCAATGGATGCAGAAAAGCCGGTCATCACCGAGATCACCGTCAAGGAGCCTGTAGTGATCCTGTATCTTTCCGGTGAGATGAGCGAGCGTTGCATCAAGGAGTGGGCCGAGCGGATCAAGAACGATATTCAGCAGATCCCGGAAATATCGCAAGTAACGGTGTTCGGGGCCCGCGACTATGAAATCGCCATCGAGGTATCCGAAGAGCGGCTGCGAGAGTACAACCTGACCTTTGACCAGGTCGTGGACGTTGTGCGCCGCAGCAATCTTAACCTGGCCGGTGGCACCATTCGTAGCCAAGGCGAAGAGATCCGCATACGGACCGTAGGTCGTAAATATACGGACAAGGAATTGTCTCGAATCGTTGTCATGGCCAGACCCGGGGGCGAAATCATAACGCTTGACCGCCTGGCCGTAATCAATGACGGTTTCACCGAAGACCCCATCAAAGCCATGATCAACGGTGAGCCATCGGTCGTGCTGATCGCCTATAAAACCAAGGAAGAGGACGCCCTGGCCATATCCGAGGCAGTGCAAGACTTCGTCGCCGATAAACAGCGTCAGCTGCCTCCGGGCGCCAATCTGAAAATTTTATACGACAACACGGAAATGCTCCGTGCCCGCATCAATCTGTTGTTGAAAAACGGCGCCATCGGGTTGTTGATCGTTTTCATGATTTTGTGGATGTTTCTTGACGGGCGCCTGTCGTTCTGGTGCGGCATGGGCATTCCCATATC
>Ga0316191_10001240_pt1 | contig 17744 bp, 13 predicted proteins | sample Eddworburr2cm_MG_FD_204928 | JGI IMG/M metagenome (GOLD analysis project Ga0316191, IMG submission 204928) | Coastal sediment microbial communities from Maine, United States - Eddy worm burrow 2 cm | ecosystem: Environmental > Aquatic > Marine > Coastal > Sediment | place: USA: Maine...
GAGTGCCCGTGGGAGGATCTGCGGCACCCGGGCCGGGTGCACGTCGACCCTTTCGGCAACCTGCACGTATGCCAGGGCATTTCCATTGGCAATATGTTGCAGCATCCACTCACAGAAATTATGGTGGGCTATGACCCGGACGAGCATCCGATCGTCGGCCCCTTGCTTGCCGGCGGTCCCGTGGAGATCGTTCGCCAATACGCTCTTTCCCATGAAGAGGGATACGCGGACCACTGTCACCTTTGTTACGAGGCCCGTCGCGCCCTGAGGCAACGCTTCCCCGATGAACTAACGCCGGACCAGATGTATGGGGTGCGAGCTTAGCCATTGCGGCGGCGGAGCCTGAACAAGCGTTTGTTCTAGTGATCCAGCCTGGAAAACCGGGGGTTCATCCGGCGTATGCGAACGAAGTACGAGTTGCCGTCGTTGGAAACGTAACTGGCCTGAACGAGATTTCTGTGCTGAGCCACAAACGTCATTTCTCGTTCTGACTTGTAGCGAGTCACCCATACGCCGTCGAAGACGCCGACAGATCCGGTTTTGCGCAGCAGCAGCTTCACGTCCCCTTGCTTCCACTTCGGATGGTCAGAGCGGGTAATGATGCCGACGTAGTCGTAGCCCGGTGCGATGTCGAAGGTGTTCCTGGCGATGACGATTTCAATGCCGTTCTCATCCTGCAGCCATGCTCCCTCGATAGGGTCCAGGTCGCGCCCGGTGAGAAACTGTTCAACAGCCTGGTCCGTACTGATCACGGTTGCCTGTACGGACTCATCCTCGAATTCCCCGAGGTCAAACCATGCGCAGGCGCTGGTCAATGAGGCTATTACACATATCAATACTGCACGGATATTCATCATCTGAATCTCCCTATACGCTAAGTACTTGATTCTTAAAGTGCAACATTAGCCGCTCGGCCACCCGTTAAGAATAGAGTGTGTCACAGATTTGCTATCTGGCGGGAATTGATGCGCGCAAACGCCCAAGAGGGGCGCCAAGATCGACTTCTGCGTATCCTACGCGAAACCAGACTCCGGTCACGAATGGGCTGGAATTATCCTCATCAGCGACCAAAATGCGCTATTTACTATTCACCATCACTGTCTTGTGCCTTATGACTGCCTGTTCCACAAAGTTGGATAACACCCTTTCACCGATCAGGGTGGAGATCGCAAGGACCGCCGGCGGCTACCAGCTACTGCGGGGTGGCAAGCCCTACGCGGTCAAAGGCGCCGGCATGGTCGTTGACGACATCGAGCGTTTTGCGGCATCCGGCGGTAACTCCATTCGGACCTGGAACACGGCACAGAACGGGCAGGACACACGGGTGCTGCTCGACAAGGCGCACGCGCACGGCGTTACAGTCGCGCTCGGTTTGCCGATGAGGCCCGAGCGGCATGGGTTCAATTACGACGACCCGGACGCAGTCGCGGCACAACTGGAGTTCATGCGTGGGGAAGTGCTTAAGTATCGGGATCACCCTGCAGTCCTGGTTTGGGTTATCGGCAACGAGCTCAACCACAGCTACAAGAACCCGCGGGTCTACGATGCCGTCAACGATGTCGCAGCAATGATCGGCGAACTCGACCCGTATCACCCGACAACAACAGCCACGTCGGGGTTCAAGCCGGACGTGAATGCCGAAATCCTGGCCCGAGCGCCCGAGCTCGACTTCATCAGTTTCCAGATGTACGGCAGCATTTTCAGGTTGCCCGAGCGACTTGCCGAGACTGGTTTCGACGGGCCGTTCATGGTGACCGAGTGGGGCACCATCGGCTACTGGGAGACGGCAATGACGGACTGGGGTGCACCGATCGAGGTGCACAGCTCCGATAAGGCCGATACTTTCCTGCGCGCCTACCGCGACATGCTGGCACCGCTCGATGGACAGCTGCTCGGCTCCTACGCATTTTACTGGGGGCAGAAGCAGGAGCGCACCCCGACCTGGTTCGGGATGCTGACCGAAGACGGCAACCTCACGGAAGCTGTGGACGCGATGCAGTTTGCGTGGACTGGCGAGTGGCCGGAAAACCGTACGCCGCGTATCGAGACCATGCTGCTTGACGGCAAGGAAGCGGCAGCGAGTATCAGGCTAATGCCCGGTGACGCTGTCGAGGCGAGAATCGACTTGCACGACCCGGACGGCGATCCGGTCAGTTACCGCTGGGAACTCAAACACGAGAGTACGGCCACATCCGGTGGCGGTGATTACGAAGAGCCGGTAACCAGTCTCGAAGGTTATCTGTCAGATCCGGGCGCCGCGACAACCACCCTGACGACACCGGCGCCCGGCAAGTACCGGCTATTCGCTTATGCCTCGGACGAGCAGGGGCGCATCGCCCACGCCAACATACCGTTTCTCGTCGAGAGCGCGCAGGTGCAACTCACCGACTAGTAATCGAGCGTAACGGATCGAGTGTCCACGTGTAGAATCGCTGGACTAATTCACCATTGGAATCCTTTCATGGAAACCGCCATCTGGGTAGGCATCTTTATCTGCCTGCTACATTCCGCGATGTTTTCGGGCCTCAACCTCGCATTTTTCAGCCTGAGTCGGCTCCGCCTGGAGGCCGAGGCGGGAGCCGGCAATCACGCAGCTGTCACGATCCTGGAACTGAGGCGCAACTCCAACCTGCTCCTGACGACAATTCTTTGGGGCAACGTTGGCATCAACGTGCTGCTGACACTGCTGTCGAATTCGGTGATGGCGGGTGCCATCGCTTTCGTTTTTTCGACGGTTCTCATCACCTTCGCAGGCGAAATCCTGCCGCAGGCCTACTTCTCGCGCAATGCAATGCGAATGGCGTCGATACTCAGCCCGGTATTGCGCATCTACCAGCGCATCCTTTATCCCGTTGCCGGTCCGAGTGCGTGGATGCTTGATCGGCTCATCGGCGAAGAACAAATGCTTTTCATGCGGGAACGTCAGCTCAAGGGTGTCATCGAAAAGCATATCGAGTCGGACGGCGCAGAGATCGATTTCATCGAGGGACGGGGCGCGCTCAATTTTCTCGACATTGACGATGTGCCGATTGCAGAAGAAGGCGAAACGCTCGATCCGGCCAGCATTATCACGCTGCCAATCAAGGTCGACCTGCCGCTAATACCTGATGTCGAATCGACCAGTGATCCTTTTGCCGCCGCCGTCAACGCGTCCAGCAGGAAGTGGGTAGTTCTTGCCGACAACTCCGGTAACCCGTTGCTAATACTCGATGCCGACTCCTATCTTCGAGCCGTAATGCTGGATGCATCGGCAGTCGACCCGTACGCGCACTGTCACCGACCGATCATTATCAGAGACCCGGAAAATCCGCTCGGTCACATCATTGGTGAACTCAAACGCGGTATGTCGAGCGATAGCGACAAGGCGATCGACAAGGACATCGTGCTGCTCTGGACGGACGACCTGAAGAAAGTCATCACCGGCGCTGATCTGCTGGGCCGGCTACTGCGGGGAATTTGACGCCAACGAAACTGTCGTGTCGGCTCACGCCTCGCGCAAGTAGCCCCAGGAGTGAAGCCGGTCGTGGTCCTCGTACCACCGGTCACCGATGTCGGTGCGGTAATACATGTTGGGAATAAGAACGTTCTTCACGCGCTGATACGCCTGCGCCTGCGCCTGTTTCACGGAGAGCCCCATGCCGGTGATGATGAGGACGACACCGGAGTGGCCCGTGATGAGCCATTCGCCGTTTTTCTCGCGCACGTCCTCGATATGAATGCCCTCTCGCATAGGCTTGCGGAAAATGATGACCCGGTCCTTCGAGTTGGCACTGAACGTCTTGGGGTCGTCGTAGGGAAACGGCGGTACGACAATGCGTAAACCAATCTGAAACCCGGTACGTGTCTTGAAACGGCTCAGCTCACCGCTGCCCATGCCGTACAGGAAATCGCCAATCGGCATGGAAATGCCGTCGCTCTGGATACTGATCGTCGGATAACCAAAGCGTGCGGTGAACTCGAGCGGATAGATACCGTTGCCGTTAACGATGCAGTTGACGTCGATGTAGCCGACGTAGCCTTCCTCGGCCAACCGACCCTTGAGCTTCGCCAGCGTGGCCGAGAACAACTTGTTCGGCCCGCTCCAGTACATGCAGGTGCCCATCTCGCCGGTCGCGGGGCCGATGTTGCCGGGAAACAGCGGTTTGTGCTCGAAGTTGATGTTGATCGGCATCATGAAGTCCGTGCCATTAAAAAACGCACCCACGGCAACTTCGACGCCACGCATCCGGCGCTGTAACTGGAAGACTTTCACGGTATCGGAGTACACGGCCTTGTAGGACTCGAGGACATGAACGATGTCCATGCCATCGTCCTCCTGGCCGACGAACAACAGGCGCTTGATGTTCTGCGCCTCCCCACTGGGCTTGATCACGTAGGGCGCCGGGTGCGCACGTACGTAAGCAATGGCGGAGTCGAAGTCGGTGAACTCCTCGAACGGGATAATCGACACGCCGTGCTTCTTGAGTTCCTGCTGACCGAATGTGCGGTCGTCTTCCAGCCGGTCGGTGTACGGCGTTCCGCCTACGACGATCTTGCCGGCTGCGCGAAGTGTCGCCGCCATCTCACCCTGACCCATTACGTCATCGAACACGATGATGTCGGCCCAGTCGACATGGTCTTCCCAGTTGTCAACTTTCGGCACGAAGCCGTCGGCGATCTGGCGCTCGGACTCATTGGTGATACAGTATCGGACGTCGTTGCCCGCACGCGAAACCTGCCATGCGATATCGCTGATCAGGGCATCGAAAGAAACAAACAGGAAGCGGCGCGATCGTTCGGTCAACGGAATTACTCCAGGGCGAATCAGCGTTAGAGCGCAGTTGAAATGCGCACTCATTGTTGCGTAGCGCATGCCAACTGGCAAGTGAATAATCAGGCCTTATCCGCATTGCAAAGAGACCCAAGCATGATCCGTATTGAAACCGACATCGAGGAGTGCCGCAGGCTCTGGGCGCTGTTCTCGCCACAACAGGATGCCTGGGATGACTGGAGCGTGATGTTTGCTTTTCACGACCCTGACAACCATCGTTTCAGTTTCCTGGTACACGAAAATGACGACGGGCAACCGGATGGTCTTGTGCCGCTCGTCGAGGACACGAAGCAAAACCGCTTCACAGCATTCGGCGGGAGCTATCCCGACGGCCGGATACTGTGGCTGCAATACCATGATTTCCCGGAATTTTTCGAGGCGTTTCCTGAAATGACGGTGCTCTTTGACCTCCGGCAGAGCTGGGTCGATGGCCTGCTGCAACTCTTCCCGCAATTCGAAGCCAACTTCTCCGAGCACGACCTGCGTTATTACCTGGTGCCGTCGGAATTCGAATTTGATTTTGACAAACACCTCGACACCTTTTCGGCCGACAAGAAGCAGAAGTTTCTTTACGACCTGCGAAACATCCGTAAACGTGAGCCCAGGCTGCACTGGGGCAATGATAACGAGGCCGATCTGTTCATCGAGCTGGTAAACCGAAATTTTGGTGCCGAATCGGATTACGTCGATGCGGATAACGCAAACGAAGTAAGAAGAATCATCAACGAACTGGAACGAAGCGGTCGCCTGAAGTCCCTGACGATCGAGATCGACGGTAAAAGGCAGGCGGTCGCACAGACCCTGTTTCACGGCAACAAGATGGTCGCGCTATACGCTGCCAGCAACAATGATTACAACAATCTTGGCAAGTTGCTCAATGTCGAATCGATTCAGGAGGCCTGCAGATTGCGCGCCGATGAAATAAGTTTTATGACCGGAATGCAATGGAAGGCAAACTGGAAGATGAAAGGCGAGCCTTGCGTGACGATGCGAAAGCCGCCAGCACCGTGGCCTGCTCCGCCGGGCTAGTTGTCTCTGACCGGGCGCTTCGCGCTTCTTACTCCCGCTCCTCCTGCACCGGATCCCGGGCGGGTTTCGGTTTTGCACCGACAACATCGAACATCAATCCCGCGAGCGCATTTACGCGGGTTACGCGGAAGATCACGTTGGTAAACGAGATCGGGCGCACCCGGCGAACTTCACGAATCCTCGGCAACAGGAGCAGGAGAACAAGGACTCGCGCGATCGCCGAGAGCGCGAACACGCCGAGGAGTGGACTCACCCAGGCCCACGTAAGGCCGAAGAGTTCGAGTCGTTCGGGCAGCGCCAGGCCGAGGTAGCCGCCGAGCAGGGCGCCACAGAAGATGCCCACGGCGGCCAGCACGTTGTGAATCGCAAGGTAGGTTGTTCGGCTTTCCCGCACGGTCAGGTCGTACAGGAAATTACTCGCGCTCAGGGTGAAGCCCGCCCACGCAAGCCCGCTCACCGCCTGTATGAACAGCAGGTACCAGAAGTCTGTCGACACCAGCCACAACAACGGCATCAGCGGCATCAGGACGCCGGTCACTGACAGGACGCGGCGGTTTCCGAAAATATCGGCGATGCGGCCCCATTGATTGAGTGTCAGGAACTGCACCAGCACCGAGGTGCTGGAATAGATCATGAACCGCGCGTAGCTGTACTCGAGGTCGCGCAGTACGTACACGGAAAAGAACGGTGAGGCGATAGCAACGGAGAACTGCATTAACGCGAAGAACATGGAGAAGCGCGCAAACTGTGACTGCCGCAACCGCTGCAACCATGATTTGCCAAGCGGCACTTCCATGGCCACGGTGTGCCCAGGTGGATCGTGCATCTTCGCGAGGTGGTAGACGGAAACCCAGCGCGCCGCCATCGCGACACCGAATATCACGAGGAACCCGACATACGTGTAGCCGCCGCCGTCGAACCGGTGCAGAACGGCACCGCCGACGGCGAGTGACAACAATGTGACCAGCGAAACAACCTTCGTGCGGAGCGCGAAGAACCGGCCTCGCCGTCGCTCCGGTACAATATCGCCCATCAGGCTGCCCCACTGCGGCGCCGCAAGGTGCGCCCCGGCCTGGTAAACAATAACCGTCAGGATCAACAGATATACGGCGAGCTCGGGGAAGAACATCGGCAGCAAAGCGATCGGCAACCAGGTCGCCGCCTGCAGGCTTGCGCCAAGCAGGATGATGGTTTTGCGTTGGCCGGTCTGCTTGCCCAGCCACGCAGAAAAGAGCTGTACGAACGACGCCAGGAGCCCCGGCAACGAAACCAGCAATCCAATTTGCGGCGTTGAAGCCTTCAGGAAGATCGCGAACGCGGAGAGATAGGACTCGCCGGCGCCAAACATGGTCGCGTACGCTGCCGCATCTTTAAGCGAGTGCTGCAGGGACTGCTCGGTAGCAGGATCACTGCGCTCGGATCTGCTGCCTGTACCCCGGTTGTCTCTGGCTTGTGGCAAAACTCAGACGTTCAATAACAGGTGCTCGCGCTCCCAGGGACTGATCTCCTTGTGGAACAGCTGCATTTCCTCGCGTTTCACCTCGTCGTAGATCATGCAGAATCGCTCACCGAGGATCTCGTGAATCTCAGTAGCCTCCTCGAACATCGTCAGCGCCTCATCGATCGTCAGCGGGATCGGGTAAGCCTCCTCGTCCGGTTCCCCCTTCTCGGCAGGACCCGGCTTGATGCGGTGCACCATGCCCAGGTAGCCGCAGGCGAGACCGACGGCCAGCGCGAGGTACGGATTGGCATCCACGCCGACCACGCGGTTTTCGAGTCGCCGGTCGGCAGGACCAGAGTTCGGCACGCGCAGTCCGGTCGCCCGGTTGTCATAGCCCCAGGCAAAGTTGGTCGGTGCGCTGGACTCCTCGTCGATGAAGCGCCGGTAACTGTTCACGTACGGTGCGATCAATGGCAACGCCTGCGGCAGGTAATGCTGGCTGCCGCCGATAAAGTAGCGGAAGTGCTTGCTCTCGCTGCCATCCTTGTTGCTGAACAGATTCGTGCCCGTCGCCGCGTCCAGGATGCTCTGGTGCACGTGCATGGCCGATCCCGGCTGATCGCGCATGGGTTTGGCCATGAACGTCGCGAACATGTCGTGGTTAAGCGCCGCCTCGCGAATGATCCGCTTGAAATAGAACGCCTGGTCCGCGAGCAACAGCGGATCGCCGTGGCTCAGGTTGATTTCTACCTGGCCCGCGCCGTCTTCCTGGATCACCGTGTCGATCGGAAGGCCGGCATCCTCGGCGAACTGGTAGATGGTATCGATGACCGGGCCGTAGTCATCCACGGCCGACATCGAATAGGACTGCCTGCTCGAGCGACGGCGACCGGTTCGCCCCACGGGCGCCTCGATCGGCTCGTTCGGGTCGGTGTTCGGCTTGATAAGGTAAAACTCGAGTTCCGGCGCGACCACGGGCACCCAGCCTTTATCCGTGTATAGCTGCACCACCTTCTTCAGGACCTGCCGCGGAGCGATATCCACGGGTACACCGTCACGCGTGAACAGGTCATGGATAACCTGCACGGTTGGCTCCTTCGCCCAGGGCACGGCTTTCGCCGTCGCCATGTCGGGTCGCAGCACGAGGTCACCCTCCGCCCACTGGTTGTCGATGTCCATTTCGACATCGGCACCCGTGATCGTCTGGTAGAAGATTGAAACGGGCAGGTGGATTTCGTGGTCGGGACTGAACTTCTTCGCCGGCATGGCCTTGCCTCGCGACATGCCGGCAAGATCCGGGACGATGCACTCCACTTCGTCCACGTCACGGCCGCCACTGTAAGCCTTGAAAGCCTCGGGCAGAGTGTCCATCCATTCGTTGTTTTTGTGAGCCATATATTGGTGTCCTGAAACCTGAGCGACCGAATCATACCCCCGCCGGACCGTATCGGTATTTTTTTTGTAGGTCGCTTGGAAATTCGGGCACCGAGTCCGAAAACCCTCTCATCAAGCCCGAGTCTCATTATTCGAAGCGCGCATGCTAGCCTGGCCTATTTGGCCTCGGAAAGGGGCGCCGTATATTCACGTAACAGCTTTCTCCATGGGCCGGTCGCCCCGAGTGTTCCCAGGTTGCCAAACAAGCCACCGAGCGTCCGGTCGATGAAGACCATGTCACGAGGAAACCGGACATCGCTGGCTTCTTGCCAGTTGCTCATACCGAGGTCGAAAAGCGCTTGATAGATCGTATCGTCTTCGCCGAAGGTATAGGGCGGAGATGCTCGTACAATGTCCTGCAGCAGATCGACGTAGGGATCAGTCACGGTTCGCGATAGCGGGGTGCCGCCCTCTTTGTAGACGCCCATCTCTTGCAACAGCGTCGGAATCGCCGACTTGTGCCGCTTCATCACCGCGTTCATCAGCCGCGCATAACCGGTCGCGATGTTATCGGGCACCTGCTTCATGCAACCGTAGTCGTAAACGACCACAGCGCCATCTTCGCGAAAAGCGAAGTTGGCGAAATTGGGGTCCGCGTGCAGAAACTGATGCCTGAAGAAGCCTCGTAGAGTGAACTCAAAAAGCGTGACGCCCCACTGATCCTTCAGCTCCTGGGGGTAACGACCCGAGGTCGCCTCACTCGACGGAATCCCTTCCACAAACTCCATGGTCAGAACGCGTCGGGTAGTGGCCTCGGCAACGACTTCGGGAACAACGATTTTCGGAATATCGGCGTGCATAGCCGCCGTGCGCCGAATGTTCTCGGCCTCCTGCAGGTAGTTGAGCTCTTCGATCAGGCGCTCTTTCACTTCCTCCCAGATCGGCTCGAAGTTAATGTCTGTGAACAGGCCCACCAGGTTCCCGAGCAAGACCTTCAGGTTCGTCAGGTCGGCCATCACCATCCGGTCTGCATCCGGGTACTGGATCTTGACGGCAACCTCGCGGCCGTCCCGCAGAACTCCGCGATGAACCTGGCCAATTGACGCTGCAGCAAACGCCTCGGCCTCGATCGACTCGAACACCTCGTCGAAATTCCCAAGCTCACCGCGTAACGCAACTTCCATTACTTCGAACGAGACGCTTGGCGCATCGTTCTGCAGGACGCTGAGGACAATTGCTACCTCCTTCGGCAACAGGCCCTCGTGCAGGCTGAGCATCTGCCCGACCTTCATTGCGGCGCCCTTCATTTCACCCAGCGTGCTGGCAATGCGGGCCGCGTTACGGACCATGTTCTCCGCTTTCTTCAGTCGTTTGGTGGGCCCGTCGCGAAGCAGGCCAACCGCTTGATCGCCGAGCATTGAGACGCCGACACGTCCAACCAGCCCGCCCATCCTGACGAACCTGCCCAGCGGGGAAGTGTTAAGTTCATCGCGACCCATGCTGAATCCTGGAGAAAGGCCAGCCGACAGTCTGATTACTGGCCGGCAGCGGCGCAAGCATGACCTGGTAAGTACTTGTAACAGGTCATGCCATCGGGCACACAGACCTGGCCTTGCCACGCGACATGCCGGTGAACCTGGTCTGGCCACGACACGAGGCTCCGTCAGATATACTCAGCTGCTCAGCAGGTAAACTTGATTCACCAATGACCGACGCTACCCCCTGGTTCGAAAACCTCAAGCAACGGCGCGTGCCGCAGTTCGCCGGTATGTACATCGCGGCAACCTGGCTCGTCATCGAACTCGGTGACTGGGTCACCGACCGGTTCAACCTGCCGGGCTTCCTGACGTCTTACCTGTTCGTGGCAATGCTGGTGATGCTGCCTGCTGTATTCCTGTTTGCCTACAACCACGGAGCGCCCGGCAAGGATCGTTGGACACGTACGGAGAAATTCGTGATTCCGCTGAACGCGGCCATCGCTGTCATTGCGCTGTGGTTCGTGTCGCCTGCTCTCAATGTTGAGGCAGCTACGGAAACGCTACGGATCGAGGATGAGACCGGCGCCGTTCGAGAGTTCGAGGTCGCACGGCGTGGACGCCACCAGGAGGTCGTCAACTTTTTCTGGGATAACCAGACTGAAGACCCGGAACTCGACTGGCTCGAGTACGGTCTGCCGCTCATGCTCACCTATGACATCAATCGCGTATCGCCGGTCATAACCGCAATCACTCCGCTTGATTCTGCATCGCTCAAGACTAAGCTCCGCGACCAGGGGTTCGACCGCTTGACGGATATTCCTCGCGGACTGGCAATTGAAGTCAGCCGCGACCGTCGCAACGCGGCACTGGTCACTGGCGAATTCCGCGTCGAAGGCGACGCCAAGATCATCTCAGCATCGATAATCGAGACGGCATCGGGCGAGTTATTGGGAACCAGAACGGCCAGCGCAAAAGACTGGATGTCAGCTGTCGACCAGGTGACTGCCGCAATACTCGAGTTCACCGAGGTGACACCTGCCGACAATCAGAGCGACGACCCGCTCCGGCAACATCTGAGCGACTCGCTCGACGCCATTCGACATTTTACGTTCGGGCTCGTGGCTATCGGCCTGGACAACAACTACCCGCGCGGTATTTCCGAGTTCAACGCCGCCCTGGAACTCGATACGGCATTTGCCGAAGCACGAACGGAGTTGGCCCTCGCGTATTACCTGAGCGGCGATATCGAGTCGGCGCGTGTCAGCGCCTCGGACGCACTAAGAAACGGCTATCGGCTCTCTGACGCCAGCCGCTTTATCATCAAGGCGAATCGCTACATATTTGATGGCGATTATGAACGCGGCGAGCGCGTCCTCGATATCTGGGCGCAGGTGCAGCCGAACAACACGACGGCGTGGCAGGCCATTGCGCAATTAGCCAAGATTCGTGGCGGCGAAGAAGGGCTCGAGAAGGCGCTGGGCGCATACGATCAACTTCTCGAGCTCAGCCCTGACGATTACACGATCTATCGGCAGAAAGCCGGGGTGGAGCAACAGCGCGGAAATTTCGCCTCGGCTGCGAGTCACCTGCAACGCTATCTCGAATTCGGTCCCGATAGTGGTGGGGCGTATGTGCAGCTTGCGGGCATCTACCAGGCCCAGGGCGACCTCGATGCTGCGCAGCGAGCGCTTGAGGACGCGGCGATCCTGTCAGACAATCCGGTTGCTTCCGAGCTGGGGCTCGCGCGCATCGAAGTACGTAGGGGCCTGCATGATGACGCGAAAGCCCGGCTGCAGACGCTGATCGGTGAAGACCTCAGCGTTCAGCAACGCACGCAGGTTTTTGGCGTCATGGCGGAAGTCGGAATGATGCTTGGTGAAATCGAGTCTGCGATCGGGTTCATTCGCGAGGCCAGTGAGCTCGCGAAGTCGTTCATGCCGCCTGCCGTCCGCATCTTCAATTTCGAAAGCCAGGAAGCAGGACTGCTGGCATTGCTGGGACAAACCGATGCGGCAATCGCGTTTGCCGATGCTGTCGGCGCGCAGCTGCAGGCACCAATGACCCATTACCTGAATTTCACGTACACGAATATTTACGAGGTAGCTGACAATCGCGAGGAATTTCGGCGCTGGGCCCGCAAGAACCAGGAGGTCCAATCGCAGCTTCCGGATGTTTTTCAACCATTCCTCGAAATGCAGTCCGCGCAGATCAACATCTGGGATGGTGAATATGAGGCCGCGGTCGAGCATCTGGATCGGGCCAGTGCGATGTTCGAGCAGTCTTTTCTGCAGGTGGCCCAGGACAGCCTGACCATGTCCGACATTAACATCGGCGCGGCCGAACTTTATCTTGAAGCTGGCGAGACAGAAACAGCAAAAGCACAGCTCGAGGAAATCCTGCGCGTGTTTCCGAGCAATGCTTACGCCAAGCTGGTTCTCGCCCAGGTCCTGGTTGCGGAAGGCGACACGGACAACGCCCGCCTGTTTCTCGACGAGGTGTTGCAGCTCTGGGCCGGTGCGGACAAGAGCTATGTTCGCCTGAAACGCGCGGAGGAAATTCTGGCGAATCTCGACTGACGCGGTTTCGTGTCGAGACCGGGCCTGTGGCCATGCGGAAAATGCACCCTCAGCGGGTGGCCAGGTTCGAGGTCAGCCGATTCGCCTGTAGCCCCTAGAACGGCCCGTTCACGATAGCCGGGGTGTGCCAGAACGCCGCCCAGACATCGTCGTCACGGATGTAGTACACCGCGTCGTCGTGGATGAGTGCCCGGCTCCGCTCTACCCAATCCGGATTGTTCGGACCGACGGATGGCGGGTCGATCGAGCCGGCACTGTTCAACATCGCGAGCGACGGCATGTTCTTGTCGAGAATCTCGAAGAGATACAGCGCCGAGCCCAGGAACTGGAAGCTGCCGTCCGTGGCGAACAGGTTTACCGGGATCGTGAAGCGGTCGATGCCGTTGATGTCCGCTTGGTAAGTGAACGCGTGGCGATCATAGGTCGCCTCGCTATAGGTGCCCTGGCCGCCGATGGTTGCCGTGCCGCGCGACAGCGGCTGGGCGATGTTCGAGACGTCGAACAGCTCAAGTTTGACGCCGCCATTCCCGCCCCTGCCCAGACCGAGCAGAAGATCGTCGCTGACCGGGTGCAGGAAGTCGGAGAAGCCCGTCACTTCAAGCGCGCCCGCGATAAACGGGTCGTCCGGGTTTGACAGGTCGATCGCATATAACGGATCGATCTGCTCGAAGGTCACTGCGTAGGCCGTGTCGCCCAGGAAACGGACGCCATAGAGCGCTTCGTTGGGTTTGCCGATCTCCTCGGGACGGCTGTTATTCGGCAGCGTCGACACGATCTCCAGATCGGGTCGCATGCTCGACTCGCGCAGTATGTAGAGCTGATGATCGACGAAGTCCTCGTTGGTCCAGTCGAATTGCGAGGCGAGCAGCCGCAGATTCCCCTCGTACTCGTTCATGCGGAAGTCAGCCTGGCCCCCGCGCCATACGGTGCCGTCTATTTCCGAGGACCCGCGGTAACGAATATTCGTGCCTGCCAGGGCAAATTTGTGAATGCGCGTGACGTCGCGCTGCGCCGCCACATTCCGCCTGAGCTCCGTGAAGTAAAGCGCATTCTCGGAGACGTACACGCCATAAGCATTCTCGTTGTAGCACGTGGTCGTGAAGTTTGCCGGATCGTCGATCGGCACGGCCGTGATGCTCGTGATGACCGGAGAGTCGCTCGTGTCGTCGCTGGTTGTGACGTAGCAGTTCTCTGGTGCAACAAGCGCTCCCGTCTGACCCGCGATTGTGATCTTTGGCAAGAGGTCGTCCATCGTCACGCTCGCGAGCAAGGCCTCGTTCTCTGCCTGCTGTTCGGCCGTTGCAACGTAATAGTGCAGACCTTCGATCCAGGGCGTGTAGCGGCTGACAATGTAGATCGTGTTACCGATGCGCCGGCTCTCGACGAACACGCCGTCGATGCTGGCCTCGATCTCGAGCTCGGGATTGCCTGCATCGGTCACGTCGTAGATGCGAAAGCCCAGTTTCTCGGGCGCCCAGATCGCGAAGTCAGCCCAGAGGTCACCGTAGTGGCCATAGATCATCTGCCCGGTCAGCGCGAACATCTTGCCGCCTTCCAGGTACATGCCCTGTATGGAGATGTCATCCTCGAGCGGAATTACGCTGACAGGCTCCGCCATGCCATTCGCCGGGTCCGTGGCAAGGATGCGGATCGAACGCTCCGGCGCCGGTACCGGATCACCCGCCGGCTCTTGCGCATCCGCGAGGATGAAGCAGCAGTGGAAATATCGCCGCGGCGCAATGAACAGGTGCTCACCGTCGTAGCGCACGGCATCGAGCTCGTCGACATTCAGGTCCTGGGTATAGGTGCCCGTGAAGTTGTTATCCTGCACCGCGCCGGCGGCCGCGAGCTGCTCAGCGCTGCTCATCTGCGAGAGCCCGTCCTTGATGGAGGCCTCGAAGGCGGCCGGGTCCGTGACAGAACTCAGGAGACCGACCGGCTGGGGATCCGGCGTGTTGTTGGAATCCGAACCGGAAGAACCGCAACCGGCGATGGCCAAGAGCACCAGACCGGAAAGAATCAATGTGAACCTCTTCATTGCGTATTCTCCTCAGTTGTCCATGGTCGAATCCTATGCCCGTCAGCCCGCGATGTCTGTTGAGATGTTCCGTAACATTGTGAGAATTTGTAGCTGCCGTGCTTTACATTTTTCGACAAATTGCATACACGTTTAATACCGGTCGGAAATGCCGGCTTGCGACACTTACTGTGTGTGCATGAAATGGCTGGAGGCGTGCCCGGATGATTCGACGATTGGCCCAGCTGGCACTGTTGCTGCTCGCCCTCGATGCGACGCTGTGCCTGGCCGAAGAAGAGAGCGAAGAAGTCACGGAGTCGCGCTGGCGGCTCGGCGCGGCGCTCGGCTATGGCGTCCGATCCAACCCCCTCGTGCAGTCCGACGACATCCCGATCATCGTTGACCTCGACATAGCGTGGTTCGGCGATAGCTGGTTCTTCGATAACGGCGACCTCGGACTCACCGTCGCCGACAGCGACGTAATGACCGCGAGCGTCGTCGCACGCGTCAACAGCGACCGCGTGTTCTTCGGTAATACCGAGAGGCGCTTCGTCGCTTTCGACCTCGCCGGCGGCCCGCTGGCCGAGGCGGTCGAGTTCAAAGTTCCGGACCGGGATTACGCCATCGAACTCGGCATGGAGGTGCTGACCGACGGTCCCTGGGGGGCACTGCAGCTCTCGGCCTTTCACGATGTCTCCGGCACGCACGAGGGCTTCGAACTCTATGCCAATTACAGCTACGGCTGGCGCGCCCAGCGCCTGTACATCGAGCCGTCGATTGGCGTGAGTTACAAGAGCGCCGACCTCAACAACTACTACTGGGGCGTGACCGACGACGAAGCCAGCGTCGTGGTGGCACCTTACGAGGCCGAGGCCGGGTTCAACTGGCATGCGCGGCTCATGGTTGGCTACCAGCTGACACGCCACTGGGGAATCTCGCTGGTGGCGGAACAAGAACGCATCAATGACGAGGCGGCGGCCAGCCCGATCGTGAAAGAGCGTAACGTGCTGGGTTATTTCGCCGGTTTGGCGTATCGGTTCTGAATCGATGAGGCTGCTCGTAACACTTGCCCTGCTCCTTCCCGCCCTCGCCCTGGCCGAAAATCAGGAAGATGATGACATGCGCCTCACGGTCAAACCCGTACTGTGCATCACCGACAATCGCAACCCGAACTGCGACATGTCGTTCCTCGTCGTGTGGCAGAGCGGTGAGACGGGCTATTATTGTCTTTTCAACGACTTCACTGAGGCACCGGTGCGCTGCTGGAATGAAGAACGGGCGGGCCAACTGAGCGACGATCGCATCGTGCGGGAGAACTTCAGTTACTGGATGACAGACAGTGATCCGGAAAACCGTCTCGCCGTCGTCGCGGTCGAGGTCCTGCGCATGGATTCCGACGACCGCCGACGCAAACGCCGCACACGCCACGTCTGGGACATTAATTGAGCGAACACGCTGTCGACATATTGCTCGTGGAAGATGATCGGCGTCTCGCCGACCTCACGGCAGAGTATTTCGAGCAAAACGGCTTGAGCGTTGCCATCGAGTCGCGCGGCGACCAGGCCCTGTCGCATTTCGCAAGAGTGAAACCACGCGTCGTGCTGCTCGACCTGATGCTGCCCGGCACCGACGGCCTGACGATCTGCCGTGAACTTCGCGAGACCTTTGATGGCCCGATCCTGATCTTCACGGCACGGGATTCTGACATTGACCAGATCATCGGACTCGAGGCTGGTGCCGACGACTACGTCACCAAACCGGTCGATCCGATGGTGCTGCTGGCACGCACCCGCGCACTGCTGCGGCGCGTCAAGTCGTTCGACAAGCCGGCTCACCCGGGCGGCGACATTAGCCTTGGCGGGCTGCGTATCAGTCCGTCGTCGCAGCAGGTGATGCTCGACGGCACGCATGTGCCGCTGACGACCCACGAGTTCGAATTGTTGCTGTTGCTCGCGCGGCACGCTGGCACGGTTCTGAGCCGCGACGACATCTTCCACAACCTGCGCGGCATCGACTACGACGGTCTGGACCGCTCGATCGACGGGCGCATCTCGAAGCTCCGCCGCAAGCTCGAGGACTCGGCGACCGAACCGGCGCGCATCAAAACCGTCTGGGGCAAAGGCTACCTGCTGGTACCCGATGCCTGGGGCGGGTCCGAGTGAAGAACATACTGCGCGAGCGTAACCGGCGCCTGTTGTTCCGATCGTTCCTGATCCTCGTTGGCGGTTTGCTCGTCGTCGCCATCGTGCTCGACCTGGGCTTCGACCACCTGCGGTCCAGGGAGGAACCCGATGTCGACCGCTGGCTGGAGTCCACGTTTCATCTCATTGAACAACGGCTTGCGGCAACGCCGATCCGGCAGCGCGAGGGGATCGCCGCCATGTTGGCCGATGACCTCGGCGTCGGCGTACAACTCCTCGAACGCGGCGATGTGTACATTAACCTGGCCTCGGAACATCGCCTGCCCGCGCTGGTCGATGCCGACGGCAACACCTCTTACCTGCATGACGCCGAGTCCATCGACGCAATCATCCGCCTCGGGCCGATCGCCGAACCCGCCGATAGCCTGCTCCTTAACCTGCTGCCGCCACTTTTCTACCTGTCGATCTTTGTCGTGGTCGGCCTGTGGCTGCGGCCGCTGTTGAAAGACATCAATGTCATCTCGGACGGCGCGCAGCGCTTCGCCGCCGATTACCGCGAACCGCTGTCGACCGCCGATCAAACCACTGAGCTAACGGGTCTCGCGAAGAACCTTGACGAGATGGCCGCGCGACTGAGTGGCGTACTACGCAGTCAGAAGGAACTGATCGCAGCCCTCTCGCACGAGATGCGCACACCGCTCGCACGGATTCGCTTTGCGCTTGCCGTGATCAGCGACCGGGGTGACGAGCAGCTCGATGAAAAGCTGGCCGCCATGAACGACGACGTGCAGGAAATCGACGAGCTGATCGCATCGATGCTCAATTATGCACGGCTCGACCACCCCGACATCAAGATGCATTGGCAAGCCGTACCGGCC
>Ga0316191_10001241_pt1 | contig 17740 bp, 19 predicted proteins | sample Eddworburr2cm_MG_FD_204928 | JGI IMG/M metagenome (GOLD analysis project Ga0316191, IMG submission 204928) | Coastal sediment microbial communities from Maine, United States - Eddy worm burrow 2 cm | ecosystem: Environmental > Aquatic > Marine > Coastal > Sediment | place: USA: Maine...
CTTCGCGCGTATTGATGTTTTTCAATGCCTCGTAACAGACGAATTCCGTTATCTCGGTGGCGAGTTCCCGAAATTTCTTGTGGCCGGTTTCGATATTGCGAATCAGCGCCAGCTTGTGCTGCACGCATGGGTGATCGATCTTGACATGCATAATGCTCTGCTCCGTTATTGATTTTTTTCAAGCTCTGCCCAGATCGCATACTCGTTGCCCAACGGGTCTACGAAATGAAATCGGCGGCCGCCCGGAAATTCGAAAATATCCTGGCTGATCGTGGCGCCCAGTTCGACGACGCGGTCACGGTCACGTTCGAGGTCCTTGCTGAAGAAGACCAGCAGCACGCCGTTCGGCGGCGGCGGCGTCTCGCACCGGCGGAAGCCGCCGTCGAGGCGTCCGTCCTTGAAGCTGATGTAGTCGGGCCCCCAGTCCTGGAACTCCCAGCCCATCAACTCCGCGAAAAAGTCCCGCGCTTTTGCCGGGTCGGTAACCGGTATTTCGATATAGTCGATTCGATTTTCAGCACTCATCGCATCTTCCCCCGGGGCCTCAGGGCCCCTTGAGTCTCAGGACAGGGCGTTCGGCTTCGATGCTCACCGTGCCGAATGCGCCTCGTAGTTCGTAACAGCCGTCGGCGCGCCGCTGCATGCCCGTTATGGCGCCGTGCCCGAGCTCGCTGACGAGCGAATCAACGTCGCCGCCGCCCGTCGAGCCGCCCAGGGCAACATCCACGCAGAACGGAAACTCGATGATCGCGGGTCGAATACAGACCTTTTCTGCGGGACGCGGCTTCTCGTAAAACGGATGGTCCGGCAGCAACAGGATGTCGCTGTCGATGAACAGCGTATCCGTCTCGAAATGCCATGAAAGTACGAAGGAACTCGTGAGGTCCACAGCGGCGAACTCGCGAAGCTTGCGCCAGTCGACTGCTTCATTATCGCCGGACATCGGCCGGGTCCTGCCCGATAGCTTCGAGAAAGCCGCGCTTGTCGGCCGGCGACACCATGATGCGGCGCTTGCCATAATCAATTCGCAGCCGGTCGAGCGACAGTGCCGGCGACGACAGCGGGTTGCGCGTGGCCTCGACGGACTCTATGGCGTCGATCGGCACCTTCCAGCGAAAAGGGCCGCACGCGATACGCAGCGTATTTCCGTCCACCGTGTAGTGCGTGCCGACCAGCATGGATCCGAGCAAGGCAACGATCACCAGGGCGGCCACGATCATGGCGATCGCTTCACCCCGGTGCTGCGCCTGCGTGGCCGCAAAGCCCATGACGACGACCTCGAATACCATGACCGCGATCAGGAGGTAGAGCAGCCAGCGATCTATTTTCGACTTGAATCGTTGCGTCGTCATAGCGGCCCATATTCGGCCGGCCCAACCCGGGCTGTCAAGCGAACGTGGCGTTTGCCCAGGGGCCGATCAGGTGCGAAGCAACGACCTGGATGTCGCCCCGTCATAACTGAAAAATCCCATGGCGCTCAGCTCGCGAACTCGATGCGGTACAGGCTCACGTCATGATCGTCGGCGGGCATCCTGATCGGCCGTTCGTAATGCAGGCCCAGTTTCTCGAGCAGGCCGATGGACGCGTCGTTCTGCGGTGACACGATAGCGGTTACACAGCGCAGCCCGAGCGCGTCGCGAGCGTGATCCAGTACCGCGACCGACGCTTCGAAAGCAAAACCCTCGCCGCAGTAATCGGGCAAAATCGCAAAACCGATGTCGGGCTCGTCGAGACCCTCGCGGCGAAACAGCCCGCATATTCCCATGTCGGCGCCGTCCTCGCGTCGCCGGACCCGGAACGGGCCGTAGCCGTAGTCTGCGTAAAGCCTGAGCGGTCCCGCCTCCAGCGCCACCCGGGCCTGCTCGAGGGTACGGATGCCCCGGTCGGCCACGTAGCGTATGAACGCGGGATCGTTCCAGACCGCCAGCATCATCGGCGCGTCGTCCGTCGACAGCCAGCACAGCTCGAGCCGCTCCGTGTTCAGTACCGGACCGTTCATTGCCTGTTCCAGCTCATTCCGGTTGCTGGTCGAAGAAGGCAACCACTCCCGTCGCCAGCGAGTATTCCGCACCCACTACCAAAAGTCCTTCATCTTCTACGAGCCTCCGGATGATTCCGGAACTGTTGCGAATCTCGTCGACGGCGAGGCGCACGTTTTCGCGGCCCACACGGTCGATAAGTGCGGGGAATGCACAGCTGCCATCGCGTTCGACTGCACGCTTCACGGCGGGCCGTATCTGATCAAGGAGCACGCGGAAATTTTCGGATTCCTGTTCCTCGCCGCCTTCCACCGCGGCATACGCGGCCGTCACGGCACCGCAACCGGTGTGGCCGAGCACGACGACGAGACGCGCGCCAAAACTCAAGGCGGCGAATTCGATGCTTCCCAATTGCGTTTTCGATATGACGTTGCCCGCGATGCGTATGACGAAGAGATCGCCCAGGCCCTGGTCGAACACGATTTCGACCGGTACGCGAGAGTCGGAACATCCGACCACAATTGCAAACGGATCCTGGCCCGCAACGATTTGCTCGCGGCTAACCCGGTAATGCTGTGGCCCGGAGGCGATATCCCCGGATACGAACCGGGCATTGCCTTCCTGCAGTCGCAGCAGCGCATCTTCAGGGGCGATCATGCCGTTGCCTCCTGTGTGGTGGTACCCGGACCCAGCTCCACACGACGATGGCTGCAAAGGCCGTGTAACCCACCGCGAAAACCCAGGCCGGAGCCCGATAGTACAGGATTGCCTCCAGCCAGTGCGAAACAAAGCTGCCGACATAAGTCGTATCGCCGGCCTTGCTTCGCAACACCATCTCGAGCTTCGTGAGGGGGCAGATAACGCCGAGCCAGGACTGCAGCACGACCACACCGATCGCGGCGAGATGGGTCACGCGAAACCACCAGTTGCGTACCCAGTCCCACGACATCAGCCAGCCCGCGAGAATCAATAGCAGACCAACGACGACGAAAACGACGAACAGGACGTGCAGCAGGAGCACTGCGTCCGCTGCCAGCAGGTACGGCATCTAGCCCAGCCTGCGAATCCCTATCGCGTCGCGGATTTCGGCGAGAAACGGGCCTGACCGCGCGCGCGCTTTCTCGGCGCCTTTTTGCAGTTCCGCTTCGACGATTTCCGGGTTGGCGACGAGCCGCTGGTATTCCTCGCGAGCCGGTTTCAGGTGATCATTGATGTATTCGAACAGCAGCTGCTTCATCTCGCCCCAGGCGATGCCGCCGGCATAAGCCTTCTCGATGGCCAGGGTCTCTTCGCTGCTTGCAAACGCCTTGTAGATTTCGAACAGCGTGCTATCGGCCGTACCCTTGGGCTCACCCGGCTCCAGACTGTTGGTCTTGATCTTCATGATGAGCTTGCGCAGCTGTTTCTCGTTGGCGAACAGCGGGATCGTATTGTTGTAGCTCTTCGACATCTTGCGCCCGTCGAGGCCTTTGAGCACGGCCGTGTGTTCGCCGATCACGGGCTCCGGGAGCACGAAGGTCTCCCCGTAATTATGGTTGAAGCGCTGTGCGATATCGCGCGCCATCTCGACGTGCTGCTTCTGGTCCTTGCCCACGGGCACCTTCGTCGACCTGAACATCAGGATGTCGGCCGCCATCAGTATCGGGTAGGAGTACAGCGCCATCATGATGCCCTTGTCCGGGTCCGCGTTGCCGCGTTCCTCGTTGGCCTGTACCGCCGCCTTGTAGGAATGCGCCCGGTTCATGAGCCCCTTCGCGGTCATGCCGGTCAGTATCCAGGTGAGCTCGGGGATTTCAGGGATGTCCGACTGACGGTAGAAAAACGCGCGGTCGGTGTCCAGACCCAGCGCCATCCACGCCGCGGCTATCTCCAGCGTCGACCGCACGATCTTGTCAGGGTCTTCGTTCTTCGCCAGCGAATGATAGTCGGCGAGGAAATAGAAATGCTCGGTCGACGGGTCCTTGCTGGCCGCAATTCCCGGGCGGATGGCGCCGACGTAATTGCCGATATGGGGCGTGCCGGTCGTCGTGATACCGGTCAGGTAGATATCCTGCGTCATGGTGTTCAGTAGCCGGCTGCCTGGCCGTCCTTCCTGACCTCGGAGGCGCCATAGTACACGCCCTCTTCGTGATCTCGCAGGATCGCCTGGTAGCCACCGAAGCTGCCGTCGCTGTCGCCGAGCGTATGGCCCAGTTCGCCCAGCGCCTGCCGCGTCTCCTCGCTGAAGCCGCGCTCCAGGTACACGGTGCCGCCATCCGTCATGGCCTCGCCGGTCGGCTGCGACGACCCGCCGTGGCGGACGCGCGCGGCGTCGCCGGCTTCCTGCAGGTTCATCCCGAAATCGAGCATGTTCACGATAATCTGCACGTGTCCCTGCGGCTGCATGGACCCGCCCATGACGCCGAAGCTCATCAGCGGTTCGCCGTCTTTCATCACGAACGCGGGAATAATCGTGTGAAACGGGCGCTTGCCGGGTTGTAACGCGTTCGCATCGTCGGGGTCCAGGCTGAAGAGTTCGGCCCGGTCCTGCAGCATGAAGCCGAGCTCGCCGGGAATCATGCCGGAACCCATGCCGCGGAAATTGCTCTGGATCAGGGACACCATGTTGCCCTCTTTGTCCGCGACGGTCAGGTAAATCGTGTCGCCCGCCTCGAGCTTCGCATCACCCGCCGGCAGGCGCTGCGACGCTTCTTTCATCGAAATGAGCTTGCGGCGCTCGGCCGCGTATTCCTTCGATATCAACCGATCCACCGGAACGTCGACGAAATCCATGTCGGCATAAAACTTCGCGCGATCCTCGTACGCGAGCTTCTTCGCTTCCACGAACAGGTGGATGTACTCGGCGCTACCGAAGCCCATCGACCGTATGTCGAATGCCTCGAGAATATTGAGTATCTGCAGGGCCGCAATGCCCTGGCCACTCGGCGGCAGCTCGTAGACATCCCAGCCGCGGTAGTTCGTAGATACGGGCGTCACCCATTCCGAGCGATGGCTCGCGAGGTCCTCATAGCGCAACAGCCCGCCCTGTTCCGTCATGAACGTATCGATGACCTTCGCGATCTCGCCCTCGTAGAACACGTCGCGGCCGCCTTCGGCGATCATCCCGTACGTTTTCGCGAGCCGGGGGTTCTTGAAGATTTCACCTTTTTTCGGCGTATCGCCGCCCGGCATGTAGGTTTCCGCGAAGCCCGGGTATTTTTCGACGTGCCGCTTGTTGCGCCCCATGTAATAGGCGATCACTTCCGACATCGGGAATCCGTCTTGCGCATAGCGTATCGCCGGAGCCAGGATATCGGCCATCGGCAGGCGCCCATAGCGCCCGTGCAGTTCGTACCAGCCGTCCACCGCGCCCGGTACGCTCACCGGCAACGGGCCGAGGGGCGGGATCGCGTCCATGCCGTTTTCACGAAAGTACTCGATGGTCATCGCGGCCGGCGCACGCCCCGACGCGTTGAGCCCGGTTAGTTCCCGCTTGTCTGCATCCCAGACGATGGCAAAGAGGTCGCCACCGATGCCGCAACCCGTCGGCTCCATCAGGCCGAGCGCGGCGTTTGCGGCGATGGCCGCATCCACGGCGCTGCCGCCTGCTTTCAGAATATCCAGCGCCACCTGCGTCGCGAGAGGCTGGCTCGTTGCGGCCATGCCGTGCGGCGCGATCACTTCGGACCGGGACGCATGGGGCAGGCCCGTAACACGGTCGTAGGCGGCGAAACCGCCGGCCAGGACCGTACTTCCTGACATCAAAAACAAGATTCCTCCCAGCCCATACCAACGCCTCATCGGGCACTCCGCGATATTCACAGGGGCGACAATAATGCCTAGTTTGAGGTGCGATTTAAACTCGTACGGCCGAACGGCTGCCGGTATGATCCGGTCCATGAACCTTGACTTCAGTGACAAGAACCCGGAACTCGGAGCGCTGTACCCGCAGCATATCGAGGAAATTTGCCGCCGCCACGACCATGCGCTGGAGCGCGCCGGCGGGTCGCACGCGGTCATTTTCTCGGGTGCGCCGAAATTCGCTTTTCTCGATGACAACACCTATCCGTTCCGCGCCAATCCTCACTTCCTCGGCTGGGCGCCGCTGGCGCGATTACCGTTCTCCTATATTGTCTACACGCCGGGTGAAACGCCGGTGCTCGTGTATTACCAGCCGCACGACTACTGGCATCCCGTGCCCGGCAGCCCGGACGGCTACTGGACCTCGCATTTCGACATTCGCATCGTGCACGAACTCGATGAGACGGCCGCCCACCTGCCGGAAAACCGCGAGAAATGCATTCTCATCGGCGAAGTGGAGAACGACGGTCACGCTTTCGGCATCGACCGTGTCAACCCGACGACCGCGATCAACATCCTGCACTACGCGCGCGGATCGTCGAAGACCGACTACGAGCTTGCCTGCATGCGACTTGCTGCGCGGCGAGGCGTGCTCGGCCACATTGCGGCCGCGGCGGCGTTCGACGACGGACTGCCGGAATTCGACATTCACCAGGCTTTTTGCGACGCGACCCGTCATGCCGAGAGCGAGTTGCCGTACAGCAACATCATTGCGCTCAACGAGCATGGCGCGATCCTGCACTACACGGATCTCGATCGCGATGCTCCCGCGCACATCCGGTCGTTCCTGATCGACGCCGGCGCGCAAGTTCACGGCTATGCTGCCGATATCACGCGCACTTACAGCAAGGGCGACGAACGATTCGCCGACCTGATCGCGCGCATGGAGGTATTGCAACAGGATCTCGTCAGCCGGATCCGGGCCGGCATCGATTACCGCGACCTGCATCTCGATACCCACCGCCTCACCGCGGGAGTGCTGGCGGACTGCGGGCTCGCCACCGGCGATGCGGACACGTTGCTCGCCGAAGGCGTGACCAGCGCATTCATGCCGCACGGCATCGGCCACCTGCTGGGAATCCAGGTTCACGATGTTGCCGGCTTCATGGAGAACGAAAGCGGCACGACGATAGACCCGCCGAGCGGCCACCCGTATCTCCGGCTCACGCGCGTTCTCGAGGAAGACATGGTGCTCACGATCGAGCCGGGCCTCTACATCATCGACATGCTCCTCGACAATCTCCGCGGCACGCCGGCGGAGGGCCTGGTCAACTGGGAGGCGGTGGCTGCGCTGCGCCCCTTCGGCGGTGTCCGTATCGAGGACAACGTCCGGGTGCTTGCCGACGGCTCTGAAAACCTCACCAGGGACGCATTCGCAGAACTCCGGCAGGGCTGACACCGTAACGCGAGTGGCGCAGCCTTGCGCCTGCCGCTCGAAATGTGTGCGCCGCCCTGAAGCCATTGCACGAACATGGTGCGCCCGGCGCAGCTGTCAGGCACGTACCTGCCTTTTTTCCCGATAACTATCAGTCACTTACAGATGCTCCGCAGGCACTGCTCTTGCGGCCGATGTGGTACGTATCCTGCATTGACCTGTCATGACTCCGATCAATCGAAATATTTCACTGCGCGGGCTGCGGGCCTTCTGTTTCGCCGCAGAGCACGAGAGCTTCCGCGATGCTGCCGAAAAGCTGTTCATTACAGCCTCGGCCGTGAGTCACCAGATAAAGAACCTCGAAGGCGAGCTGGGACAGAAGCTGTTCGAGCGTACGAGCCGTTCGTTAACCCTGACCGAGGCCGGCCACTCGCTGCTCGCCGACATCAAACCGCTGATCACCCGTCTCGACGAAGTTGCCGCCCGCCATCGCGTGTCCACGACGCGCGCCACGCTGAGTATTTCGGTACAGCCGTTTTTCGCGAGCGAGCTCTTTATCCCCAGGCTGTCAGAGTTCACGCGCGACCATCCGGATATCGACATCAAGGTGGACACCAGCGATGAGTCGGCAGAGAAACACCCTGCGACGGCGGACGTATCCATCCGCGTGTTCCGCTCCGCGCCGGCCGGCTATGCGTCCGACCGGCTGTTTCCTTTACGCCTGATACCAGCCGCGTCGCCGGCGCTCCGCAAGAAGATCGTGGTTAACGAGACCTCGATTTCCGGGGACGTGCCGCTGCTCGTTCACGACAGCCGGCCGAGCGCGTGGCGGCAATGGTCGCAGTCCTCCGGCATGGAGGTGCCGCGCGACGCCAGCATCATCCGGCTCGACTCCATGATCGCCATCGCGCGGGCCGCCGAACGCGGGCTGGGTGCCGCGCTGGTGCCCGTCCAGCTCAGCGACGCCTGGTTCGAGTCCGGCAGCCTGGTGCCGCTGTCGGATCATGAACTGCCGACGCGCGATGCGTATTACTTCGTCTGCCGCGTCGAGGACGCCGACAACGAAACGATCCAGACGCTCAGACGCTGGGTGTTACAGAATTTCGATGATTGACGATGAATTTTTTTCAATGCACGGACGATTTTTATTCGTTTGCGGCTTGCCCCCCGCAGCCCTATCGTTGCCGCGACGAAAAGATCCGCGACCCTGATACCGCGGAATACTTGAATCGCTTGGAGGCAGAAAAATGAAAGCATTGAAGAAACCCGGCCGCATCGAACGTGCATTGCGCCCGACAGCACTGTTGGCGTCGCTGTTCGCCGCCGCGCCGCTTGCGGCAGAAGAAACCGATCCCGCCTACACCATGACGGTCATCATCGATGCCGCGCACGGCAGCAAGGTGGCCGCCGGAAAATACCAACGCGCGATCGAAAAGATCACCGCCAGCAAGAGCACCCGGGATCCCTACTCGCAGCAGACCAATCTCTGTGTCGCTTACACAAAGACCGGTGAACTCGACAAGGCGACCAGAGCCTGCGAGACGGCGCTGGCGATAACGGACAACGGCAAGGTCGATCGCGTGTACCGGGCGGTCGCGCTGTCGAACCTCGGCGTTTTGCACGCCGCCAAAGGCAGCCAGGATATTGCGCGCAGGACATTCCGTGAGGCGCTGGACCTGGACAGCGGGCTGTCGGCCCCGAAGATCAATCTCGCGCGCGTTGCCAGGGGCAAATCGCCGAGCGCATGAGCAGCAAACGATCATCGATCCCCCGCGGACAGCAATGTCCGTCGATGATCACCCGGCGGCCCGCATCTCCCCCCTTGCGGGCCGCCATTTTTTTATGATCCGGCGTCCTTGCGTTCCGCCCGCGCCTTCGCTTTGAGCTCTTTCTTGACGCGGCTGCCCTTGCGCTGGAGCGCCGGGCGTAACGCCCTGCCGAGCCAGGGCATCAGGTAAATCAGCATCGTCAGGACACCGCTTAGTGCAGGTATCGCCTGTTCGCGCTGCTTGTTGCCGCAGAGATCCAGGATCGCCTGGGCCACCTCTTCCGCCGAGCTCATGGGCTGCGAAAACGTCAGTTCAGACGTCGTGTCGATGTCGGCGAGGATGAATTGCGTGGCGATCGGGCCGGGCGAAACGACGGCAAGCTTGATACCGGAATCCCGGATTTCCTCGGCCAGCGAAAACGTGAACGCCCGCAAGCCGAACTTGCTCGCAGAATACGCGGCGCTGCCAGGCACGGGCGTGCGCCCCGCCAGCGAGGCCACGTTGACGATCGCGCCGCCACCGGACTCACGGATGTGCGGCAGTACGAGACGCATCAGCACGATCGGCGCCCTGAGATTGACGTCGATCGTACGCGCCAGGTCATCTGCCGAGATGGACTCGACGTCACCGCGCGCGTGGAAGCCGGCGTTATTCACGAGCACATCGATTCGGCCGAACTCGTACAGGGTCTTCTTGACGAGGTCCACGCAGGCATCGGCGTCGGACACGTCCATCGGAAATATCGCGACACGCGCCTTGTCGCGCAACTCGGCCGCGATGGCTTCGAGGTTCTTGCGGTTGCGGGCCACGAGCATGAGATTGGCGCCCGCCTGGGCAAACAGCCGCGCAGCCGCCGCGCCGACGCCTTCGGAGCCACCGGTGAGGATGACCGTCTTGTCTTTGAAAATCATCAGGGCATCTTATGTGATGCAGAAGCGATCTAAAAGCCGATGAATCGCTTCATCCTGCGCCAGAACGACGATTCCCAGCCCTCCACTTCGAGCTGCTCGGGATCGAACTTGATGGCGGGCATTGTCGTGTCCGGACAGACCTGGTCGTTCGCGGCAGCGTCCTCGGGCCGCAGTTCGAGCCTGCCCTTGCGCCGGTCCGCCCCGTCCGTGAAGCCATCGACCGCGAGGCTAAGGTAGGGCAGCACCTCGTCATCGACGATATCGTCGAGAAAGACGGCATCCGGGTCGAATGCTTCCTTCGACAGGATGACGCAATCTTCGAATGACCTGTCCTTGCTGATGGCGATGTCCCCGGAACTGCAGAGTGTCACTTTAGTGCGACCGGTCATTATTGGCTGTGAGGAGCCTCACAGCTGAGAAAATTTCTGGTTTTTTCCATTAATTTCAAAGAATAAGCTGCGCCCTGGAATGGCATTGCCGGAATATGTCAAATATTTACCGGTCCATTTCAGGGCTCGGCGGCAGCGGGGCGCACCACGTGTAACGACCTGTTATACGTGACATTTCTTGCGCGCCAAGGAGTAAACTGGCGGGATGCGTAGCCTGAAGTCCCTGGTACTGATAAGCCTGAGCCTGCCGTTCTTCGCGGGCTGCAGCGACGAGCCGCAGAATGGCCCGGCAGGCGCCTGGGGCGGCGCGGCGAAAGTCGTGACTCAGCGTATCGAACTGCGGCCGCTCGTCGACGAAATCGAGGCACTCGGAACGGCCAGGGCAAACGAATCTGTCGAGATTCGCCCGCGAATCTCGAGCCTGGTCACTCGCATCCTGTTCGAGGAGGGCCAGTTCGTCGACGAAGGCGATCCGCTGGTCGAGCTCGAGAACAGCGAAATCGTTGCCGGCCTGGCACTGGCCGAAGCGTCGCTCTCGGAGAGCCGCAGTCTCTACAACCGCAGCAAGGAGCTCGAATCGACCCGGGCAATATCGGCGTCCAGCCTGGAAGCCCTGTATGCCCAGGTGAAGGTGGATGAGGCAAACGTGGCGGCGGCCCGTGCCAAGCTGAATCACACACGGGTGCACGCGCCGTTTTCGGGGCGCATCGGCCTCAGGCGAATAAGCCCCGGCAGCTTCGTCAACACGGATACCGTTATCACGACGCTGGACGACGTGAGCGTCATCAAGCTCGACTTTTCCGTCCCGGAGACCTTCGTCAACGTCGTCAGGCAGGGTATGAACATCATCGCGCACAGCCTCGTCTTTCCCGATCGCGAGTTCAACGGCAGCGTCGCGAGTATCGACACGCGGCTGGATCCGGTCTCGCGGGCGGTCGAGGTGCGCGCGGTCATACCGAACGACGACGGGCTCCTGAAACCCGGCATGTTCATGACGGTCGACCTGCAGCGTGACCGGGGCGACGTCCTGATGGCCCCGGAACAGGCAATCGTACCGGAGGGATCGCGGCAGTATGTATTCGTGGTCAATGAGGGCGTCGCGGAAAAACGGCAGGTCCGGCTGGGTCGCCGGATTCCCGGTTTCGTCGTGGTGTCGGACGGCCTGTCCGACGGAGAAAGCGTCGTTACCGAGGGTACGCACAAGGTTCGTGATGGTGCGCAGGTGGAGAGCCTGGAGGCGAACGTGGCGGTGAGCGGCACGACGCCCGACGGCGGATGAGTTCATGCTGATTTCCGACGTATCGGTCCGCCGCCCCGTCTTCGCGGCCGTTATTTCCCTGATACTGGTGATTGTCGGCGGGATGTCCGTCGGCAGCATGCCGATTCGCGAATTCCCGGCGATAGAACGCCCTATCGTCTCCATCACTACCGACTACAGGGGTGCGGCATCCGACATCGTCGAACGCCGCGTGACCCAGGTGCTCGAAGACCAGCTCGCCGGTATCACCGGCATAACCAAGATTTCGTCGGTCAGCTACGACGAACGATCGATAATCACGCTCGAGTTCACACGCGACCGTGATATCGACGGTGCAGCGAACGACGTGCGTGACCGGGTGTCGAGCGTACTCGGCACTCTGCCGGACGAGGCGGAACCACCACAGATCAGCAAGCAGGACAGTGGCGCCGAGACGTCGATGTGGATCAACGTGGCCAGCGACACGCGCTCGATCATGGAGGTCTCGGACTTCGCGGAGCGCTACCTCCTCGACGCGCTATCGGCCGTCGACGGCGTGGCACGCGTCCGCAACAGCGGCTTGCGGCGCCCCGCAATGCGTATCTGGATCGACACGAAACGTCTCGCCGCCCGCGAACTGACCGTCGCCGACGTCGAAGATGCCCTGCGCAGGGAGAACGTGCAAATACCGTCGGGCCGCCTCGAATCGACCGCGCGCGAGTTCACGCTGCGGACCAACACCGGGTTCCGGACGGTCGGCGATTTCGAGCAACTCGTGCTCAAGCAGGGTGAGGGCGACTACCTGATTCGCCTCGGCGAGGTCGCCGACATCGAATTCGCGCCGGAAGACACGCGCACATATTCAGCGACCGACGGCGTCACCGGCATGGGACTCGGCATCATTCCCCAGGCGCAGGCAAACCTGCTGCAGGTCAATACCGACGTCGCGAAGCGCCTCGACGAGCTGCAGGCTACGATGCCCGACGATATCGAACTCGCGATCAATATCGACACCGCCGTGTTCATACGAGCCTCCCTGCAGGAAGTCGGCAAGGCACTGGCTATCGCACTCGCCCTCGTGCTCATCGTGATCTACGCCTTTATCGGCACCGTACGCGCGACGATCATTCCGGCAATCACCATCCCGATTTCCATCATCGCGGCTTTTATCGTCATGGCGGGCCTTGGCTATTCGATCAATACGCTGACGCTGCTCGGCTTCGTACTCGCGATCGGCCTCGTCGTCGACGACGCAATCGTCGTCCTGGAGAACATCGTACGCCGCATCGAGGGCAAGGAACCGACGCTGCTGGCCGCCGTCAACGGCAGCCGCGAGATCGGCTTTGCCGTCATCGCCACGACGCTCGTCCTGATCTCGGTGATTCTCCCGGTCTCCTTCATGCCGGGCAACATCGGCGACATCTTCAACGAGTTCGGAATTTCCCTGGCGGCCGCCGTCGCGTTTTCCAGCCTCGTCGCATTGACGCTCGTGCCCATGCTGACGTCCAAGCTCTTTCACGACAATCGCCTCCATCGCGGTCGCTTTGCCCGCTTCATCGACGCGCTGTTCCAGCGGCTGTCGTCCCGGTACGAGCGCCTGCTGCGGCGGACGTCAGCACGCCCGATTGTCGTGATCAGCACAGCCCTCGCCCTGTTTCTCGGCAGCCTCACGCTGCTCAACCGGCTGCCCGCCGAATTTATGCCGCGCGAAGACCGCGGCCTGGCCATTGCAATGATTCAGGCCCCGGATGGATCCAGCCTCGACTACACCGTGGATTACATAAAGCGGGTCGAGAACATCATGCTCGCCGACAAGGATAAAGGCGACGTGCTCCGGGTGCTCGGACGATCGGGCAGCTGGCGAGCCGGGGCCGACGTGAATGTCGGCAGGGTCATCGCCCCGCTCGAGGTCTGGTCCAAAAGAGAGCGCTCCGCCCAGGAGATCGTCTCGAACTGGAACCGCCAGTTCGCCGAGCTGCCGGGCGCGCAGGTCTTCGCATTCGCGCCCGGCGCATGGGCGATCGGTCAAAGTTCGAGGCCCCTGGCCATCGTCCTGGGCGGCACTAACTACGATGAACTCGCGCAATGGCGCGACATCGTAATGCAGGAAGCGTCGAAGCTCGCCGGACTTTCCAACCTGCAGTCCGACTACAACGAGCGCAAACCCAAGATCGACGTCTTTGTCGACCGCGACCGGTCAGCGGACCTGGGTGTGTCGCTGTCCAACGTCGGCAGGACGCTCGAGACGATACTCGGCTCCAGGGTCGTTACCACGTTTGTCCGGGACGGCGAGGAATACAGGGTGATTCTCCAGGGCACTGACGAGCGCCGCCAGACGCCAAGCGACCTGGAGACCATTTACGTACGGTCGCAGACCTCGGGCGCCCTGATCCCGTTATCCAACCTGGTGCGGCTCGAGGAAGTCGCCGGCCCCGTGGACCTGCGACGCTTCGACAGGATGCGCTCGATTACCATAAGCGCGAGCCTGGGGACCGACTATTCGCTCGGCGACGCCCTCACCGAGCTCGAGCGCATTGTTCGCGACAACCTCCCGGATTCCGCCCGTCTCGGTTACGACGGCGAGTCCCGTGATTTCAAGGCGACGGGCAGCTCGATCTACGTAACCTTCATACTAGCCCTGGTGATCGCGTACCTCGTACTCGCCGCCCAGTTCGAGAGTTTCAAGCACCCGCTGATCATCATGACCACGGTTCCGCTCGCGGTGACCGGCGCGCTCGTCGGATTGTGGGTGTTCGGCTCCTCGATCAACATCTACAGCCAGATCGGCGCGATCATGCTGATCGGGCTCGCAGCCAAGAACGGCATCCTGATCGTCGAATTCGCGAACCAGCTCAGGGATCGCGGCGAGGACTACCGCGAAGCCGTGATCCGTTCGGCGAAGACGCGTCTGCGCCCGGTGCTGATGACGAGTATGTGCACGGCCTTCGGCGCCGTCCCGCTGTTGCTGGCTTCGGGCGCGGGCGAACTGTCGCGCCAGTCGATCGGCGCCGTCGTCTTCTTCGGTGTGACATTCTCCGTGCTGCTGACGCTCGTGGTCGTGCCGGCCGTGTACGTACTGATCGCGAAGAACACTCACTCACCGGAATACATATCGCAGCTCATCGACAAGCTCGCCACGTCGGCGAAGAATCGCCAGGCGGCGGAGACCTGAGCGCGGCGGGCTGCGACTCGCGATGTTGAAGCTGCTGTTCGCCGGACTTGCCTGTTATGCCCTGCTGGCGCTCGTGATCTACCTTATGCAGGCGCGCATGCTGTATCTCCCGGGTGTTCCGGGCCGATCGCTCGACCGCACGCCCGCCGCTATCGGCGCCGAGTACCGGGACGTGTCGATAGAGACGAGTGACGGTGTCCGGCTTCATGGCTGGTATGTCGCGGGAGACTCCGATCGCGTATTGCTGTTCTTTCATGGCAACGCCGGCAATATCTCGCATCGGCTCGAGTCCATTCGCCAGTTCCTGCAGCTCGGCCTGTCCGTTTTGATCGTCGACTATCGCGGCTACGGCCAGAGCGAAGGGCGCACGACCGAGCAGGGTATCTACCGCGATGCGGAAGCCGCCTGGCGTTACCTGACGGAGAGCGCGGCTACGCCGGAAGGGGACATCGTCCTTTTCGGCCGCTCCATGGGGGCGTCCGCCGCTGCCTACCTCGCCACACGGCATCGTGCACTGGCGCTGGTCGTCGAGTCGTCGTTTACATCGGTGCCGGACATCGCCGCGGAATATTATCCGTGGCTGCCGGTGCGCTGGCTGAGCCGCCTGCGACACCCGGCCGAGGCATTCGTGCGGCAGGCCGGCTGCCCGGTCCTCGTGATCCACAGCCGCGACGACGAGATCGTCCCGTTCCACCACGGCGAGGCGATATTCGCAGCGGCGCAGGAACCCAGGAAGCTCCTCGCGATTCGCGGCACGCATAACGATGCTTTCCTGAGGGACGAGCAGAACTACCTCAGCGGGTTGCGGTCGTTTCTCGATGAGCTGTAACTAACTGATTTGGCAGCACAAAAAAGCCGGGCAATGCCCGGCTTTTTTGATCGCGCGCCTAGGCGCGCTCCTACAAACAGCGTACGAATTATTCTTCGGCGGCTGCTGTGGCTTCGGCGGCCTGCTCGGTAAGCATCACGATAGCCATCGGTGCGGCATCACCGGGGCGCGGGCCCATCTTGAGGATGCGCAGGTAACCGCCCGGCCGGTCCCTGAAGCGCGGACCGATTTCCGAAAACAGCTTGCCGACCGCTTCCTTGTCGCGCAGGCGATCGAACGCCAGGCGGCGATTGGCCACGCTGTCTTCTTTCGCCAGCGTGATCAGCGGCTCGATGACGCGGCGCAGCTCCTTGGCTTTGGGCACCGTCGTACGGATGGTCTCATGCTTCACCATCGAGGTCGCCATGTTGCGGAACATGGCTTTCCGATGCGAGCTGTTGCGACCCAGTCGACGACCGGATTTTCTATGGCGCATTTCTCTGTCCTTTCCTAGATAGCGAGCTCGTGTTCCGGACGCAGGCTAGCCGGCGGCCAGTTGTCGAGACGCATGCCGAGCCCGAGGCCGTGCCCTTCGAGCACTTCCTTGATCTCGGTGAGTGATTTCTTGCCGAGGTTCGGCGTCCTGAGAAGTTCGACTTCCGTGCGCTGAACCAGGTCACCGATGTACATGATGTTCTCGGCCTTCAGGCAGTTCGCCGAACGTACCGTGAGCTCCAGCTCGTCGACCGGACGCAGCAGTATCGGGTCCACCTGGTCCTGCGCCTGCGCGCCGGTGCCTTCTTCCTGGCCCTGCAGGTCGACGAACACCGACAGCTGGTCCTTGAGGATGCTGCCCGCACGGCGAATCGCCTCTTCGGGATCGATTGTGCCGTTGGTCTCGATGTCGATCAGCAGCTTGTCGAGGTCGGTGCGCTGTTCCACGCGGGCCGCTTCGACGTTGTAGGTGACACGGTGCACCGGGCTGAACGACGCGTCGAGCTGCAGACGACCGATCGGGCCGGCCTGTTCCTCGAACGTCGGGCGCTGAGTTGCGGGGCGATAGCCACGCCCGCGCTCGACCTTGAGCAGCATGTTCAGTTCACCGGCGCTGGTCAGGTTCGCGATGACGAGGTCCGGATTCATGACCTCGACGTCGTGATCGAGCTGGATGTCGCCTGCCGTGACCGGGCCCGGGCCTTTCTTCGAAACCCGCAATTCAGCAGTGTCGCGCGCGTTCATGCGTACGGCCACCTGCTTCAGGTTGAGCAGGATGTCGACCACGTCCTCCTGCACGCCTTCGATGCTGGTGTACTCGTGGAGTACGCCCTCGATCTCCGCCTCCGAGATCGCCGCGCCCGGCATGGACGACAGCAAGATTCGGCGCAGCGCATTGCCCAGCGTATGGCCAAAGCCACGCTCGAACGGCTCGATGGTGACCTTTGCCTGAAGGTCATTGACCGGCGTCACCTTGACGACGCGCGGTTTCAGAAACTCGTATACAGATTCCTGCATGGGAATAATCCCTCCTGACTTACTTGGAGTAGAGCTCGACGACGAGGTTTTCGTTGATGTCCGGCAGGATATCCTCCCGGTCCGGCAACGACTTCAGAACACCCGACATTTTCTTTCCGTCGACTTCTACCCACTCCGGCAGACCAACCTGGCCTGCGATTTCTATAGCGCTTTGAATGCGAAGCTGTTTCCTCGCTTTCTCACGAATACTGATTGCGTCGCCCGCATTCACCTGTGCGGACGGAATGTTCACAAGCTGCCCATTGACCTCGATGCTCTTGTGGCTGACGAGCTGGCGCGCTTCGGCTCGCGTGGACGCAAAGCCCATGCGATACACGACGTTGTCCAGGCGCCCTTCCAGCAGGCGCAACAGGTTCTCGCCCGTCGAGCCTTTCAGCTGGGCGGCACGCTTGTAATAGTTGCGGAACTGGCGCTCGAGCACCCCGTACATGCGACGCAGTTTCTGTTTCTCACGAAGCTGCAGGCCGTAGTCCGACAGGCGTGGCCTGCGCTGCGGCGCGCCGCCCGGCGGAATCTCCAGCCGGCACTTCGATTCGAGCGGCCGCACGCCGCTCTTGAGAAACAGATCCGTGCCTTCGCGGCGGGACAGTTTGCACTTTGGTCCTAAATATCTTGCCATTGTTAGCCTCTATACGCGCCGCTTTTTCGGCGGGCGGCAGCCGTTGTGAGGAATCGGCGTAACATCCTCGATGTGTTGAATACGAAAACCCAGGGCGTTCAGGGCGCG
>Ga0316191_10001242_pt1 | contig 17730 bp, 29 predicted proteins | sample Eddworburr2cm_MG_FD_204928 | JGI IMG/M metagenome (GOLD analysis project Ga0316191, IMG submission 204928) | Coastal sediment microbial communities from Maine, United States - Eddy worm burrow 2 cm | ecosystem: Environmental > Aquatic > Marine > Coastal > Sediment | place: USA: Maine...
CTACGAAGTGCCGCGCATGGTGTTCGTGAACAAGATGGACCGGGCAGGCGCTGACTTCCTGCGGGTCGTGGCGCAGATCAAAGAGCGCCTTGGTGCCAACCCGGTACCGATCCAGCTCAATATCGGCGCTGAGGAGAATTTCCGCGGCGTGGTCGACCTCATTCGGATGAAAGCCATCATCTGGAACGAGGACGACCAGGGCCTCACCTACGAACTGGAAGACATTCCGGAAGAGATGGTGGCGGACGCCGAGCACTGGCGTGAGCAGATGGTCGAGAACGCGGCCGAAGCCAATGAAGAGCTCATGGAGAAGTACCTGGAAGGAGGCGAGCTCACCGATGACGAGATCAAGCAGGGTCTGCGTATCCGCACCCTGAACAACGAGATCGTTCTGGCCCTGTGTGGCTCCGCGTTCAAGAACAAGGGCGTGCAGGCCATGCTCGACGGCGTGATCGAATACATGCCGGCGCCGACCGAGGTGAAGCCCATCGAAGGTGTGCTGGAAGACGACGAGACGACCGCCACCCGGGGTGCTGACGACGACGCGCCGTTTGCCGCGCTCGCGTTCAAGATCGCTACGGACCCGTTCGTGGGCACGCTGACATTCTTCCGCGTCTATTCGGGCGTCCTCAGCTCCGGCGACCAGGTCTACAACCCGGTCAAAGGCAAGCGCGAGCGGGTCGGCCGGATGGTGCAGATGCACTCCAACGACCGTAACGAGATCAAGGAAGTGCGCGCCGGTGACATCGCCGCGGCCATTGGTCTGAAGGACGTCACCACGGGTGACACGCTTTGTGCCCAGGATTCCATCATCACTCTGGAGCGTATGGAGTTCCCGGAGCCGGTGATCTCCGTCGCCGTGGAGCCGAAGTCGGTGCCTGATCAGGAGAAGATGGGCGTTGCGCTGGGCAAGCTGGCTCAGGAAGACCCTTCCTTCCGGGTCGAAACGGACGAAGAGTCCGGTCAGACCATCATCTCCGGCATGGGTGAGCTGCACCTCGACATCATCGTCGACCGGATGAAGCGCGAGTTCGGAGTGGAAGCCAATATCGGTAAGCCGCAGGTGGCCTATCGCGAAACCATCCGCTCGAGCGTCGACCAGGAAGGTAAGTTCGTTCGCCAGTCCGGCGGTCGTGGCCAGTACGGCCATGTCTGGGTGAAGCTCGAGCCTTACGTGGACGAGGAAGAAGGCAAGATCTACGAGTTCGTTGATGAGATCGTTGGTGGTGTCGTTCCCCGTGAGTACATTCCCGCGGTGAACAAAGGCCTGCAGGAGCAGATGCAGAACGGCGTGATCGCCGGCTATCCGCTCATCGGGGTGAAGGCGACCCTGTACGATGGTTCCTTCCACGAGGTGGACTCCTCGGAGATGGCGTTCAAGATCGCAGGCTCCATGGCCATGAAAGAAGGTGCCATGAATGCGAACCCTGTACTGCTCGAGCCGATCATGAGCGTGGAAGTTGTGACCCCGGAAGAGTACATGGGCGACGTGGTCGGTGACCTGAACCGGCGCCGCGGGATGATTGCCGGCATGGATGAAAATCCGGCGGGCAAGATTGTCCGCGCAGACGTGCCGCTCTCCGAAATGTTCGGGTACTCCACGGATCTGCGTTCGGCAACCCAGGGTCGTGCGAACTACACCATGGAGTTTGCGAAGTACAACGAGGTGCCGGACAGCATTGCTGAGAGCATCATCAAGCGTTAACCGTTGATTAAAGAAAGGCTGTAGGAGGGCGAAACCGCCCGCGGACTACGGAACAACTGAAGAAAGGAAAAGGCAATGGCCAAAGAGAAATTTGAGCGTACCAAACCGCACGTGAACGTAGGGACGATTGGTCACGTAGACCATGGCAAGACGACGTTGACGGCGGCGCTGACGAAGGTGTGTGCGGAAGCGTACGGTGGCGAGATGAAGGACTTCGGCGAGATTGATAATGCGCCGGAAGAGCGTGAGCGTGGTATCACGATCGCGACCTCGCACGTCGAGTACGAGTCGACGAACCGTCACTACGCGCACGTTGACTGTCCCGGACACGCGGACTACGTGAAGAACATGATCACGGGTGCGGCTCAGATGGACGGCGCGATTCTGGTGGTCTCGGCGGCGGATGGTCCGATGCCGCAGACGCGTGAGCACATCCTGCTGTCTCGTCAGGTGGGCGTACCGAAGATCGTCGTGTTCATGAACAAGGCGGACATGGTCGACGACGAAGAGCTTCTGGAGCTGGTGGAGATGGAAGTGCGCGAGCTTCTGGACCAGTACGAGTTCCCGGGCGACGACACGCCGATCATCATCGGCAGCGCGCTGAAGGCGCTGGAAGGTGACGATAGCGACATTGGCGCGCCGGCGGTGCAGAAGCTGGTCGAGGCGCTGGACGATTACATTCCTGAGCCGGAGCGTCCGGTTGATCAGCCGTTCCTGATGCCGATCGAGGACGTGTTCTCGATCTCGGGTCGGGGCACGGTGGTTACGGGTCGGGTAGCACGCGGCATCGTCAAGGTGGGTGATGAGATCGAGATCGTGGGTATCCGCGATACGCAGACGACGACGTGCACGGGTGTTGAGATGTTCCGTAAGCTGCTTGACGAAGGTCGAGCGGGCGAGAATGTTGGCGTGCTGCTGCGTGGCACCAAGCGTGAGGAAGTTGAGCGTGGCCAGGTGCTTGCGGTACCGGGTTCGATCACGCCGCACACGGTGTTCGAGAGCGAGGTGTACGTGCTGTCGAAGGACGAAGGTGGGCGTCATACGCCGTTCTTCAAGGGTTACCGTCCGCAGTTCTTCTTTGAGACGACGGATGTGACGGGGAGCTGTGAGCTGCCGGCGGACGTCGAGATGGTGATGCCGGGTGACAACGTGAACATGGTGGTGACGCTGATCAGCCCGATTGCGATGGAAGAAGGTCAACGCTTCGCCATCCGCGAAGGCGGCCGCACCGTCGGCGCCGGCGTCGTAACTACCATCAAAGAATAAGTCAGAAAACCTGACGCAACCTTGGGCGGGTGTCATTGCCACCCGCCCAAAATTCTCGGCGCGAGGTATTGCGTGGCCCTGGGGCCATCTGTATTATTCGCGCTCCTTTTTCGCCGTTGGCAACTCGCCAGGGCAAAAGCGCGCCGCGGGGACGCACCACACCTGGGTTTCGAGAGATCAGGCTGCTGGGGCACGTCCATTTTGAGCGACAAGCTCTTTCTGGGCGAAATGGCGCAAGCACAGTTCGACTGCCGCAATAATTAGTATTCAGCGCGGTGGACGGATCAATAAAAGATTTTGTTGGAGTTTCAGCGGGTGCAAAACCAGCGGATTCGTATACGCCTGAAGGCGTTTGACCATAAGCTCATTGACGTGTCGACGCAGGAAATCGTCGACACGGCAAAGCGCACGGGTGCCCAGGTTAAAGGCCCCATTCCGCTGCCGACCCGCAAAGAGCGTTTCACTGTGCTGGTATCCCCGCACGTGAACAAAGACGCACGCGACCAGTACGAGATTCGTACTCACAAGCGCATGCTGGATATCGTCGAGCCGACTGAGAAGACCGTAGACGCACTCATGAAGCTCGATCTGGCCGCAGGCGTGGAAGTGCAGATCAGCCTTAACTGATTATCAAGCGCCGGTCCCGAAAAGGACCGGCGCTTCTTTTAGCCGCCGCGAAAACAAAAGGGCGGCTCGACAAGGCTCCGATTGGGAGCCGGCGATGAAAATTGAACCGTTTACCAGCTCTCCAGCCTGTCGAAGGCACGAGGACAGCGGGTAAGCGGTTTTGGCATCTGAAGAGAGCGCCTCTGATCGCAGAGCGCCTCAGAGAAGGAACGAAGAGCAATGGCGATTGGTCTGGTAGGTAAAAAGAGCGGCATGACGCGGATCTTCACCGAAGACGGCGCGTCTGTGCCCGTGACGGTGATCGAAGTATCGCCGAACCGGGTAACGCGGCTGAAGACCGAAGAGAGCGACGGCTACACGGCGATCCAGGTGACCGCCGGTGACGTGAAGCAGAACCGGGTGAGCAAGCCGGTGGCGGGCGAGTTCGCCAAGGCAAGCGTGCCTGCCGGCCGTGGTCTCTGGGAATTCCGCGTCGATGAGCTGCCCGAAGAACTGGAAGTCGGCGGTGAGATCACCGTCGAGCAGTTCGAGGAAGGCCAGAAAGTGGACGTGCGCGGTGTCTCCAAGGGTAAGGGCTACGCCGGCACCATCAAGCGCTGGAATTTCCGTGGTCAGGACAATACCCACGGTAACTCCATTTCGCACCGTGCGCCCGGCTCCATTGGCATGTGCCAGACTCCGGGCCGCGTTTTCAAAGGCAAGAAGATGTCCGGCCATCTCGGCAACGTGAAGGTCACCACCCAGAACCTGGAAGTGGTTCGGGTTGATAACGAAAGAAATCTCCTGCTGATCAAGGGTGCTGTGCCCGGGCCGGCAGGTGGTGATGTTTACATCCGTCCAGCGGTGAAGGCCTGAGTTCTGCTGAACTCGCCTTACTTGAGGAAGACAGAGCATGAATCTGAACTTGGCAACCAACGACGGCAGCATAGAGATCTCTGAAGCCGCGTTTGGAAAAGAGTTTAACGAAGCGCTGGTGCATCAGGTCGTGGTCGCATACATGGCTGGTGGGCGTCAGGGCACCAAGGCTCAACGGAGCCGGTCCGATGTTCGCGGCGGCGGTCGCAAGCCCTGGCGGCAGAAAGGCACCGGCCGTGCCCGTGCAGGCACCATCCGCAGCCCGATCTGGCGTGGGGGCGGCGTGACCTTCGCAGCCCGGCCGCAGGATCACAGCGAGAAGGTGAACAAGAAAATGTACCGCGGCGCGCTGCAGTGCATTCTCTCTGAGCTCATCCGTCAGGAGCGCCTGGTCGCGTGTGAGTCTTTCGGCGTCGATGCACCTAAGACCAAGGGGCTGATCGCTGAGTTGAACAAGCTTGATCTGAGCAATGTCCTGATCGTTTCTGACGACGTGGACGAGAACCTCTACCTGGCATCACGCAATCTGAAGGACGTTGATGTGCGCGACGTGCAGGGCATCGATCCAGTGAGTCTTTTGTCGCACGACAAGGTGCTGATCACCGTGTCGGCACTGAAGAAGCTCGAGGAGGCGCTGGCATGAACCAGGAGCGCATTTATAACGTGCTCGTAGAGCCGCACTTCTCCGAGAAAGTGTCCGTGCAGGGCGAACAGAGCAATCAGTACGGCTTCAAAGTGGCGAAGGACGCCACCAAGGCGGAGATCAAGGAAGCGGTTGAAACCCTGTTCGGGGTAACCGTTGCCAAGGTCACCACCCTCAATGTGAAGGGCAAGAACAAGCGGACCTTCCGCGGCATATCCCGCAAGAAGGACTGGAAGAAAGCATACGTTCGAGTGGCCGAAGGCCAAGAACTCGACTTCATGGTAACGGACTAACAAATGGCTGTTGTAAAAGCGAAACCTACATCGCCCGGACGCCGGTTCGTCGTCAAGGTCGTCAATCCGGAGCTGCACAAAGGCAAGCCGCACAAAGGGCTCATTGCCAAGAAGAGCAAGACCGGTGGCCGCAACAACGCCGGCCGGATCACCACCCGGCATCGCGGTGGTGGCCACAAGCAGCACTACCGGGTCATCGACTTCAAGCGCAACAAGGATGGCATCCCTGCGGTCGTGGAGCGCCTCGAGTACGACCCGAACCGGACCGCCAACCTGGCGTTGCTGAAGTACGCCGATGGCGAGCGTCGCTACATCATTGCTCCCCGCGGTCTTAAGGCTGGCGATGAGCTGATGAGCGGTTCCAGCGCGCCGATTCGCGCCGGCAACGCCATGGCGCTCAGAAACATTCCGGTGGGTAGCGTGATCCACTGTGTGGAGCTGAAGCCGGGCAAAGGTGCTCAGATGGTTCGCAGCGCAGGGTCTTCCTGTCAGCTGGTGGCCCGGGAAGGTACTTACGCAACGCTGAGAATGCGCTCCGGCGAGATGCGCCGGGTGCTGGCCGAGTGCCGGGCAACCCTGGGTGAAGTCGGCAACAGCGAGCACAACCTGCGCTCCCTCGGTAAGGCCGGCGCCAAGCGCTGGCGCGGCCGTCGTCCGACGGTTCGCGGTGTGGCCATGAATCCGGTCGATCACCCGCACGGTGGTGGTGAAGGCAAGACCTCTGGTGGTCGCCATCCGGTATCCCCATGGGGCGTGCCGACCAAGGGTTACAAGACCCGCAGCAACAAGCGCACGGACAAGCTCATTGTCCGTCGCAGAGGTAGGAGATAAGCATGCCCAGATCGCTGCATAAGGGCCCGTTCGTAGACCTGCACCTGATGTCCAAGGTCGAAACGGCGGTTCAGAACAACGACAAGCGTCCGATCAAGACCTGGTCCCGTCGGTCCATGGTTCTGCCGGACATGGTGGGTCTGACTATCGCGATCCACAATGGCCGTCAGCACGTGCCGGTTGTGATCAACGAAGACATGGTCGGCCACAAGCTGGGTGAATTCGCGCCGACCCGGACCTATCGCGGTCACCAGGCGGACAAGAAGGCTCGGAGGTAATCATGCAGGTAAGTGCAACCGCCAAGCGGCTTCAGATTTCCCCGCAGAAAGCACGTCTGGTCGTGGACCAGGTGCGCGGCAAGCCGGTCGCCGATGCTCTCGACATCCTGAGCTTCTCCACGAAGAAGGGTGCGGTGCTGGTTCGCAAGGTGCTGGAGTCGGCTATTGCCAATGCCGAGAACAACGAAGGCGCGGACATCGACGAGCTGAAAGTCTCCGAGGTGTTCGTGAACGAAGGTATGACCATGAAGCGCATCAAGCCCCGGGCCAAGGGTCGGGCGGATCGCATCTTCAAGCGGTCCAGCCACATCACCGTGACGGTCACGGACGAGTAGGAAAGAGCATGGGTCAGAAAGTACATCCCACCGGCATCCGCCTGGGCATCGTCAAAGATCACACATCGGTCTGGTACGCGGACAAGAAGAAATATCCGGAGTACCTGCTGAACGATCTTGAAGTGCGTGAATATCTGCGCAAGCGGCTCGGCCAGGCCTCCATTTCGAGAATTGAGATCGAGCGTCCGGCGCAGTCCGCACGGATCACCATTCACACCGCCCGGCCCGGCATCGTGATCGGCAAGAAGGGTGAGGACGTGGAGCGTCTGCGCGGCGAGGTCGCCCGGATTATGGGTGTGCCGGTGCACATCAACATCGAAGAGATCAGGAAGCCCGAGCTGGACGCATTGCTGGTAGCGCAGAACGTCGCACAGCAGCTCGAACGTCGGGTTCAGTTCCGTCGCGCCATGCGCCGGGTCATCCAGAACGCGATGCGGCTGGGCGCCGAAGGCATCAAGGTGCGAGTTGCCGGTCGTCTGGGAGGCGCCGAGATCGCGCGCTCAGAGGTTTACCACGAAGGTCGCGTGCCGCTGCACACCCTTCGTGCCGACATCGATTACGCCACCTGGGAAGCGAAGACCACCTACGGAATTATCGGCATCAAGGTCTGGGTGTTCAAAGGTGAGGTCATCGGCACCGGTGAGGATGCGGGTCAAGCCGCAGCACAAGGATAAGAAGTCATGTTGCAGCCAAAGAGAACGAAGTTCCGCAAGCAGCATAAAGGCCGTAACCGAGGCCTGGCGCTCCGTGGCGGAAGGGTCAGCTTCGGCGAGTACGGCCTGAAAGCGCTTGGACGAGGTCGGATGACCGCGCGTCAGATCGAAGCAGGTCGTCGCGCCATGACCCGTCGTGTCAAGCGGGGCGGGAAGATCTGGATCCGGGTATTCCCGGATAAGCCGATCACCAAGAAGCCCCTGGAAGTTCGCCAGGGCAAGGGTAAGGGCAGCGTCGAGTACTGGGTCTGTCAGATTCAGCCGGGTCGTGTCCTGTATGAAATGGAAGGTGTATCGGAAGAGGAAGCTCGCGACGCCTTTCGTCTGGCCGCCGCGAAGCTGCCGTTCAAGACCACATTCGTGAAGCGATCGGTGATGTAGCCATGAGTGCAGACGTTAAAGAATTGAGAGAAAAGTCGGTGCAGGAGCTTGGCGACGAGCTGCTGAAGCTGCGCAAGGAGCACTTCAATCTGCGCATGCAGAAAGCTTCCGGTCAGCTCGGCCAGGTGCACCTGCTGAAAGATACAAAGAAAGACATCGCGCGCGTGAAGACGCTGATTCAGGAGAAGCGAAATGGCTGAAGCAGAGCAATCGCCCGCTAAAGCGGGTGCAGACGCCGGCGCGGAAACGCTTGCCCGAACCGTCACCGGTACCGTGGTCAGCAACAAGATGGATAAGACCATCACCGTGCTCATCGAGCGTCGGGTGCAGCACCCTGTCTATGGCAAGGTGATTCGCCGCTCTTCCAAGGTCCATGCACACGATGAAGAAAATGCGTGCTCGATCGGCGACACGGTAACCGTGGCCGAGTGTCGGCCACTGTCCAAATCCAAGACGTGGATGCTCAAGAGCATCGACGAGAAGGCGCGTGAGGTATAAGCGGTGATTCAGACGGAAACCATGTTGGACATCGCCGACAACAGCGGCGCCCGGAGAGTGCAGTGCATCAAGGTGCTGGGTGGTTCGCACCGCCGTTACGCGGGCATCGGCGACATCATCAAGGTCACGGTGAAGGAAGCGATTCCCCGTGGTCGGGTAAAGAAAGGTCAGGTGATGAATGCGGTGGTAGTGCGGACACGCAAAGGCGTGCGCCGTTCTGACGGCTCCATCATCCGCTTCGACCAGAACGCGGCCGTTCTGCTGAACCCGCAGAACCAGCCCGTTGGCACCCGGATCTTCGGACCGGTGACTCGCGAACTGCGCGACGAGAATTTCATGCGAATCATTTCCCTAGCACCCGAAGTGCTTTGAGGAAACGCTTGGTTAGTTGAATAGGAACTGGAACGAACGGAACAACAGCTCTGAAGCGTCGTAGTAACAAAAATGTCTACAACTCAGAGTGTGGCCGGAAATTAAAATGCTCAAGATTAAAAAAGATGACGAGGTCGTGGTGATTGCAGGCCGCGACAAAGGCAAGCGCGGTGAGGTCATCCGTGTGCTCGACGGCAGCAGACTGTTGGTATCCGGTGTGAACCTGGTGAAAAAACACCAGCGTCCGAACCCGAACATCGGCCAGCGCGGCGGCATCGTCGAGCAGGAAGCGCCGATCAATGTGTCCAATGTTGCGATCTGGAACGATGAGGCAGACAAGGCTGATCGGGTCGGCATCCGCGAGGAAGACGGCAAAAGAATCCGCTTCTTCAAGTCCAACAGCAAAGCAATCGACTGAATAAGTCTTCGAGTAAGAAATGTCAGATTTATATCAACGTTACCTCGATGAGATCCGGCCGAACCTCCAGACGGAGCTTGGGCTGACGAACGTCATGCAGGTACCAAGGCTTGAAAAGATCACGCTGAACATGGGCGTGGGTGATGCCATTGCCGATCGGAAGATCATGGAAAACGCGGTCAACGATATGACGCTGATCGCAGGCCAGAAACCGGTCGTGCAGAACGCCCGGAAATCGGAAGCGGGATTCAAGATCCGCCAGGGCTACCCGAATGGCTGCAAGGTCACGTTGCGCCGCGCGCGCATGTACGACTTCGTGGAGCGGCTGATCAGCATCGCCATCCCGCGGATGCGTGACTTCCGGGGTCTGAACCCGAAATCGTTCGATGGCCGTGGCAACTTTGCCATGGGCATTCAGGAGCAGATCGTCTTTGCCGAGATCGACTACGACAAGATCGACAAGATCCGCGGTATGGATATCGCCATCACAACGTCAGCGCGCACCAATGAGGACGGCCTGGCCCTCCTGCGTGCCTTCAACTTTCCGTTCAGGAACTAGGATTAGAAATGGCTAAGAACTCGATGGTCGAGCGGGAAAAGAAGCGCGCCAAGACGGTGGCAAAGTACGCGGCCAAGCGCGCTGCCCTGAAGGCAATCATCAGCGACAGGAACGCCAGCGACGAAGAGCGCTGGGAGGCGCAGATCAAGCTGCAGAAGATGCCGAGGGATGCATCTCCAGTGCGTCAGCAGCGTCGCTGCGGTATCACGGGTCGTCCACATGCGGTTTACCGCAAGTTCGGTCTGGCAAGAAACAAGCTTCGCGAAGCGGCCATGCGCGGGGACGTCCCCGGTCTGGTCAAGGCCAGCTGGTAAGCAAGGAGAAGATCATGTCTATGCAGGATCCCATCGCCGATCTGCTCACTCGCATCCGCAATGCGCAGCTGGCGAGCCACCCGGATGTGAGCATGCCCTGCTCCAAGGCCAAGGTTGCCGTCTGCAAGGTGCTGCAGGAGGAAGGCTATATCGATGGTTACTCCATCGAGGAAGGCGACAAGCCGACTTTGTCAGTGAGCCTCCGTTATCACAATGGTTCGCCGGTGATCGAAGAGCTCTCCCGGGTCAGCCGGCCGGGCCTGCGGGTCTACAAGGCCTGTGAAGACCTGCCGAAGATTCGTGGCGGGCTGGGTGTAGCCATCGTCAGCACGAATAAAGGCCTGCTCACAGATCGGGCGGCCCGGGAAGCTGGTGTGGGCGGCGAAGTCGTCTGCACGGTGTTCTAGAGAATTACTTTAGGTAGGTACTTGAAATGTCTCGTATCGCAAACAATCCAGTGGCACTGCCTTCCGGCGTCGAGATCAAAATCGACGGTCAGCGCATCAGCGTGAAGGGCGGTAAGGGCACGATGGAGATGGACGTTCACTCGGACGTAGAGGTCAAGCAGGACGACAACGTGCTGACCTTTGCGGCGAAGGGTGGCAGCAAGCAGGCGAAGGCGCTCTCCGGCACCATGCGGGCCCTGGTCAGCAATATGGTGGTTGGCGTATCTGACGGTTTCCAGCGCCGCCTGCAGCTGCAGGGCGTTGGTTACCGTGCGCAGGCTCAGGGCAAGAAGCTCAACCTGCAGCTCGGCTTCTCCCATCCGGTTGAATACAACCTGCCGGAAGGGATCTCTGCAGAAACACCCAGTCAGACCGAGATCGTGATCTCGGGCATGGACAACCAGCTGGTGGGTCAGGTTTCCGCTGAGATCCGCGCTTTTCGTCCGCCGGAGCCATACAAGGGCAAGGGTGTGCGCTATGCGGATGAGCGGGTACGGCGCAAGGAAGCCAAGAAGAAATAATTGTCTGGCGGTCCGAAGGGCGGCCAGCAGGTAGGAACGAGCCTCAACTCACGAGCCTCAAAAAGAGATTCGACAGGTAAAGAGATGGATAAGAAGTCAGCGCGCTTGAAAAGAGCACGTCGCGGTCGGGCGAAGATGCGTGAACTGCAGGCAGTTCGCCTGTCGGTCTATCGTACGCCCAGGCACATCTACGCGCAGATCATCGCCCCCGAAGGCAACCAGGTTCTGGCAACCGCCTCGACTCTGGATAAGGACCTGCGCAGCGGCAGCACGGGCAACGTGGAAGCGGCCGGCAAAGTGGGTCAGCTCATCGCCGAACGGGCCAAGGCGCTGGGCGTTTCCGCTGTCGCGTTCGATCGTTCTGGTTACAAGTATCACGGCCGGGTGAAAGCCCTGGCAGAAGCCGCCCGCGAAGGCGGATTGGAGTTTTAAGTCATGGCGTATAGCGACGAGATTCAGGAAGAAGGCCTGGTCGAGAAGCTGGTTCAGGTGAACCGGGTAGCCAAGGTGGTCAAGGGTGGTCGAATCTTCGGCTTCACCGCGCTCACGGTGGTTGGCTACGGCGACGGTCGGGTCGGCTTCGGCCGCGGCAAGGCGCGTGAAGTGCCACTGGCCATTCAGAAGGCCATGCAGGCGGCGCGGCAGAACATCGTCGATGTGGAGCTGAACGGCTCGACCATCTGGTATGCCTCAGTCGGCCGTCACGGTGCGTCCAAGGTCTACATGCAGCCTGCTTCTGAAGGTACCGGTGTGATCGCGGGTGGCACCATGCGAGCGGTGCTCGAAGCCGCAGGCGTCCAGAACGTGCTGTGCAAGAGCTACGGCTCCACCAATCCGGTGAACGTGGTACGTGCCACCTTCGATGCGCTGCAGAACATGCGCTCGCCGGAGTCGGTTGCGGCCAAGCGCGGCAAGACGGTCGAAGAAATAGGCGCTTGAACCCTCTGTATTCGAGAGGCATCGAGCGTAAGCGTTAGAGCAGTTTTGAGGTAGCAGCAGTCATGAGTGAAAAAATCGTACGCGTGACTTTGGTCAAGAGCCCGGTCGGCAGGCTCAAGAAGCACAAAGCCTGCGTTGCAGGTCTGGGCCTCCGCCGCATTGGCCACACGGTCGAGGTGGAAGACACACCTGCCGTGCGCGGCATGATCAATCGTGTGAACTATATGCTGCAGGTGGAAGGAGAATGACCATGCGGCTGAACAGTCTCGGCCCGGCAGCGGGCAGCAAGAAAGCGAAGCGTCGCGTCGGGCGCGGCCCGGGCTCGGGGTGGGGCAAGACGGCCGCTCGTGGTCAGAAAGGCCAGAAGGCCCGCTCAGGCGGCGGTGTTCGACCTGGCTTCGAAGGTGGTCAGCAGCCGTTGAAGCAGCGGGTCCCGAAGTTTGGTTTCCGCTCGCGTATCGGCCTGGTCACTGCGGAGGTTCGCCTCTCTGAGATCAACAGCATGGACGCGGAGACCGTCGACCTGGAAGCGCTGCAGGCGGCCAACATCATCTCCCGCAACATGAAGCGGGCGCGGGTGATCCTTTCCGGAGAGATCGCGCGTGCAGTAACGATTAAGGGACTTGGAATCACCAAGGGTGCCAAGGCGGCGATCGAAGCGGCCGGAGGCAAGGTAGAAGCATAATGGCAAGCAATCCGGGACAACTGGCAGGCGCTGCAGCGGGACTTTCCGAGCTGCGCGATCGCCTGCTGTTCGTGCTGATGGCGCTGCTCGTGTATCGAGCCGGCACGCACATCCCTGTGCCCGGAATCAATCCGGAGCGGCTTGCTGCGCTGTTCGATCAGCAGCAGGGCGGGATCCTGGATCTTTTCAACATGTTCTCGGGTGGCGCGCTGGAGCGGATGAGTATCCTGGCACTCGGCGTTGTGCCCTATATCACCTCGAGCATCATCATGAACCTCATGTCCATGATGTACCCGAGTCTGCAGCAGCTCCGTAAGGAGGGTGAATCCGGGCGTCGTAAGATCACCCAGTACACCCGCTACGGCACGCTGATGATCGCCCTCATTCAGGGGACGTCACTGTCTGTCACGCTGGCCAACCAGGGCCTGGCATTCGCGCCCGGCTTCGGCTTCCTGTTCGTCGCCACCACCACGCTGGTGACCGGCGCACTGTTCATGATGTGGCTGGGCGAGCAGATCACCGAGCGAGGGGTCGGCAACGGAATCTCTCTGATCATCTTCTCGGGGATCGTGTCCGGATTCCCGTCTGCTATCGGGCAATCGTTCGAGGCGGCGCGGCAGGGCGACATCAACATCATCGTGCTGCTGGCTATCGGTCTGCTGGCCATAGGCATCATCGCTTTCGTGGTCTTCGTGGAGCGTGGCCAGCGCCGCATCACGGTGAACTACGCGAAGCGCCAGCAGGGCCGGCGGGTTTACCAGGGCCAGAGCTCGCACCTGCCGCTGAAGATCAACATGGCGGGTGTGATTCCTGCGATCTTCGCGTCGAGCCTGCTGCTTGCGCCGGCGTCTATCGCCCAGTGGTTCGGCAACTCGCCGGGCATGGACTGGCTGCAGCAGATCTCGCTGGTGCTGTCGCCGGGCCAGCCGCTCTACATCCTGATGTTTGCGGGCGGGATCATATTCTTCAGCTTCTTCTATACGGCCATCATGTTCGATCCAAAGGATGTGGCCGATAACCTGAAGCGACAGGGCGCCTATGTGCCGGGCATCCGTCCGGGTCAGCAGACGGCAAAGTACATCGACGACGTGATCACGCGCCTGACGGTTTTCGGCGCACTTTACGTGACCTCCGTCTGCCTGCTGCCGGAGTTCATGATCGTGGCGTTCAACATCACCTTCCAGCTTGGTGGTACGGCCCTCCTCATCGTGGTGGTCGTGGCCATGGACTTCATGAGCCAGGTGCAGTCGCACCTCATGTCCAGCCAGTACGCAAAGCTGATGGAAAAATCGAATCTGAAAGGCTACGGCCGCAACGCCCGCGTTCGTTGACGGGTGTTTGAGAGGTAGGAAATGAAAGTCAGAGCATCAGTTAAGAAAATCTGCCGCAACTGCAAGATTGTGAAGCGAAATGGCGTCGTGCGGGTCATCTGCAGCGTTGAGCCTCGCCACAAGCAGCGTCAGGGTTAATAAGGAGCGTTTCGCATGGCACGTATTGCCGGTATCAACATCCCAGACAATAAGCACGCGGGCATCTCGCTGACTTATATCTTCGGGATTGGGCGCACCACCGCAGCGAAGATCTGCGAGGCGGTGGGAGTGAACCCGAGCGAGAAGATCCAGGACCTGGGTGAAGACAAGCTCGATGCTATCCGCACCGAGATCTCCAGGATGACGGTCGAAGGCGACCTGCGTCGGGAGAAGAACATGGCGATCAAGCGCCTGATGGACCTCGGTTGCTACCGTGGCATCCGCCATCGCCGCAGCCTGCCCGTTCGCGGGCAGCGTACCCGGACCAACGCACGGACCCGTAAGGGCCCTCGTCGTCCGATCCGTAAGTAGGTAAAGATTCATGGCTGAGAAAAAGGGTACGAAGCGAGTCGTGGTAGATGGCGTAGCCCACATCCACGCTTCCTTCAACAACACGATCATCACCATCACCGATCGCCAGGGCAATGCAGTGTGCTGGGCGACCAGCGGTGGCTCCGGCTTCCGTGGCAGCCGGAAGAGCACGCCGTTTGCCGCTCAGGTGGCTTGCGAGCGGGCATCGACCGTCGCCGTCGAGAACGGCATGAAGAGCGTTGACGTGCTGGTGAAAGGGCCTGGACCGGGCCGCGAGTCCGCAGTCCGGGCGCTGAACGCCGCTGGACTCAAGATCAACAGCATCGCTGACGTCACCCCGATTCCGCACAACGGGTGCCGGCCGCCAAAGAAGCGGCGCGTATAGAAAAGGCAGCGGCGCGTATAAGGGCGAAGCTGCAAAAACATCGAAAGAGGTAGGGAATGGCCCGCTACATAGGACCCAAACTCAAACTGGCACGACGCGAAGGTACGGATCTGTACCACAAGAGCGGCGTGCGGCCCATCGACTCCAAATGCCGGATCGACAATCCGCCGGGGGAGCATGGAGCCCGCAGGACCCGTTTGTCCGACTACGCAATTCAGCTTCGTGAGAAGCAGAAGGTGCGTCGGATTTACGGTGTGCTGGAGAAGCAGTTCCGCAACTACTACAAGAAGGCGGATCGTCAGAAGGGTGCGACAGGTGAAAACCTGCTCAAGCTTCTGGAATCCAGGCTCGATAACGTGGTCTACCGTATGGGCTTCGGCTCAACGCGCTCCGAATCACGTCAGCTGGTATCCCACAGGGCGATTCTGGTGAACGGTCGGTCGGTAAACGTCGCGTCTTACCAGGTAATGCCCGAGGACGTGGTCTCTGTGGCAGAGAAGTCCCGTGGTCAGCTTCGCATCCAGGCGGCGCTGCAGGTGGCCAGTCAGCGTGCCCCCGTCGAGTGGGTGGACGTGGACGCTACCAAGATGGAAGGCGTATTCCGCCGCCATCCGGATCGGGAAGAACTGCCCGCCGAGATCAACGAAAACCTCATTGTCGAGCTCTACTCCAAGTAAGCAGGCTCAAGGAGAGTGAACTACATGTCACAGTCCGTAACTGAATTTCTGACCCCGCGCCACATTGACATCCAGGAGATGGCGAAGACGCGCGCCCGGGTCACCCTGGAGCCTCTCGAGCGTGGGTTCGGACACACCCTGGGTAACACCCTGCGGAGGATCCTGCTGTCCTCCATGCCTGGCTGCGCGATCACCGAGGTGCAGATCGATGGCGTGCTCCACGAGTACAGCACAATCGAGGGCGTGCAGGAGGATGTGATCGACATCCTGCTGAACCTGAAAGGCATTGCCGCCGTTCTGCACAACCAGGACGAGGCCATCATCAGCCTGGCCAAAGATGGTGGCGGTGAGGTCACGGCGGGTGATTTCCAGCTCACTCAGGACGTCGAGATCGCCAATCCTGATCACGTGATCTGCACCCTGAACGACAACGGTGCCATTCGCATCGAAGCACGGGTCACCCGTGGTCGTGGCTATCAGCCGGTAGACAGCATCGAGGAAGACGAGGAAGAGAGCCGTCCGATCGGCGTCCTGCGTATCGATGCTACCTACAGCCCGATGCGCCGTGTGGCCTACAGCGTCGAGAGCGCCCGGGTTGAGCAGCGTACGGACCTGGACAAGCTGATTCTGGATCTGGAGACCAACGGCACCATCGATCCTGAGGATGCGATTCGACGGGCGGCCACGATCCTGCAGCAGCAGCTGGCCGTGTTCGTGAATCTGGAGAACGAAGAGGACGCACCGACCGAAGAGAAGGAAGACGAGATCGATCCGATCCTGATCCGTCCGGTGGACGATCTGGAGCTGACGGTACGTTCTGCCAACTGCCTGAAGGCGGAGAACATCTACTACATTGGTGATCTCATCCAGCGCACCGAGGTTGAGCTTCTGAAGACGCCGAATCTCGGCAAGAAGTCGCTGACCGAGATCAAAGACGTTCTGGCTTCCCGCGGCCTGTCGCTGGGCATGCGCCTGGAAAACTGGCCGCCGGCGAGCCTGCGCGCCGACGACTAGCGCCGGACGATACTCCGGACGACAAGAGGAATTAGAAATGCGTCATCGCAAGAGTGGACGACAGCTGAACCGGAACAGTTCCCATCGCCAGGCGATGTTCAGGAATATGGCGGCGTCGCTGATCGAGCACGAAGTGATCAAGACCACCCTGCCCAAAGCCAAAGAGCTGCGGCGGGTTGCTGAGCCCCTGATCACCCTGGCCAAGAATGACTCGGTCGCCAACCGGCGGCTGGCCTTTTCCCGAACACGTGACAAGGCGGCGGTCGGAAAGCTGTTCAGCGAGATCGGCCCGCGCTATGCGGATCGTCCTGGCGGCTACACGCGGATCCTGAAGTGCGGCTATCGCGCCGGCGATGCGGCCCCAATGGCCTACATCGAGCTCGTCGACCGCCCGCGGGTGGAAGAAGAGGACCTGGATTACGATGATGAGGAGCTGACGGAAGACAGCGCCGAAGAACAGGAAGTCGAGGCGGAAGCGGAAGAAGCCAAGTAGCCGATTTCCGCGCCGTCGAGCGTTCGCGCTCGTCTCCTGAAACGCCCGAAGCGGTCACCCGCCTCGGGCGTTTTCGTTTCAGAACCTTCAAACGGTGATAACCTCGCGCATTGAGGGATTGGGGAGCCGAATCACGTGACCGTCAACGATATGCTGGGCGCTGCTGCGACGGCAAAAGCCATCGAGGCCGGCATGGCCATTCAGTTCGTGCTGCCGGTGTTCGGCATCATATGGTGGCTGGACAGGCGCAGAGGCGGTTACCAGCCCGTGCCTCTGGAATCAGAGGCGGCATCATGAGCAAACAGACTGCGCTCAATCGTCGTGCGCTGCTGAAAGCAATCGGCGTGGCCGCCGGGGTTGCCATTTCGTCCTCCTGTCAGCGGGCGCTGGAATCCGACGTGGATCTGTCGGCACCACCGCTGAGCGGCAGCCTGTCAGAAGACCAGCTTGAGGTCGTCTCGACGCTTGCCGAGATTATCATTCCGGAAACGGATACGCCGGGCGCCATCGCCGCCGGTGTCCCTGAATTCATTCACCAGATCGTGATCGACTGGTACACGCCCGCCGAGCAGCAGATATTTCTCGATGGCCTCGGCGAACTGGATACGGTGGCCAGGGCGCATTGGTCTGCGCCTTTCAGC
>Ga0316191_10001243_pt1 | contig 17722 bp, 12 predicted proteins | sample Eddworburr2cm_MG_FD_204928 | JGI IMG/M metagenome (GOLD analysis project Ga0316191, IMG submission 204928) | Coastal sediment microbial communities from Maine, United States - Eddy worm burrow 2 cm | ecosystem: Environmental > Aquatic > Marine > Coastal > Sediment | place: USA: Maine...
ACGACCGGTGTACCGGCGTGAAGACTGCGTGGGTCGGGCTCGCCATTGCTGTCGCAATTAGCGAAAAGCAGGCCTTTTCCGGCCTGTGCGGTCACCTTCAATCCGTCCGCACCGATCCGCGGAAACGCAGTGGCGCCGCCGGCCGCGACCGCATCGAGATAGACGATCAGTGTATGCAGCCGCTGACCGAGCGCGCGTAATGCCGGCTCCTGGTTTTCCAGTTGGACAAAATCGTAGTGCGGCTTGTATTCCTCCCCGGGGAAATAGCGCAGAATCGCCAGCGGTTCGGTATGGCTGAGCGGGTATCCGGCGGCCTTGGCCAGACGCCGCTCGATCCAGCCAAGCGCCGGATCTTTCAGTGTGCGCAGGAAGTTGGTCTCGCTGCTGGTGCGCAGGCTGACGGCAACGGAAGTCCCGTGGCGAGGATCGATGGTATTCGATGGCCACAGGTCCGGCTCGGCGCGCAGCCGCAGGTAATCGCATAGCTCGCGGTCGAGGAGACCGGGATAGCAGGCGACTCGCGGCGATTCATTGAGCACTTCCGGATTTGGCAGCGCGGGGTCCGGCCAGCTGGCGTCATTCAGTGCCGGCAGATCCTCTTCGGTGCGGACGGGCGACGCAGCCGCACCCGGCACTGGTTCGAGACCGAGACCTGCCGCGATGCGGCGGCTCACCTCGAAACTCCGGCCCGACATCGCGAACAGATCGCTGGCAAGGGCGGTATCGGGGCGGGTGCCGCGTCCGGCGATGACCCGGAGGCCACCAAGATGCGCTGCTATCGGGTCGCCGAGAGACGCCGCCCGCAGGAGGCATCGGGTCGCGAGCGTATCGCGAACATGCTCTTGCTCGCTCTGTCCGAGGATGACCGCCAATACGCGCAACGCCTCCGGGTGTCCGCTGCGCGCGGCGAGCACCAGCGACTCGATGCCCGCGGCAGGCGCAAACGGTACGCCCCACGCGCAGCATTTCAGGCGGGCAACCTCGTAACATCCCTGCGCCGAACCTGCGGTTGCGGCGCGCTCGAACATGGCCAGTGCCTGTGCCGGATTTGGGCTGGATGCGGCCCCACTGAGAAATATGCGACCGAGTGCCAGCGCGGCCTGCGGATGACCCGCGTCCGCGCTGTCCTGCAGCCAGCGCAGCGCGCGGCGCGGCTTGTCGCCATGCAGGTAGGCCATTCCGAGGCGGTACTGGGCGAGCGCGTCGCCATCACGCGCGAGCGCCCGCAGGCGCCTGTCGCGCGTCTCGTCCATCAGCGCGCCTGGCCGTCCGGGGCCGCGCTGCGCTCGCGGACCCAGCTGTTTATCGCCACGGTAATGCGGGTGCCGTCGCCCTGGTAGGGCGCGACTTCGTGGAACAAGTAAGACGGAAAAACGATAAAGCGTCCGGGTGTCAGGCGAAAATTGAGGCTTGCGACCCGGAACGGTTGCTGCAGCCGGCTGTTGCCGGCATCGAGAAACATGTTGCCCATGCCGCGCGGGTCGAGGAAACGCAGGATGCCGCTGTCGCTGCTGTCATCCACGGCATCGCCCGGGTCGACACAATAGACCCCGGACCACGATGCCATCGGGTGGTTGTGATAGGTCGTGTAGCCGCCCTTGCGGGTGATGTGGAACCAGGTGTGATTGATGATTTCCAGGCGCGCCAGGTCGTTGCGCTCGTAGCCGTTCAGGCTGGCGATCACATGGCCGATTGTATCCATGCAAAAGCTGCGCAGCTTCTGTACCGGTTGCTCGGTCCAGCGGAAAAGATCGAAGTCGCTCTCGAACAGTCCGACCTTGCCGGGCGTCATATAGGGGTTGCGATACTTGTCTCCCTGCTGCTCGCGCTCGATGAACAGGGCTTTGAGCTCATCGTTCAATGCTCCGGGGTTATCGAGATGCGCCTCGAAAAACGGCGTCGTAAAGGCACTGATCAGTTTCGGTGCTGTGGCCATGGCGGCATTGCCCCGGGGAATCGGAAGGTCGGCGGAAATTGTCCGCGTCCCGGCAGCGAAGATCAACCGCAAGACACAAAAGAAAAACCCCGCGGATGCAAGCATCCGCGGGGTCAATTGACGTCACAGGACGTCGTACTTCTTTATCAACCGGTCTGAATCAGAACCGGACGCTCAACCGTGCATATGGGAACCTTCCAGGCACCTCATACAGCGTCGGGTCGAAGCTGTTGGCGAACGCAGAGTACGAGATCGGCGGATCCTTATCGGTGACGTTGTTGACACCGAGCGTGATCCGGCTGTTGTACCAGGGCGTGTCGTAGGTGACCTGCATGTCGTGGTAAGTAGTGCTACCCAGCGTGTTGGTACCTTCCTGACCACCGAAGTAGTACTCCTCGAACGGCGAGGAACACAGATCCAGCGCGCTCAGGCTGTTGGCGCCGCCATCAGACGAATCACCACAACCCTCATCCTGGTGATGGATGTAACGCATCTGCCAGCTTGCGCCCCAGTTGCCGTAGGACCAGGTCAGGTCGAGGTTCGATTTCCAGCGCGGGAAGCCGACGTCACCAAGGTTCTCACCCTGGAACTCGTCTTCGTTGCCGAAGCCGTCATTGACCTTGTACTCGTCGATGTACGCGGTATCCCACGCGATCTTGAACTCGCCGAAGCGGGTCTCGGGGAACGTGTACAACATCAGGAAGTCGATACCTGAAACGTCGGTGGAACCGATGTTGACGCTGGCGTTGAGCAGGTCGGAGATATCGCCGGTCTGGGCGCGGGTAATGAGGCCACAGAACGCCCGGTTCTCTTCGGAGTAGCAGCTGTTCAGGATCGTCTGCGCGCCCACCGGTGTAATGGTGTCTTCCAGCTCGATCTTGTACCAGTCCACATACAGCGCAAAGTTCTCGAGGAAGCTCGGGGTGTACACCAGACCAAAGGTGTAGTTGTCCGAGGATTCCGCTATGAGGTCCGGGTTGGAGCCGACCGTGATACGGATCTGGTCGTTGGCCTGGTTGTAAGCCGCCGGCACGCCGTCAGCCTGACAGTTGGCCTGGATGGTCGCATCCTTCGCCTGCCAGTTGTCACAGGGGTCAGTGATGCTCGGGTACGAGTCACTCTGGCCACCGAACAACTCGGCAACGTTCGGCGCACGGAAGGCTTCGGAGACGGTGCCGCGGAGCAGCAGGTCGTTGAAGGGCTTCCACTTGACACCGTACTTGGAGGTAGTGTCGTCGCCGAACGTGCTGTAGTCCGTGTACCGCCACGCGGCGTTGAACTCGAGCGTGTGGGCAAACGGCAGGTCAGCGAGAATCGGAACTACGATTTCGCCGTAGGCTTCCCGGACGTCGTAATCACCCTTGGTCGGGCTACGGGAGTTACCCGAAGTCTGGCCGGTGGCGATGATGGCGTCAGGCGTATCCGAGCCTTTCTCTTCGCGCCACTCGTAGCCGATAGCGGCGCCGAGCGGGCCGGCGGGCAGATCGAACAACTCGCCGGAAAGGTTCATCAGGAAGTCCTGCATCTCGTAGGTGTTGGAGTCCTGCGCGGTGAACGTCACGTAGTCGATCTGATCCTGATCGATTGAGCCGCTGCCGTCCACGCCCTGGCCGCCAAACCAGTTGAACGGTACGCAACCGTCGGCGCCGGGGAGACCATTCCAGCTGCCGTCGCCGTTCACGTTGTTGGAGCCGACGCAACCGGCGAGCGGGCCCATGGCCTTCTGCACGTTGGTGGTGTTGAGCAGGCCAGCGGTCTGGTCGTTGCCGTCACCTTCGCCGTAGATGTAGTTCACATCCCAGTCGAAGTAGCGGTTGAACGCCTCGAAGCTGCCCTCGAAGCCGCCGCCGATACGGAACATGTCGACGTCCTGCTCGAAGTTACGGCCGCCGGCTTCCTTCATGCGACGCTGCAGACCCACATACTCGATGCCGCCATTGCTGTCTGGGGAGGCGAGCGGTGAGATTTCCTCACCCGGCCACGGGTTGTACGGGTTGTCGGCACCGATCGCGCCGGTCGCGGACGTGTACCACAACACCAGCGGGGTCGGGGCAAGGTACTGATCCGACTCGCGGTGGTGATACAGAGCCTCGGTCACGAAATTGATGTTGTCCGTGATCGCGTGGCTCAGCTGGCCATACAGGTTCCAGCGCTGGTTCGGCGTCAGCAGGTAGTTATCGGGCGCGAAGTTGAATGCATCCTGCGAGGTGTAGTTCTTGACCGAACCATTGTTGCCGTCGGCAACGCAGTCCTGGACCAGCAGGCTGCCGGTGCCGGAGCAGTCGATCTGCGGCGAACCGGGGTTGCTGGTGACGATGCTGTAAGCAGTGTCATCGGCGAGGTAGAAACGACCCTGCGGCAGCGTCGAGCTACCCCGGGTGTTACCGGTGCCGTAGGTCGGCTCCTGCGAGATGTCGCGATCGCCGGCCCAGACTTCTTCCTGCTTCACGTAGCTGAAGTTCATGAAAGCGCTGGTCGTGGCGGTCGTGGCGCCGACGCTGAAGTCGTAGGCGTAGGTGTCGCCATCGCTCTCGTCATAGGCACCGTACTGGGCGTTGGCTTCCATACCCTGGAAGTCACGCTTGGTGATGATGTTGACCACACCTGCAACGGCGTCAGAACCGTAAATCGCCGAGGCGCCGTCCTTCAGGACTTCAATGCGCTCAACGATAGCGGCCGGGATCGTGTTCAGGTCGACCGAGCTGAAGCCGGCACCACCGCCGCCAACAGCGTTCACCCAACGGCGGCCGTTGACCAGCACCAGGGTGCGGTTCGAGCCGAGGTTGCGAAGGTCGAGACGAACCGAGCCGTCACCACCGTTGTTGAACACCGTGTTCAGACCGGAGCCGGCAATCGGCAGCTCTTCGAGGATTTCGCCGATACCCACGAGACCCGTGCGATCGATGTCCTCTCGAGTTACCACGAACACCGGGTTCGCCGTCTCGATGTCGGTGCGCGAAATACGCGAACCCGTCACTTGTACCTTACCGAGCTCGGCAGCGTCCTCGTCCTGCGCAAATACGGCAGGGGAAGCTACAGAGGCGGCGGCACCCGCGACGAGAGCGTATCTGACCGCGTCTCTAAGCGTGTTTTCCATGCAATTCCTCCAGGGAGAGGTTTATTTGGTTTGGTTAAATCCGGCTTCTGGAGCCGGTTACGTCCGCTTGATGCAGATTGGCAACAAACGCCCGCGCATTGCGAGTGGTGGCGATATTAGCACAACTCGGCAAAAAGCAAAGCCGGGTGTTGCAATAAACACACAGAATCATCCGAGCCGCTTTCCGGGCCGCCCGACCGGGTCTTGCGACCGTTGTCTGATTAGGTAATATTAACTATATAAAACAGATAGTTGCGATATTTGAAGAAGCGCCGTCCAGGACTGATTAGTGCCCGCGGACAAAGCTCGGGACCGCGCCAATTTTTTTAGTGGGTGTTGCGTAAACGACGAGGGTTTTGCGCAATGTTGTAACTTAGCAACAATCCATTGAGGGGTGTGGCTACAGCCTCGGTTGTTGCAAAAAACACACAGATTTTTATGAATGCGCTATGTTGTAAAAAAATAATAAAAACAGAAAGTTATCAGGTAGGGGCTATTTCGTTTCGGCGGACGCGCCTTGCAGCGGCTCCTTTCTGAGCACGAATACCCGCCATTCGCGCCGGGCAGTCACTTCGCCCACCAGCAAGTAGCGGTATCCGGCCTCGACGTCGAGCATCAGCTCGCCTTGTTTGTGCCCGGTTTCGCCGCTCGATTTCAGGGTTTTGGCAAAGTCGCCGCTGAGCAGGCGCGACTGGATCCGGTGCATTCCCGGTTTGACCCAGTAAGCCGGTTTACCTCCGACCTTGCGGTCGTCGATGTATGCGATCGCGATCGGCTGCAGACCGGCCGGCGGTGCCGCCGCGACCAGCACACCGTGCGGTTCGCCCGGGCTGGCGAGGGGGTCCGACACGCTCTGGCAGGAGACGGTCAGCAGTATGAGCGGAACCAAGGCGAGCATGCGCCGGCGTTGCAACTGCAGTTTGGTGCCCATCATTTTATCTACTCCGCCGCTGTGATCGGCTCGTAAAGATTCTGCGCGTGGATCGCCGTTCGCAGCAACCACTTTTCGCCGGAGATCACCGGGCGGCTGGCATGGAGGCTCATTTCGTCCGGCTGGCCGTCCGGCAGACAGTTGTAATGCAGCAGCGCGAGTCCCGGTTCGCCGGCAACGGTATGCCCCGCGCTCAGATATTCGGTCTCGCCGCCTTGCTGCGGTGCCCGCAGATAGCAGATGAACGTGACCAGGCGTTGGCCGCCATGGGCCCCTTCCAGGCGCTCGGGAGTCAGAAAATCCACGTGCGCCTCGTAGACGTCGTCGTCGCGGTAGCGCAGCACGGACAGCGGCTCGATATGGCGCGCCGGGAGCATCGCGGCACGCGCGATCCTTCGTTCGATGTTGCGAATCAGCGGATCGCACAGGTGAGCGCCGAGACGCGCAGCCGTGCCGGTAAAGAAGTCTTTTTCGAATTCTGCCGCATCGCGGCTGAACTCGGCCGCCGCCGCCATCCTCGGTGCAGTCAAAGCGATCACGTGCGCGCGCTCGTACTCGCTCAGAAAGCGTGGCATCCGAAATACCCGCGGTTGCCAGATTTCCAACTGTGGCAGACCAGGCGCCGCAATCACCGGCCAGCCGGTCGCATTGCCGTCCGCGCTCCTGCGGCCAGGATCGAGCGAGATACGGGCGTCGCCGAGTGCGCTCCAGTGGCGCTCGATGACGGCGGTCATTTTGCGGGTGGCGGTTTCGCCGCTGTCGAGTTCGCTTATGCCGGCCGCGGCAAACTCCCGCGGCAGGCTTCTCACCTGGTCGCGTATTCGCTGCGCCAGTTGGGCGGCGCCTGTCTTCTCATCGCTGCTCGTGACGGCATCCAGCTCGTCGCGCCAGAGGCGTGCGTCCGGGAAGTCGCCACCAGCTGCACACTCGAAAAATGCCTGTGCAATTGCCGCATCACGGCCGACGCCTCTGCCGCAGTGATAGCGCAGGCCGAGTGCGAAGGCGGCCTGGTGGCTTCCCTGCGCCAGTGCGCGCAAAAACCATGACGTTGCTGCAACCGGGTCCGCATTGCATCCGATACCGTGGTCAAGCATGTAAGCGAGATCGCATTGCAGCTGCGGATAGCACTGGCGCGCGGCGCGTTCAACGCAGGCGAACGCCTGTGCGTCGTTGGCTGCGACACCGCGGCCGGTGAGGTACATATCACCCAGCCGTGCGAGCGCTTGCGGATGATTCTTCCGCGCGACCGCCTCGTACCAGTGCGCGGCGCGCGAATCCGCGTCGGGCAATGCGTGGACCTGGGCCAGCACGTTGGCGAGCAATAACTGCGCTTCCGTGTGGTCCATGCCGGCTGCCTGTTCCAGCCGTGTTATTGCTTCGTCGAATTCGCTGCTGCCGAATCCGCCGCGCTGCAAAAGCAGTTGTCCGAGACGAACCGATGCGTCGCAGTCACCACGCTCGGCGGCGCCGCGCAGTGTTTCTACATCAATGTCATTGCGGCTATCGTTCATTGGCTAAAGACGGACTCTTGCGCGTTTCGGTGTTCACGCGTTTGCGACGCTACAGCGCGACACATCCAATGGTAGCAATGCGGACGCACCTGTACTAAGTTAATGACGACAGAATTTTCTTGGTGCAGCAAGGGGAAAGGGTAATGACGCAAAAGCTATCGGCGCTGGAGAAAGGAATCCGAAAAGCGGAACGCGAGTTTGTGCGGGTCACTCACAGCACAGCACGCGCACTCGAGCGTGATGCCCGCAAACTCAGTAATCAGATAACCCGACTGAACCGCAGCGTTCACAGCAACAGCAACCGGCTTGCACGTGAGGCGGAGCGGCTTACGAGCGCGAAAACAGCGGTGGCGAAACGCAAGATTCGGGCCCAGATCAAAAAATTTGAACAACTGGTCGATGAAGCGAAAGCGGAACTGCAGGAACATCGCGCAAACCTCAAACCCCTGCGGGCACAGCTTACCGAGGCGCGTGATTATGCACGCAAGGCGTTGGGTATGAGCAAGGCGCTGAGCGCACATGACAAGGAGCTGGCGAAAAAAGCGCTGGCCAGGGCCAAAAAGAAAGTGGCAAAGAAAAAAGTAGCGAAAAAGAAAGTAGCGAAAAAGAAAGTAGCGAAAGTTGCGGCGAAGAAACGGACCGTAAAAAAGGTGGCCAGCCGGAAGAAGGCGGCCGCGAAAAAGACGACCAAGCGCCGCGCTTCCACGAAAAAGACCTCGCGCAAGAAGACCGCTTGACGCTGGCTGTGAACTCGGGTGTATTGGGGCCGGCGAATGCCGGCCCTTTTCGCTGCCGCAACGTGTCTTCCCGCACGCTCGCCGCTCCGGTATTCGTATTGACGACAGTGATCAGGTACGCATCATGAACAAACTGCAAGCATCCGCGGCGACGGTAAGTCTGGTTTTGTTCGCGCAGGGCGCGAGCGCCGAATTGAACGCCGACCTGCGCCGCTGTGCGCTGATCCTCGATTCGATCGAGCGTCTTGCTTGTTACGACGGTCTGAGTAAACGTGCGGCAGCTGCCGCAACGGCGCCTGTGCCAACGCCGGTGGGCGCCGACCCCGCTGCGACGGCCGCCGCCGCGCCCGCAGCGCAAAGTGCGCCGCCGCCAGTACCGCCGGCCGCGCCGCCGCCGGAGACGCCCCCTGTTGCCGCCGCGGACAGCGCCGCCAGGGAAGACTTCGGCCTGGAAGAGCAGCGTGCCGCCGAAACCAAGCTGATCCGCAGCCGTATCAACGGTACGTTCGACGGCTGGAGCGGCAAGACCGAGTTCGTGCTCGAAAACGGTCAGGTATGGCGGCAGACGGCCGGCGGCAAGCTCGTCGCAAATGAAATCGAGAACCCCGAAGTCGAAATCAAACGCGGTTTCATGGGCGTTTATTACCTCAAGGTCGACGGCTATAACCCGACGGTCAAGGTGCGACGGATCAAATAGGCGTCTGCGCTATTTGCGGTACGTCTTCAACAGATCGTCGCGCCGGGCGAGCAGGGCGCGGATCTGTTCGCGGTCGAGGTACTCCCCGAGTGCGGTGGTAAGCGTTTCCTGGTCGAGACGCTCGAGCCTGCGTGCCATTTCGTCGCCGACCTGTATCGGAAAATTGCTGAAATCCGCAGGCAGTTTGCGGCTGAGCCTGAAAGCGCGCGAGTGGTCGATCAACACCAGCATCCAGTCGTCGCGGGTGAAGGTGACGTTTTGCTGGGTCCGGTCGGTGTTCAGGATCAGGCTGTCGAAAACGTACATCAGGTTGTATTGCGGGTTGATTGGGCAATAGCCGTCCGCGCGGACGTTCTGCTCGTTTTTCTCGAGCAGGCTGATCATGTCATTGACCCAGAACTGCAGCGCGCCGGGGTTGCCGTTGACCGAGCGTTCCACCGTGACCGGCACCAGGTTCAGGTCGAGCAACCGGTCCAGCTTGTACGCGGCAACTTCGTGCTGGTACCGATCGGATTTCTCGATCAGCTGGCGGCGCCGCTGGCTGTTGCCGCTGATCGGCGTGGAGACGCCTTTGTACAACGCCCGCACGCTGATGCCGTCGCGCTCCAGCGTAACCCGCAACGGCTTGGTAACACCCGTTCCGACCTCTTCGGTCGCGACGATCTCCGCAGTGGCCAGGAACTCCTCGAGCTGGTCGTCATTGAGGTTACCGGGGCGTTCGCCGACGCGGCGGATTTCGGCGTCCACAGGTTCCGCGCTCTGGCTCCCCGCATAACGGACCTGCAGGTTGTCGCCCTCGATAATCAGGGCTGCGGGCGTGCCCTCGTAGTAGCTGCGCAGCATTCCGGTGTCGGCCATGATGATGAGCCCGCCGAGACGGCTGGTAACCCGCCGCGAGACCGTGGGTGTGTGGCCGAACACCACGCGTTTGGCGCCAAGCCGGTCGAGGATCGATTTGACGGTGTCGTACTGGGTGAGTTCATGGCATAGCGCGTTTTCGCGAATCCACAACGGCCCGATCGGACCGAGCAGCGGCGCTTCGAGCAGCGTTTCGAGTTGCGCTGCCGCTGCGGTCGCTTCCTCGTCGCCGAGCCCACGCAGGGCATCGACCCGTCCGCGCCGTGCCACCGGGACCTGGAACCTCGCGGCGACGCCGTCCCAGACGCGGTTGTAGTCGGCGACGGTTTGCGTCACTTGAGCATTGATCGTGGGAATGTCGGACTCGAGCAGGACCGGGGACAGCCCGCCGTGGACGAACACCGTGTCGCCAACCTTGATCATGGTCGGCATGCTCTGCAGCCACTTGCCGTAGACGCCGGTCGCCGAGAATGCGGCGCTGTGTCCGAAATAGCCGGGCGGGAACCGCTCCTCGAAGGTGCTTGCCGCCTCGTCTTCGGACAATCCGCTGGCGCTGGCATCCACGATGAATGCGGCACGCGCCTGTTCGCGTACCGCGGCAGGTTCCAGGTCCTGGTACGCGGCGTATTCACCGTCGGTGACGTAACGCAGATCCGAGGTCAGGTTCATCACTTCATGATTGCCGAGAATGACATGCACGGCGCCGCCGGCCGCGGCCGCCTCTTGTTGCAGCCGCATCAACAGGTCCATGACCTTGCGCGAATCGTCGCCGCGATCGAGCAAATCGCCCACCGATACCAGTTGGGTGCGGCCACCGGTCCAGCGCAATTGTTCGTCCGCGAGCCCGGTATCGCGCAAAAGCCCGCCAAGTTCGCTGTAGGCGCCGTGAATATCGCCGACGACGACGATGCGCGTGGATGCCGGGAATTTCCAGTCATCCGCCGCCAGGGCCGTCGCTGCAGCGCCGATCAGCGTGAAAAGAAGTAAAAACCGGAGCAAGCGTAATGGTGTGGTTGTCATGGATCGAACCCGGGTTTGTTTGCCGATGGGTGCAAGCTTAGACCAAAGGTCCCGGCTGCGGTGCGGTGCGCGGACATGATATTGGCTATCATGAGCGCGTACCCTGTGGATCTGCGGACATTCAATGATGAATTCGTTGCGTTTTGCCATATTGTTTTTGCTCGTGCTGTTGCTTGCAAGCTGCGGAGAGATCAATCCGCATGAAAGCCAGGATCTGGATCGGCACGACTACAGCAATATCCGGGTATCGCCGCAGGACAACAGCATCCTGATCTATGAGGTCAAGCTGACCGCGAAATACCCTGACAACAATGCTCAGGCCGAGGAAACCCGGATGCGCTGGCTGGAGACATGGCTGCGGTTGCGCCAGCTGTGCCCGGATTCGTACAAGGTTCTGAGCCGACGCCGTTATCAGCCCAGCGATCTGAACCTGTATCACATGGATGTGCGCTACGAGGTTACCTGCGACTCGCCGCCGCCGGAGAGCTGATTGCCGACCGGTTGCGACGGCTGCGTGCGAGATTGCATAGAGACTGCTGCGCGCATGAGTGGGTCCGGATGATCTGGGTTCTCGCCATAGTGGCAATCTCCGCGTTGATTTACCTGCCCGGGTTGTGGGTGCGCCAGGTAATGCGCCGCTATAGTGAGCCCGGCGATCGCTATCCGGGTAGCGGCGGACAATTTGCCGCACACCTGCTGCAGGGACTCGGGATGAGCCATGTCGGGGTGGAGTCGACACCCCAGGGTGATCATTACGACCCGATTGCGAAGGTCGTGCGTCTGTCGCCAGGCAATTTCAATGGGCGTTCGCTGACGGCGGTGACCGTGGCCGCGCATGAGGTCGGCCACGCGCTGCAAGACCACGAGGGCTACACGCCTTTGGCCCTGCGTACGCGCCTGGTGGCGGTCGCGGCGCACGGCGAGAAAATCGCGGCGCTGTTGCTGATGCTGCTGCCGGTTCTGGCCATTCTTTCGCGTTCGCCGGTTGCGGCCCTGCTGATACCGCTGGCAATCGTCGGCAGTGTCGGACTGTCGACCTTCGTCCATCTGTTGACGTTACCTACCGAGATGGACGCCAGTTTTACGCGGGCCCTGCCGCTTCTGCAGGAGGGCGGATATCTGCGGGACGGTGATCTGCCGCATGCGCGGCGGCTATTGAAAGCCGCAGCCCTGACCTATGTTTCCGCCTCGTTGATGAGCCTTCTGAATTTCGGCCGCTGGCTTGCGGTATTGCGGCGCTAGCTGCCGCCGCTACGCCGTCGCAGCGGGCTGAAAACAGCGTGCCGGAGCTTGTCTCCGGGGGCGATCTTCAGCTCGGCGACCCGACCGCCGCGCAATTCCAGCACGGCGCTCACCGGCATTTGTGCGCTAACGGTATCCAGCGAATGCGGCACGGTGTTTTCGGCGATATGGGCAATGTTCCCGTCGGCCTCGATAAACAGCATGTCCAGCGGAATCAGGGTGTTCTTCATCCACATCCCGATCATCTGCGGCCGCGGATAGATAAACAGCATTCCGCTGTCCGGTTCCAGCTCCTCTACAAACATCAGTCCGCGCGCCCGCTCGGCAGGATCCCGCGCAATCCAGACTTCGAACTTGTGGGTCTCGCCCGCAGCCGTCGCAATCGCCAGTTCGGAACGGTCGAGACTCGCGAGGAACGCCGTGGTCGCCTCATCCGCCCGGCTCGCAGCCAGGCCCGCCAGCAACAGGAACAGGATCACGACGGCCTGAGCGGGTTTTTTCGCGGGTATTGCCGGGCGTATTTTCATAAGACTCGATTGCCATGTGTGCCGTGCACAGACTGACCTCGAGTAGCGAAAAGCGCAAGCGATGCGGGTTGCCGGGAACGACACGAATCATGCATTGGACCGGCCGAGGCCGCGCCGCTGCTGTTTTGCCGGGTGGGTAAAAAAAGCCGCCCCGGAGCCGGTGGCCCGTGGCGCGTCCTGTTCGGTGCGATTTTCCCCGGTGCTGCTCCCTCAGCGGTGTCAGAGAATGCGAATCGCCGCCTGTTTGTCGAACAGGCTATAGGCCAGCGGCTCGAAACTGAGGTCGAAACGCGCACAGATCTCCATCAGCGCGCGGTACTCGTGGTCGCGCCATCCGTCGTAACCGAAAAATTCGTCGAAAAGCAGTACCGAACCCGGCCGCAGCCGTGGCGCGACCGGTTCGAGTGCGCTCAACGTCGATTCGTAGAGATCGCAGTCGATATGTGCGAACGAGACGGGGACAGCGGTGGTTGCAAGCAGCGCGGGCAGCGTGTCTGCGAACAGGCCCCTGTGCAGCGTTACATTTGCGGGAACGCCGGGAAGCCGTCCCTCGGTGCTGTAACTCCCGCTCGGGTTGTCCGCATTCCAGTCCTGTGGCAATCCTGAGAAAGTGTCAAAGCCGTGCACCGGTCCGGGCCAGTGCCCAGCAATAAGGTTAATGGAGCGCCCATGATAGACCCCGAATTCAAGCGCGAGCCCGGTCGGGTCAGCCTGTTCCACTGCATACTGAAGCGTGTCGGTGAAGACGCCGAAATGGCGTTTTGCCGGCGCACCTTGCATATAGCGGAACGCGTCGAGCGCGGGGGTGGTGCGCGGATCTTGCCGCGCAATCTCGAAATGGCCGGTGGCGTCATTGTCGCGTCCGGCAAATGCCAGCGTGATCCCGAGCAGGCAGTGAGCGAGGGTGTGACCGGGCGCGAGCCGCACCGCGGCGGCAAAGGCGTCTATGGCGAGCGAGGGGGCGTCGTCACGGAATCGGTCCACGCCCAGCGTCACGAACAGATCCGCATTTTCCGGCCATTTGCGCAGCGCGGCTTGCAGCGCAGCGCCGGCCTCGTTGCGCTGTCCGAGGCTCTGCAGCGCCTTGGCCAGGGCCAGTGCAGCTTCCGGCTCAGTGGCGGTAGCGCTGGCCGCGCGGAAACAGGCCAGCGAAGCCGGGTAATCGCCGGCGCGCCACCAGGCGCGGCCCTGCATCAACTGTCTTTGCGGTGTCGGTGCGATTTGGCACAGGGCTTCAAGGCGCGCGCCCGCCGCGCGATAACGGTGCTGGCGGAGCAACGCGATAGCCAGTGGCTCCAGATATGCCGCCTCATTGGCATCGAGCAGCGTGGCCTGCTCCAGCGCCGTCAGAGCCTGCCCCGGTTCGTTGCGCGCCAGTTCGCACAGCCCCTCCAGGTACCAGGCCAGCGCGGCCTCGGGTTGTTGTCGGCGCACCTCCCGGGCCAGCCCCAGCGCCTCGGAGAAACGTTTCGCCCGGTACAACCCGAATGCCTGGCCAAGTGTGTTTTGCTGCGGTTCAGATGATGACATGGCGCTGCGCCCGGTGGTTTGCGGTGACAGGGAATCGCGGTGCTGCGAACTCAGCAAGAATCGGGTGGGTCGTGATTCGCTCGGGCGCTACACTGCACCCATGAATGAGCATCGCGATTATCGGCGGATCGCCGCCGCCATTGACTATATTGCGGCCCATTACCGCGAGCAACCGGATCTCGCCGCTGTCGCGGGCGCGGTCCATCTCAGCCCGCACCATTTCAATCGCCTGTTCCGCCGCTGGGCCGGAATCACGCCAAAACAGTTTCTGAAAATGATCACGCTCGACGCGGCCAAACACAGTCTGCAGACCGATCGCAGTCTGTTCGCTGCGGCGATTGACTCGGGCCTGTCCGGCGCCGGGCGTCTTCACGATCTGTTCGTGACCATCGAGGCGATGACCCCGGGCGAGTTCCGTAGCGGCGGCCGCGGGCTGGAAATTTTCTGGGGCTGGCATCCGAGCCCCTATGGCGACTGCCTGATCGCGATGACATCGCGTGGATTGTGTCACCTCGGATTTTACGACAGCGGCGTCGCCGCCGCACAGCGGGCACTCGCCGCAGCCTGGCCGGCCGCGAACCTGCAGCGCGATCAGGCGGCGACCGCGGCGTTCGCCGAGCCCATTTTCGCGCTCGATGGTGCTAGTGCGTGCACACTGCATCTCGGCGGCACCAATTTTCAGCTGCAGGTGTGGCGCGCGTTGCTGAGCATCCCGCCGGGTGAAACCCAAAGCTATGGCGAACTGGCGGCACGGATCGGCGCACCCTCCGCCGCTCGAGCAGTCGGGTCGGCGGTGGGCGCCAATCCAGTGGCCTACCTGATTCCCTGTCATCGGGTTCTGCGCCAGGGCAGCGGCCTCGGCGGATATCGTTGGGGCGTGCCACGCAAACGCGCAATCCTGGCCCGCGAGGCCGTGCAAAACGCGGCGTCGGGCCGGTCTCAGGGGCGAATCGCCTGGCTCGAGCCAAACCCGGGACCGTAGACCAGCGCGTTGGCCAGAAGGCGCATCGTACCGAGGGTCGCGCCGCGAAACGACGGTGGTGCCGCGAACAGCACTATTTGCCCTTTGCCGACCGCTTCGCGCACGAGATAGGCGCCGTGCGCCATTCGTTGCGCGGCTTCCGGCCACAGTAATCCGCTCATCCGCAGGTCGAGGCCCTGTTCATCGGGCAGCGCCAGCCAGCCGGCGCGGCGTACTGTCTCGTCCTCGCCTTCAGCGTCGCTCTCGGCGTCAGCTCCAGGACGGTAGGTGCCGAGACGCACCGGTGTTTCAGCCGGCGGGGCCGAAAACAATACCGGCGCGTTGCCGTACAACACCGGCAACGTAGCCGGGCTGCCAAAGCTCAGCCAGTGCTCGCGATCGACGCGAGCCGCCACGAATGCGCCCTGTGGCATAAACAATTTCAGCCATTCGTCGCGTTTTTGCAGTTCCTCGATTTCGGGCCAGTCCGCATCCGCCGGCCACGGGAACTGATAGTCGGTTGTGACACCGTGCAACCAGACACTATCGCCAAGCCGCGTATCCTGCCCGGCCATCGCTTCGCGCAAAACCGCCAGTTCGAAAGTCTGCAGCTCCTCGAGCGCCTGCGGCAGCGCGCGCACGGCATCCACGCCCCGGTCGGGTTGTGCGAGCTGCGCCGCGGAGTTGCCAATTGCAATCAGCGTACCCCCGGCAGCGACCCAGTCGTTGACCTGTTCCAAGGCCGCGCTGTCGAGTTCACCCTGCCAGCGGTCCGGCAATACCAGCACGTTATAGCGGCGCAGGTCGGTTTCAGCGAGCAGCGCCTCGTCGATCTGGCTGTGGCGGATGCCGATCTCCTGGTCCAGCAGTTTCCAGACGTTACCGTAGTCGTAGGGACGGATGCCGCCACGCGCCAGCACGGCGATGGATGGCGCGGCCAGGGGCACGAAATATCCGCCGCCGAGATCCGGTGCGTCGCCGGGTCCCCAGCCGCTCGTTATTGCGGTTGGCGCGATCTTCAGCTGGGTTGAGACCGCGTTGATCGCGCTCGCGAGTTCGTTTTCATCTCGGTTGTCGTAACGGGTAATGAGCACCGACCCGCGCGCAAACGCAGTGCCGTCGAGAGTAAATTCCTTCTCGGCGACGCGTGCGGTCAGGCCGCGCGCGGCAAGCCGTGCCGCCGCGGCGACCGAGCGATCATCGCGGCCGTCAAATACATAGGCGAGTGCAGTGCCATCGACCGGTGGCGGCACGATTTCAGTTGCGCTGACCGGCTCTACCTGGAGCGGCAGCGGGAGCGGCAGTTCCAGCGCCTCCAGCCCGAACATCATCGAGATATTCCATGAGGTGACATCGTAAAGCCGGGAGTCGTTGCGCATGAGCAGCTCACGGCGCTCCTTTTTCAGCGTCTCCTCCGGCATGCGCGGATCGAACTCGAGCAGCGTTGCGACGAGGTTGGCTTCCGGCTGGCGGTTGGGTACGAGCAGTGTTCCGACAGGAAGACGGACGCTGCTGGTGCGGCCGAGCTGGTCCTTGGCGCGGGTCATCAACGGCTGTGTCAGTCGGTAGACCTCGATGCCCTGGAGCTCCATCAGGTCGATAAAGCGCTGGATGCGGCCCTGGTTGCCGTCGGCCAGGATGGCAAAGCTGCGCCGCGCGTAGGGTCCGTTGGCGCTGACCGCGGCGCGGCGGATTTCAACGAAATTGCGTTTTAGCTGATCGGCATTTTCATGCAGCGTTTGCAGGTTGGCCAGGCTGCTGACCAGTTGATGGTGGATCGCCTGCGAGTAGGTCAAAATCGAGCCGTCCGCGCGGCGAATGCCGTCCTCATCCACGCTGGCCTGTTCGTACAAAATGCCGACCGCGCCGCGAAAGCCCGCCCAGGCGTTGGAATAGCCTGGATACCAGCCTTCGTTCCATTCGCCGGTGTAATAGGGCCAGTGGTTGGCGTCGAAGGCGCGCGCCTGGTCTTCCGCAAACCGCTCGACCCAGGGACTCAGCGACGGCGGGAAGTTCGGGTTATGCGGGTCGCGCGGTGGCGAGAACAGGTAGGTGTCCTGCGCCCCCATTTCGTGCACGTCCACAAACAGCAGCGGGTTCCAGCCACCTGCCGCGGCGATGCGGCCCCGGCTCTCGGGATTGACGCCATAGATCCAGTCGCGGTTCAGGTCGAACAGGTAGTGATTGGTTCTCCCCCAGGGCCAGTAGCCGGTGTGCAGCAACGACTGGTCGTCGATATTGCGTTGCCGTCCGCGATGCTGCGCGAGTTGCTCGCTGGTGCGATGGCGGCCATCGGGGTTCATCATCGGATCGATCAACACGACGGTATCGCGCAGCAAGGCCTCGACATCCGGATCGCGCGCCGCGGCGAGGTGATAGGCAAGCGCCAGGGCCGCATCGGCACCGGAGGTTTCGTTGCCGTGAATGGAATATGCCATCCACGCAACGGCGGGAAGCTGCTGTAGCAACTCGTCGGCGTCGTCGGGCTCGATTTCGCGCGGATCGGCGATCTTCGCCCATCCGCCACGAATTTCGTCGAGACGGGCGATATTATCGGGATTGCTGATCGCGATGTAGAAAAGACCCCGTCCTTCGTAGCTGCGCGCATATTCAAAAACCTGGACCCGCGGACTGGCTTTCGCATAGGCGTTGATGACTGCCTCTATCTCGGCCGG